>Ga0181363_1000412_pt1 | contig 12209 bp, 11 predicted proteins | sample Fa13NDMLBSN_FD_130109 | JGI IMG/M metagenome (GOLD analysis project Ga0181363, IMG submission 130109) | Freshwater viral communities from Lake Michigan, USA - Fa13.ND.MLB.S.N | ecosystem: Environmental > Aquatic > Freshwater > Lake | place: USA: Michigan | collected 2013-09-23
ACGTTTAGGTTTACGTTCTAAAATGATAATTTGTGGTGACGATAATCAAGTAGACTTAAAAAACAAACGCGATTCTGGATTTAGATTTTTATATACTGCCTCTAAAAAAATTAAAAATTTAGCTGCAATTTCATTAAAAACCAACCACAGAAACCCAATAGTAGAAGATTTAATCTCATACTATGAGGAGGCACACGAAAAAGGTATTACCCTATCAAACTCAGGATCGAAAAAATAAAATAAATAGTAAATTTGTCATATTTATAACAAAAACTAAATGGCAAATATTCCTATTTGGCCTGGCTCTTCATCATTTGCACAGGTTTCAGCTTCCTATTATAATACACCTTCAACAGGTAGTTCACCAACTCCTTTTGGTTTTTATGATAGCGATACTGATTTTAAAACGGATGCTAATAAAGTAGCAAATTTTTGTGCTAGAAGATTAGGCTACCCTATTGAAAACGTTGAATTACAAGATTTAAACTTTTGGGCAGCCTTTGAAGAAGCAGTTACAGTATACGGAAACGAATTATATGCTTATCAAGTTAGAGAAAATATGCTTAACTTGGAAGGATTACCTATTTCTACTCCTACCCTTAATAACACACAGATTACCCCAAATATGGACAATATTATTCGTATTTCAGAACAATACGGAGCAGAAGCGGGTTCAGGAGGTAATGTAAACTGGTACAGCGGCTCCGTTATTTTAACGGGAAGTATACAAGACTATGACTTAAACGAGTGGGCCGTGCAAAATGGTATTAGCGCAAGTAATTTGGAAATTAAACGCGTATACTATCAAGGTATACCTGCTTCCGCAACGTACTATTATGGTGGCGCCGCAGGGCTAGGAGCAGGATTAGGTGGATTTATGGGTGGTTTAGGAGGTGTACCTGGCTTTGCAGGATATGGATACAACTATCTTGTAACCCCATTATCATACAATGTTAATGCTATTCAAGAAGTTGAATTAGGGCAAGAAATTTTACTTTCAGCCTATAGCTTTGATATACACAACAATAAACTTAGAATATATCCTGTACCTATGCCTGGAGACACAGGAACACATTACTGGTTCCAATATGTTCTAAAAAATGAACGTTTATCAGATTCGTTAGCTTCCGGAAGTGGAGCTTTAGGAGCAGGACTTATAACAAATGTATCTAATGTCCCATTTGCAAATCCTATATACGCTCAAATAAATTCAATAGGACGTTCTTGGGTATTTGAATATACCCTAGCTATAACTAAAGAAATATTAGGATATGTAAGAAACAAATATACCCAAATACCAATCCCGGGTGCTGAGGTTACATTAAACGGAGATACTCTTGTAGCATCAGCTCAAACAACTAAGGATGCCTTAATAGAAAGATTACGAGCATATTTTGATGAAACTTCTAGAAAAAGTATGCTTGAAAGACGTAAAGATGAAGCTGATTTTTCAAAACAGGAACTAAATAACGTTCCAATGACAATTTATATAGGTTAATAAAATTAAATATATGATAGGTATTTATAAAATAACTAATCCTAATAATAAAATGTATATAGGTCAATCTACTAATATCTTTACAAGATGGAAAGCATATAAAAAATTAAAATGTAAAGACCAACCTAGTTTATTTTTTTCTTTACAAAAATATGGACCAGAAAACCATAAATTTGAAATATTAGAAATATGCGCTCCTGAAGAATTAGATATTAAAGAAATATATTGGGGTAAATATTATAATGTATTATCTAACAAACATTTAAATAATAGATTAGGAAGAGGATTTGGTTCATATGATAGTGAAGAAACTAAAAAGAAAAAAAGTGAATGTCATAAAGGAAGAAGTAATTACTGGTTTAAAGGAAAACCCCTAACTGAAGAACATAAAAAGAAAATAAGTGCTGCTAAGAAAGGCATATCTAATATTATAACTAAAATTAGAAAAGATAAGGGTATTTCTAAAAGATATCATGTAGATGCTGTAATAAAATCAAAATCTATTCCTTTGTTACAATATGATTTGCAAAATAATTTTATACAAGAATGGCCTAGTGGTGCCGTAGCTGCTAAATGTTTAGGATTAAGACAAAGTAATATACATAACGCTAGTATAAATAAAACCCAATCTTGTGGTGGATTTATTTGGATTAAAAAGAAAAACTTATCATGAGTCTCTTTGGACAGGCACGCGACATTTCAATGTTTAGATATGTTAACCGCGAGTTAATGGGTAATATTATATCTCAACAGTGTGCTTTTTACAAATTAAGATTAAATCAAACTAATTTTAATATGTATGGAGAAGCAGCTGAACAAAAATATTACGATGGTCCTATCTTGTTATACTGTTTAATAGACCTACCTGATCAAACCCAACCCACAGACGATATGGGTGTAAGTTTTGATTGGCAACCTGAATTTAGATTTTTAAGAGACGATTTATTAAATAAACTTAATGATTTTAACCAAGACTCAATATATGGTGCTAATTTAGTACCACAAATTGGTGATATTATCTTATATGAAACCGCATATTATGGGGTACACGCAACTAATGCCGCACAATATTTTGTAGGTAAAGACCCGGATTACCCAAACAGCCCACAACCCGCAGGATTCAACCCAGGCTTAGGAGAATTTGGTTATAATGTATCTATAATTTGTAAAACCCACTATGTTCCTGCTGATAAAGTTGGTATAACCTTTGAACGAATGTAATTATGGCAGAAAGTAGAAATCCATCCCCAAGAAAACCTACTCCTAAAACTCAAGTTGAACTTAGTAATCAACTATCAGGGGCAAGTAATTCTCTATTAGGAGATCCAAATTTAGCTAATCCTAATTTTAACGGGCCTAATCGTTCATTGCAGAATAGTTGGGAAGGGGATACTGTAAAACCATTTACAGTTACTATCCAAGATATAGACGAGGCCATTATGTATTATTTCCAAAATGTTATTAAACCTTTTGTAATACAAAATGGTACGCGTATTGAAGTACCTATAATATATGGTGCCCCTGAACGTTGGAAATCAGTTCAACGCGATGGGTATTATAAAGATAAAAATGGAGCTATAATGGCACCCCTTATCATGTTCAAAAGAGATACTATTGAGCGTAATAGAAGTTTGGGAAATAAATTAGATGCTAATTACCCTAATTTATATGGGGTAATGAAGAAAAAATACGATACTAGAAATTTTTATTCAAATTTTAATGTATTAACTAATAGAGTTCCTGAAGAACAATTCTACGCAGTTACAATCCCTGACTATATTAACCTAACATACAGTTGTGTAGTTTATACTTATTATGTTGAACAGCTAAATAAAATAGTTGAAGCTATTAACTATGCTTCAGACACATATTGGGGAGATTCTCAACGCTATAAATTTAAAGCTTCAATTGATTCGTTTAATACAGTAACAGAATTACCTACTGGAGCCGAAAGAATAGTAAAAAGTACATTTAATATTAAAATGTATGGATATGTAATACCTAATACATTGCAAAATAATATTTCTTCTCTACAAAAATACAGAAATAAAGCCAAAATAATATTTGCTCTAGAAACCTCAAATGATCCTTTAGTATTTGATCCTAATATACCTGTAGTAACTGATGGGTCAGGAATACCAAATGCCCAAAACGCAAGAAGCTTAGCAGCCGATAGATATAATCTTAAACAAGCAGGTAGCCCTGTTCCAGTTAGTATAACCCCTAATCTAGAATATGAAGCTTTACTAGAAGAAATAGCAGAATTAAAAGCCCAATTGCAGGCTCTTCAAAATCCTTAAAATTTATTTTTAACAATGGCCAGCAACATTAGATTTTTAGATCAAATATTAATAAATCCTATTAGCGGAGGGGGAGAAACTATTTTAAATTCCTCTTTTATTTCAACAGGTAGTATAACTGCTTCTGTGAATGTGGGAACAGATACTTTTAAAGTGCAAAGTGGTTCATCTACTTATTTGTATATAAGTTCAAGTGGTAACATAGGTATAGGCACTACATCTCCTTTATCGATGTTAACTATAGCTGGTGGAAATATAAACATTGGTAGTGGGTATGGTATAGGTGGGAATAATTTAGGTACATACTCTCCTTTTATAAGATATAGTACAAATGCCGGAATACCCAGCTCAAGTTTTGGTCACACTAGCGCTTACATGCTCTCAGAACTTGGTGGTGTATTCGGGGCAAATGATTTATCATTTTATGCCGGGGCAATTACCCAACCTGAAATAATGAGAATTGTAGGCTCTACAGGATTTGTAGGTATTGGAGAAAGTTCACCCTCAGCAAAATTAGAAATTAGAGGCAGCGGTGCAACTTCGGCAACTACTGCACTTAGAGTAGAAAATAGTAATCAAAGTGCAAGTTTAATAGTAAGAAATGATGGAAATATAGGTATAGGAACCACAAACCCACAAGCTAGATTACACATTTCAGGCTCTACATCAGGCTCAATATTAGAACCAACATCCTCGGGTGTACCTACATTTACAGGAAGAGATGGCCAATTCATATTTGGCAGTAGTGGTGGAAATCATTTCATTTATGTTTATATGGCTGGAGCCTGGAGAAGTAGTTCTTTATCGTAACACATATTTATAAATAAAACATACAATGGCAATACAAGCAACATCCCCTCTTGAATACAATTACGGAACATATACAAATCCTTATTTCCGTTTAGTACCACATTTACCTATAGCAGGTAACCAATCTCCTGTAGACTGCTTTATGTACCCTTCGCAAGAAGCATATACTAACGGCACACAGTATATTAATTGTATACCGTTTTATATTGATAATACAACATCTCAACCTAATAATAACGGGAATGGCGTAGTAAATAAATACCTGTTATATATAACGGAACAAGTAATGGCTTCTTTACAAGCTTCTTATCCGACATCTACATTTGAAATTGTAGGAATCCCAAGAGAAGGAGATGAATCTGTAATCTAAGACAGAAATTAAAAAATAATTTGGAGATTAAAATAAAGTTTTGTATATTATAAAAAATAAAAATCTATGGAAAAACTAACACAACAAGAACTTGAAAAACTTCAAGAACTACAACAAAGAGGTCAAATCCTAATCAATGAATTAGGTCAAATTGAAATCGCTAAATTTGCACTACAAAGCCGAAGAGAAAATGCAGAACAACTTTTAACCCAATTGCAAAACGACGAACAAGTTTACACTAGAGAGTTAACTGATAAATACGGAAAAGTTTCTGTAGACCCACAAACCGGAGAAATTTCTAGAATAGAAAATTAAACTATTCTAAAAAGTTATGATTGATAATTTTGTTAAAATAGTTTTAGAAAACGGGGGGGCTATAACTCCCCTACTTATACCTTCGGAAAATACGAACGGGACAGGTTTATGTAACCCCTCAATTTATATTGACATTGACCCACTTTGTTCATGCAACGATAAAATTTTAGTTAATTTACGTCATATCCAATATACTCTATACCACTCAGAGTTAAACAGATTTGAACATCAATATGGCCCTTTAGTATACCTTCACCCTGAAAATGATTTAACTCTTACAACAACTAATTATCTTTGTGAATTAGATCCTACAACTTTAGAAATCCAATCATATACTAAAGTAGATACCTCTAAATTAGATATTCCCCCAGTATGGGAATTTATAGGACTAGAAGATGTCCGATTAGTTAGATGGGACGGAAAACTTTATATGTGTGGGGTTAGAAGAGATACAAAACCTAATGGTGAAGGTAGAATGGAACTATCTGAGATAGTAGATGGTAAAGAAATATCTAGATTTAGAATTGAACCTCCTATAGATCCAAATTCGTATTGTGAAAAAAATTGGATGCCTATCTTGGATATGCCTTATCACTTTGTAAAATGGACAAACCCAACTGAAGTAGTAAAAGTTTATCCTGAAAAAGGACGTTCTGAGCAAGTGCATTTAGGTCAATATTGTAATATGCCTGCGGATTTAAGAGGAGGATCTCAAGTTATTCCATTTGGGGAAGGGTATTTAACTCTTAATCATGAAACATATTTATATAATTCTGAACAAGAGCGTAAAGATGGTACTTATAAACACCGATTTACATACTGGGATAAAAATTGGAATATTCTTAAATTTTCTGATAATTTTTCTTTTTTAGATGCTAAGATAGAATTTGCATGTGGGTTAGCAAAATACAAAGAAAATTACTTAATTACATTTGGGTTTCAAGACAATGCATCATATCTTCTTAAAATACCTGCTAAATTTTTAGAAAATTTTATTTATGAATAGCCAATTAATTAATTATATAAGCGATACAAACAATCCTGAATTTAATTATGAATTAGGGTTAGCATATAAAAATTTAGGTCATACCTCTTCTGCCATATCGTATTTACTTAGAGCAGCTGAAAGATCTGAAGATTTAAATTTATCTTATGAATGTTTACTTCTTATAACTGATTGTTTTATTCAACAGAAAAATAGGGATTTTACAGTAAAAGGATTATATTTACACGCTATTACAGTCTTACCTAAAAGACCCGAAGCCTATTATTTATTAAGTAAATTATACGAAACAAGAGCGGAATATTCAGAATGTTACACAATATCCGAAATAGGTTTAAATATTTCTGATTTTGATTTACCACCCCTTAGAACTTATTTTGGGCACAACGGAAAATATGGTTTAATGTTTCAAAAAGCCTTTGCATCTTGGTGGTGGGGGAAAGGTACTGAAAGTAGAAAATTATTTAAAGAATTAGCTTTTGAGTATTGGGATGAATTAGATGAAAATTTAAAAAGTTCTGTTGAAAATAATTTAATGAGATTAGAAAACAAATAATAATGGTTTAACTGTAATTGAAAAAATATGAAAAAGATAGTAGATTTTTTTCCCTATTTTGATCCTACCGGAAAAGAAATTCTTGAATTAAGAATTAATATGTTAAAAGATTATGTTGATGAATTCATAATCTGTGAGTCTAATAAAACCCAAAGTGGTATTCCTATTGAATATAATCTAAGAAAGAGAATTAAAGAATTAAATTTACCCGAAGAAAAAATAAAGATTATAGATTTAAATATACCTGAAGATTCTGATTTAATAATTGAAGAAATTGATATACATAATTGTTCAGAAAATTATAATTTTGAATCTAATTTAAATAAAAATAATTTAAATTCATTACGGAGTAGAGTAAGAGAAAGAATGCAAAAAGATTCTCTTTTACTTGTTTTAGACGATTACGATGATGACACAGTATTTATCCACAGTGACTCAGATGAAATTATAAAACCCGAAGCTATTGAATGGGTTTCTTCTATGTGTAGGCAAAATCAAGAGACTATTATAAAAATTCCATTAGTACATCTTGAAGGAAGAGCAGATCTTAGAGTTTATCTTGAAAACGAAAATATTCCTAAGCCTTGGGCCGGAGGTATGTTTTTTGCTACCAAAAAACAATTAAAAATATCAACACCCTCTCAAATTAGATCTTGTGTTTTTCCTAAATTTCCTGTAAACCATTTAACACAAGATGGAAATATAATACACGATTTGGGTTGGCATTTTAGTTGGATGGGAAATGGGGAAAAAAGAATAGAAAAATCTAAATCTTTTTGCCATTATGATGATACATTTGAATTTTTAATTGATAATAAACATAATTCTGAAGAATCCCAAAACAGACTACTAGAAAACACCCCAGAAGAAGGAAAAATACCCCCTTCGGGAATTAAAAATACTATTTTAAAAAAATACCCAATAGAAAATCTCCCAAAAGAAATATTTAAACTGCCTAGAGTTAAAAATTTTTTACTTCCTAATTTAACTGAATTTGATTGGGGCTCTTTTAATAATGAAGGAAATAAATCTCACAGGGATTTTATTAAAAGTGAAATTGAATATAGTATAAATGAAGGGATATCACTAATATGCGCTTGTAAAAATAGACTTAATGCTTTAAAGATATCATTAGCATCTTGGCTTGAAAATAAAAACATTCAAGAAATTATAATAATAGACTGGTCATCAGACTTGCCTATACAGGATAATATAACTCTTGATTCTAGAATAAAGGTAATTAGAGTAGAAGGCCAAACATATTTTAACCAACCCCAACCTTTGAATTTAGCATTAAAGCTTTGTACATATGACACAGTTATAAAAGTAGATTGTGATTATATATTTAACACATACGAAGGATTTAACTTTTTTGAAAAATATAATATAGACGATTATTGCTTTGTTTGTGGCGATGCAGATGAACCTAGCTCCCCTGCTGATCCTTGCTTTAGGTACTTAAGAGGTCTACTTTACATAAAAAAGAAATTTTTAGAAAAAGTAGGAGGATGGAATGAAAATTTTAGAGAGTACTATGGGGGGGAGGATAGCGAAATTGAATTAAGGCTAACTAACTATGGGCTAGAAAAGAAAAAAATTAAATTAGATTATACTATAATCCATATCCCTCACTTATCAAAAGAACGAATTGCTAATTTTGAAGGGCATAATCTTCCAGAATCTAAAGAAAAATTAAGAACTATATTAATAGATAATCATTTAGCCCATAATCCTTTATCTAATATACCCTTAACAGAAATTGAATGGGGGTGGGAAACTAATACAAAAGCATTATCTGAACTATCAGCTGGCTATAATATTATAAAAAACCAAATCACGACATATTATATACCCCCACTAACAAAATGGAACATTATTCAAAATAGTCCTCAATTATTTACAGCCCAAATAGTAATAAATAAATTAGAAGGATTTCCTACAATATATTGTGCTAGTCTTGAAGAAAGTATAGATAGAAGAGAAAAACTAAATATACAATTTGCAGAATATGGGTTAAAACCTAAATATTTACTTTCAAAAAGATACCATGAATGTGATGATACTATAATAGGAGCCTCTCTTTTTTCGGTTGTTGATAAAATAAAAGGATGCGCTGTATCCCATTTAAAAATGATAAAAGAGTGGTATGATACAACCAATGAAGAATATGGATTTTTCTGTGAAGATGATTTATCTTTAGAAACAGTTAAATACTGGAATTTTACTTTTCAAGAATTTATAAATCAATTACCCACAGATTGGGAAGCTGTACAAATGTGCGTTATTAGAGACACATTTGATGAAATTAAACTAAGAAAAAGACAATTAGATGATTGGGCGGTTACGGCTTATATTATTAAAAGAGAATATGCAAAAAAAATTATTGATTACTATATAATCCAATCCAAAAATACTACAGAAAGCACACCTTTTCAACAAGAATCTATAACATATAAATTAGAAGTTAATGGATGGCCCCAAGTACAACCTCTTGTAGAACACATAATTTTACTCAATACTGGGATAGTATATTGTTTTCCTTTATTTATAGAAAATATTAATAATCCTACTACTTCTAGTGAATCCCAGGCTCCTAATCATATTACTTCTGCTAATTTTATTAAGAATTGGTGGGAAAACCAATATACAATATCATCTAATAATGTAATACCTAAAGAAATATCTTTAAATATTGATCAAAATTTTGAACAATCCCCCAAAAAATTAATGGAACATTTTTACCATAGTATTGGAGAAAACTGGTTTGATTATCAAGATCTTTATTCTCAAATGGTAAATTATTTCCCTAATAAAGCACATTTTATAGAAGTAGGATCCTGGAAAGGACGAAGTGCCGCTTATATGGCTGTAGAAATAATTAATTCTCAAAAACACATAAAATTTGATTGTATAGACACTTGGGAAGGTTCCGAAGAACATATTACCCCCGAAAGCCCAGTCTTCAATCCAGAATTATTAGAAGATAAAAATTGGTTATATAAATTATTTTTAACTAATATAGCTCCAGTAAACCATACTATTAATCCTATTAGAACAACATCTTTAGAAGCATCTAAATTATACCCCAATAGATCCTTAGATTTTGTTTTTATTGATGCCTCTCATGATTATGAAAATGTAAAAGCTGATATAGAAGCTTGGTATCCTAAAGTTAAGATAGGGGGGTATATTGGGGGGCACGATTATCCATTTTGGGATGGTGTCAAAAAAGCTGTAGATGAATTTTTACAGCAAGATTTTATTAAAAAAGAAAATATTACTATAAATAATATTAGTACTTGGCTCTATAAAAAATAAATTTTATTATTCTTTGCCTACCTCATATGTTCTTTTTTGATGAAGAAACATAATTTTTAGAATTTTCTGCCATATGTATTATCAACAAAACCCGATAAAAACATGGCAGAAACTTTAATATCTCCCGGCGTACTTGCAAGAGAAAACGACTCATCATTTGTAACCCAACAACCCGTAACTGTTGGAGCAGCTATTATAGGGCCCACAGTTAAGGGACCATTTGAAATCCCCACTGTAGTAACTACATACTCTGATTATGTAAATAAATTTGGTACTACATTTTTAAGTGGTGGTCAAGAATATAGCTATTTAACATCTATTTCAGCATATAATTACTTCCAAAATGGAGGTACTTCATTATTAGTAGCTAGAGTAGCTTCAGGATCATTTGCTCCTGCTTCAGCTTCAATTTTAAATACTAATACTTCGGCTTCATTTACTTTAAAAACCATTTCTGAAGGTACTATAATGAACAATTCAGGTTCATTAGGTACTAATGGTACTTTAACAAGTGGTTCAGCTGATAATGTAAGATGGCAAATTACAAACCGCGATACAGGATCAGGAACATTTAGTTTATTAATTAGACAAGGTAATGACACTACTACAGAACCTGTAGTATTAGAAACTTGGACTAATCTTTCACTAGACCCAACTCAACCTAATTACGTATCTAGAGTAATTGGTGATAGCTACCAAGAATATTCAGGGGCTACTGAAAATTATATTCAAGTAAATGGTACTTTCCCTAACCAATCAAGATATGTTTATGTAAGTGCTGTTAATAACCCAACTCCTTACTATTTTGATAACAACGGAACTCCTCAAAACCAATACACAAGCTCCATTCCAGTAAATGCTAGTGGAACCTTCGCGGGTGCTACAGGTAATTTATTTTACGGAGGTGGTGCTAAATTTTATAATGCTATATCAGGTACTACTAATCTTCAAGGTATTAATGCCACAGATTACAATAACATGATTTCTTTAATGTCTAATCAAGATGATTATAGATTTAATGTTATTACAATTCCGGGTTTAACTATAACTGATAATACTACTCAAGTAACTAATTTAGCTAATATTGTTCAATCACGTGGTGATGCTATTTTAGTAACTGATACTTACTATTTTGGTGCTACATTATCACAAACTATAGCTGCAGCTTCTAGCCCAATTAATACTTCATACGCCGCAACTTATTGGCCTTGGTTACAAACAGTTGATCCTGGAACAGGACAATTAGTTTGGGTACCTGCTTCTACAATGATCCCAGGTGTATATGCGTTTAACGATAGTGTATCTGAGCCTTGGTTCGCACCCGCGGGCATTAACAGAGGTGGTTTAAATACAGTAGTTAGAGCAGAAAGAAAATTATCTCAAACAAATCGTAACGATCTTTATGTAGGTAACGTTAACCCAATTGCTACATTCCCTGGAACAGGTGTTGTAGTATACGGACAAAAAACATTACAGAAAAAAGCATCTGCTCTTGATCGTGTAAATGTTCGTAGATTATTAATTGCTCTTAAGTCTTATATTACTCAAGTAGCAAATAACTTAGTATTTGAACAAAACACAATTGCAACAAGAAATCAATTCTTAAGTCAAGTTAATCCATATCTCGAATCAGTACAACAACGTCAAGGTTTGTATGCATTTAGAGTAATTATGGATGATACAAACAATACACCTGATGTAATCGATAGAAATCAGATGGTAGGTCAAATTTATCTACAACCAACCAAAACTGCTGAATTTATTTACCTCGATTTCAATATTACTCCAACAGGTGCTACATTCCCTGCGTAAATTTTTAAAAACGGAATATTTATAATAAACTAAAATAACATGGCAGTATTAGATCCAAACGAAATATTTTTCACAGCCTTTGAACCGAAACAATCCAATCGATTTATTATGTATATCGATGGTATTCCAGCTTACGAAATCAAAGGTGTAAGTAATGTAAACTTAACTCAAGGCTCAGTAGCTCTTAACCACATCAACGTACAACGTTTTGTTAAAGGCAAAACAAC
>Ga0181363_1000423_pt1 | contig 12013 bp, 14 predicted proteins | sample Fa13NDMLBSN_FD_130109 | JGI IMG/M metagenome (GOLD analysis project Ga0181363, IMG submission 130109) | Freshwater viral communities from Lake Michigan, USA - Fa13.ND.MLB.S.N | ecosystem: Environmental > Aquatic > Freshwater > Lake | place: USA: Michigan | collected 2013-09-23
ACCCATGAACTCGTCATACAGACCGGGTTCCTGAAACTGGTAGATAAACATCTCTTTAAGGTCTTTATAGAACTGCTTTAGCTGCCTCTCAGCAACCATCATCTCAATGACTATCTCGTAATCACTGCGACTATCTTCTTCAGGTGGATTCTCTTGGAGTTCTTTAGCGTGTGCTATGCCTTCTTCAGCCTTGCCAGCAGACGAAAAAAAACTGGTAAGCGCCCCTAATGATTCATGAGCAGACTTACCAGCCTCAGCGCATTCTCTGATCTCGTCAAACGCTTCTTTAGCGACATCAAAAGCAGCCTTAGCCCCTTTGATGACCATCAGGGCTGTGGCTACTTCTATCATTTAGGCAGTGTTCCGTTACCAGCCATCCAGAACATTAGACCCAATGCGGCAGCACCTACGATCCAGAATATCTTCTTAACAACAGAACGACCGACTTCTTCATAGATCTTCTTAAAGGCTACTTCAGCGGCACGTTCCGCTATAGCTTCGATCTGGTCATCAGTAAGAGGAACTTTTTGCATGATTAGCTCTTCATAATGTATGCAAGGGCATAGTAAGGAGGCAGGTTAGCGTTAGTTCCGCTAGAACCAGTGGTGCTGTTAGATACGGTAATGCCAGTAGTATTGCTGTTTGTGCTAAATGGCGTAGAACCACCAACACCGTTTCTACCACCACCAGATGCAGCAGCACCCGGCTCGTAAACAAATGTATGCAAGTGACCGGGATCAGTAACTGTAGCTGTGTGCGTATGGCTTACAACGATAGCATCAGCAGAACCGCCAGTGCCAGCAACAGAGTATGTGCTACCAGCGCCAACGATAAAGCGGTTACGAAGGTCAGGTGTGCTATTAGAACCATCGCAAATAAGCCAACCACTAGGAATACTAGCAATAGACCCAGACCACATAACAATTACGCCAGTAGGAATAATGTCGCGCACAAATGCAGTCGTAGCTAACTTAGTGCTGTCATCTGTTGCTGATTGCGTAGTAGCAGTAGCAGATCCACCAAGAGCTACAGTGCTAGAGAATACAGCAGCACCAGTACAAGTAAACGCACCACCTACCGTAAAGTTATCACCATCAGTACCTACCTGCTGGTCTTTAAGCTGTGCCATTAACTCACGAATAGCGTTATTAATGCCAGACGGAGCGCAACCCTCTGCTATGTTAATACCACCTATGTCAGTGTTATTTGCAGCAGTAGCGCTATATTCGCTAATCTTGTTCTTTGCCATAATTTAATTTCCTAACAATCCGGTAAATGTACCCATAGCAGCAGACGATGGAACTAATGAAGTCGGCGGTCTAGTTTGTCTTGCCTTTAATTCAGCGATAATTGCGGCTTGTTCAATTGGATCGGCAGCAAACAATCTTTTCTGCAATTCAGATGCAGTCTCAGAGCTAATACCTTTAGTCCTAGCAGCAGCACTGCGAAGCATGGCAAGAGCAGTATTAGGTAATCCACCAGTTGCAAATGCTTGAGCTAAATTAGCAGCCTGACCAGAACTCTCGCTAATAGCCAGACGTTCACCAGTTTGAGATCCACCCATTAATGCCTTGGCTGTTTTAGACTGACCAGCAAGACCGTCAACGTATTGAACAAACTCATCATACTTTTTAGGGTCTGTAAATGCGTAACGCATCAATGACTTTTGCTTATCGCTCTTGAATATCTGACGAGTAAAGTCACCGCCCTTAAAGTTCTCAAGACGGGAATTAACATCAGACATCATACCAAGACGGAATGCCTCTTTTTCAGAATCATTCATCTTTTTAAGTTTATCAAGAGCTTCTTTATAATCTAAACTTTGATACTTCTGGCCTGTCTCAAAAGAAGACCGAATTCGCTCATTATCAGCAAACTCTTTATTTGCTCTAGCGTAATCTGGGTTCTTTTCTTTGATTAGGTCATTAAACTCTTTACGGACATTAGAAACATCTCGACCATAAGAGCTAACCTTTCCTGTTACTTTGTCAGTATTTGACTCAACAACACGATCAAGACCAATTTTTATTTGGTGCAAGACGTTAGTAGGAACAAATTGCGCGTTACGAATTTGCTCTAAATCAGGTAATTTCTGACCATATACACCTGCTCTACGCTGCGCTTCTTGGTAGGCCTCAGTAAATACAGGACGGTCTACATACTTACGAAAATCTCTTGCATCAACAGAAACGTTATATGCTTTAGGATACTTAGCAGCGGCTGCTTTTTGCTGGTTTTCAGCCAAGAATGTTAGATACTCATACCCGTTAACATTCTTACCTAAGCCAGCACGATCAACCAAGCCCTTAACAATGTCGTTAGGTTGGTCAATTAAACGTGACTCTAGGAATCGAGCAGTTCCCGCTTTTTGTGATGATGGAATAACGTAAGATGAATAAGCCAAGTCTTGCATACTCTTGCTAATGTCAGCTAGAACAGGACGAGGAACACCTATTCTTTCCATCTCAAGCAGCATAGCCTGAGCTTCATCAGCACTTATTTTGTCTTTTTGCAGTGCGTTAGCAATTAACTTTGAGGCTGCTGTAGGTTGGTCACCAATACCAGAAGCAATTAATATATTCTTAACAACGTTAGTACCGTATTTAACGCCAACAGGAATAAATCCACCCAAAACACCACCAATAGCACCACTAACAGCGGATTGCCTACCGACATCTTGTTCAGCAGTTCCAGCGCCAGTTAATGCGCCAGTAGTAGCACCCATAGCAGTGCCACGACCAACCTTACCTAATGTTGTTGTACCAGTAATGGCCTCTTGTACAGCAGGAGCAGCACGACCTAGAGCTTTAAATCCAGCCAAAGGAGCAACTAAAGCACCACCAATCTCAAGTGGAGTTCCAGCCTCTGGATAATCATAACCAAACTGTTTTTGCTGTTCTCTAAGTCTATTTCTAATGCTTTCGTACTGTTGGCTACTGATTGATCCAGAACGCAATGCAGCCTCTAACTCATCAGCAAAACCAAAGGTAGCACCTTGAGCAATTGATCTAACGCCTTCTGCTAAACCAGAATAAGGAACTTTAGGCATCATTACTGACCCAGTTGCTTCTTGTCCTTCAACTATCTGATCGTTATCCCAAGGATTAGCCATTTATTTACCTTTAACCCTTCTTACGCCATTTGCATCAAAGTATGTTTCACCCGGTTTAACATTGGCATAATCAGCATTAGTAAATACGTAAGGCTCAAATTTAGGAACTTCCAAATTAATTTGTGCCTCACCCGCATTTGCATTTGTACGTCTACGAACAATAGATTTTTGATAATCTTGCGCTCTACGTGCATTTAAATCGCGTAATGTCTGGATTGCCTTACCAGCATCAGCAGAAGATTCAGCGCCCTGCAATTCTTTAGCAGCACGTACAGCATCACCCTCTGTTTGAGTACCTTTATTAAGACGCAAAGATTCATTAACAAGAGTAGTCTTAAAGCGCTCAAAGTCATTTCTAGCAATGACATCTGGATCACTAGAACCTAATCCGCTTTGAACATCAAGACCAAATTTAGTTAATCTGCCAAACTTAATTGTGCCTTTAGAAATACTATTAAGGTACTTTTGCGAATCATTAGCAAGGTTAATTGCCGCCTGACCATTATCAAAATCTTCTTCTTCAGCCTTTTGCAATGTTGATGGCATTGGTTTAGCTGCTGGCTTACTAACATAATCAACAGGCTTACCAGTTGCAGCATCAACAACAGGAAGACCCGGTCTTGTTGGCAAGAATACTAATTTACCTGTAGTCGGATCAGCCGTAGGCGTACTTGCATACATTGACTTGCCTTCGCCTTGAGGCTTACGAGCAAGAACTTTCCATGAGTTAGTTCCTGGATCAAATTGACGCAAAGTTCCATCAGGAAAGTCTTTTGTTTCTGGAGCTTGTTTAGTAGGAGTGCCGTAAATTGGCTGTCCTGTTTGCGTATCAACAAGCACACCATTAACAATGGCTGTTTTTCTTTCTTGAGGCTTTTCTGGAGCAGAATAAATTACTTGTCCTGTAGCAACATCAATAATATTATTTCCAACAATCGCAGTTTTGCGCTCTGATGGTTTTTCTGGAGCAGTAAAAATTATTTCTCCTGTCGCAATATCAACAATATTGTTACCAACAACTGCTGTTTTACGATCTCGTGGTTTTTCTGGTGCGGTATAAATTGGCTGTCCAGTATCAAGATCAACAACAACACCATCAACAACAGCAGTATTCTTTTTCTTGTCCGATGGGGCTTGGTAAATAACTTGACCAGTAGGAGATACCAAAGCCTGACCAGCACTTAATGCAGTCGGCTTTTTAGCCAAAGCCTCACGTTCTGCTACCAATCTAAAAGCGCCAGTAGGATTAGCATCAAATTCATCCGCTAAGTCTGGATACTTCATCTTCATAGCCTGAATACCAGCCATCTGACGAGCTTGTAGCCCTAACTGTTGTTGAGTAGCAAAGTTCTTAACGCCCTGCTCGTAAGCACCACCAGCAGCACCAAAGCCGCCAGCCAATGCACCTAAGATATTCTCAGCAGCAGAACGACGTGGGCCAGTACGGCTCATGCCTTGAGCTAGTGCCAGACCAGCACCTAGCAATCCCTGAACATTAGCCCGGTTCTGCAAGTTCTGAGTTTCCTCAGCACCAAGCAACCCCTGCAAATAGCTAGGAGCCGCTTGACCAAAGACATTAGGAATGTAATCTGTAAGTGCCATATATCACCCTAATAGGGAAATCGGTTGCGGTCTGAGAACTGTGCCTTGCTGTGGATTTAGCAGACTCATGTAATCACCACCCTGAATCTGACCACGACTTACTTGACCGGCAGGAGCCATTGGTGTTTCAGGCTGTCGCAATGCTTGTTGTGCCGATTGCATAGCCATTTGCGTAAGCACTGGGTTTTCTTGAGCAAATTGACCAACTTGACTCGCACCAGATCCTAGATTTTGCAGGAACGACTGGTTATTCAATGAAGATGACTGGATATTAGGATTGAACATTGACTCCAAAGTGCCGAATGATCTTTCCATACCAGCAGTTTGACCAGCAGCACTGCTCAATGGTTGGCTTGCAGTAAGAGGAGCTGTAACATTAGAAAAAATACCTGCTGAAGGAGCAGCTTGACTAGCACCCATAACAGTGCCGGGATTAACGCCAGCAGCATTAGCAAACATAGTGTTTGCACCAGTAGAAGCACCAGCACCAGTCAGTGTGCCAGCATTACCAGCAATAGTAGTTCCAGCAGAACCCAAACCACTTAACCCGCCAGATCCTGCTAAAAGAGCTGCATTCATTAGCAAACCCTTTTTAGTGTCTCCACCAGCAAGGATATTAGTACCAATGCCATTAATTAATGCACCAGTAATTGAAGGGAATACAGAGCCGCCCATTATTTACCTCCCGATGGCGTAGCTTGAGTAACAGTCTGACCACCTTGAGGCACACTGCTAAACAAGTTAGCAAATTGATTAAGTTTCATCTGTGGCAAATTCTGCTCAAAGTTGAAGCGATTAATTGCGTCTTGCAGTTCAGCCGATGAATACTGTTCTTGTGCCTGACCAGTTGTCAGCAACTTCTGAATATCAGCATAGTCAGTAGCAGCCATTGCAGGAGCAGCTTGAGCAGCAGCCATCTGTCTGGCACGTTCAGCTTCAGCCGATCCGTAAGCCAATTGACCACCTTGCTCTAACATTGCACGGGCAAATACGTCTTGAGCACGAGCTTCTTGTTCGGCTTGAGCAGCAGAGCCATAACGACCCATTGAGGAAGCCTTGGACTGAAGACCTTGGACACCTTCTGTAAATTGCTCACGAGCCTGACGATTAACACCAGCCAAAGAACCCTCTAGGAATGGATTAACGCCTCTCCCTTGAATCGTAGCTAGTTGCTCTGCCTGTGCTGAACGAACCAGCGGAGAACCCGCCATAGCCCGTTCCTGAGCCATTTGCAGAGCTGATTGAGTAGCCTGAGATGGGGAAACGTAGGTCTGACCGGGAAAGAATGTAGGCGTACCAGATTCGTAAAGGCGCTTGCCTTCTTCTAGGCCATAGGTGACATACGGTTGAATCGTTGGATCAATTCTCGTAGTCGTTGTACTCTCTTGTCTTCCGCCGCCACCGCCCATATTACACCTCGCAAATCCATTGTTTAGGACGGAAACCGAGCTGTTTCGCCCTACGTTGCCACCCTCGACGATGGCTGGAGAAAGTTAGATATTTGACATTACCTTGACGGCAGATGTCTTTTATGTATTTTAATCCAGATTCAACAATTTGATAATTATTTTCTAACGACCAAGCAGCCCATAGGTGCATTGTTTCACCCATAGGTTGCAGGATAAAGAAGCACTTAAAGTGGTTATTCTCTAGTCCTACCCACAGCATTGCTTTTTGATTAAAGCAGTCTGTGTACACATCTTCTACTATCCAGTTTTCTGGGCTATACCCTTTAATTTCATCTAAGCCTGGGCGTACTGTAGGCCACCAGTCCCTAAGTTTATCTACAGGTATGTACCTAAACTCCATTAGCCCACCACAATGTAACCATAGGTTTTGTCTGCCGTATTATTTGACCAATGCGTAAGGGTAGCACTTCCTTGTTGCTGAGATGAAACATATACGTTATAAGTTGCAGATGGAGCAACATAAGTCATAGTAACAATTGCGCTAGGAACTGCTGGACGAGTAGGAGATGTACTCGTATCAAAATGCTCTATAGAAACGCCTGTATCTGTAACCCGCCACATAACTTCAACGTAATCATTTGCTTGAAGCTCCAAGAAAAAGTTAAGCGCAGCAATTAAGTGACTAGGATCACCGGCACTCTTTCTCGCTGGCAATGAAAACCGACTATTAGAATCAGCAATGTTTGTACCGTTTTTACGGAACCAAATATCTACATCTTGGGCATCGTTAGTCGTATTCTTAAACTGAATAGAAAATTGCAGGTTGTAAATACCGTAGTTTCGAACATTTATTCTTGAGCTATTAGAAACATAAATCCCATTGCTAAAGTCAGTGGTATTTAACGTGATTGCATAGGCTGTAGTGGTATTAGCAGCAGTCTGGTCTGTGGAGTCCTGAAACGCTCCGTAAGGCGTAGAATCAGCTTCGGCAGCATTAGACACAGGAACCAAGAATATCAGGCTGTCAAAGCCTATACGTTCGTCGTTAAGGGTAGTTGTCGTGGCATTCCCTGTGGCTAACGTAATCCGACCCGTATTATTGGTCTTTCCGTCCATAACCCCACGAACAACCTCAGAAACCTGACGAGGATCTCCTCCAAATGGCGGTAATGTACGAAACTGAGTCATCGGTTACCCTGTTTAACAACGTCAAACTCTAATCCAACAGCAGTTTTCCAGTTAGATCCAGTAGGAGTCAGTCTTAGTCGATGATATTCACCGTTAGACCGCAAGCTCACACGGTTTTCAGCATCAGCAGCTACATCTGAGCCAAATTCCACTTGTTCAGCAAGATTATCCCGACTAGAAACAGCGATAGAACCACTACCACCATCCACAATAGGCTTAGAAAGCATGACCGTAGACCTACCCACATCAATATCACCCGTTGATATGTTCGCAGTCTTAGGTTGACCTGAGAAAGTAATGATCTTTTGACCGCTAACACCAGCAAACAGTAGCTGACCGCCAGCAAAAACACGCGAATCCAAAGGAATATCAAGCGCATCAATGCTTGAGTTGTAGTTATCTACCTGCTCTAACGTAGCTGAAGGCGTTAATACATAGGCAATTGACGTTGCTGTCGTATCTGCGTATGACCATTTGTTAAGATCAATTGCATACAGCAGCATATTCTTACCGCCAAACGTATTATTAAACTTCCATATTACTAATTTATTAACTGGATCAACCGTAGCACTCATTCCAGTAAATATCTCACCCGGAATGGCATTGTCAAAGAACCAGCGATTTACCTTTTCGCTACCTATGTTCTTTGTTGACTGACCATCACAAACATAAAAGCCATCGTCTGCAAGGAAATACGTTAGGTTGCCGTACTGAGCAATAGATCCGTTAGAAATACAGCCCAAAGACCGCGAAATAGCGTCAAACTGGAAGAAGAACGGCGAGCCTGTATAGCTCATCCGGTAGATAGCACGTTCCAAGAAGATAAGACCGTACTCACCACCAGCTATACCGGTAATGTCACCACCGTCAGGAAGAATCTGTGTATCAGACTGAGATGCAGATCCTGGAGTCCAGTCGGTCTCGTCATTTATGTCTGACCAGTAGACCTTGCTAGTGTCAGTTCCATCGTTAGCAGCAACCACAAAGTCACGCACAACAGTTACATACTTAGCAGTAGGAGCAGCAGCAGCTAGGTCAGCAAAGTTTGTTGATGAATTCAAAGTCCATGCTTGCAACTTATCCTGACCATTAGCCAGAATCATCTTTGCGCCAAACTGAGTTACATCCCAACCCTCAACCGCTGTGTAACCCGTAGTAGTAGCCGCATCCAAGCTAGCATCAGAGCTATCAAACTTATAAATCTGGGTTGTACTAGCTGCGAACAATGTACTAACGCTGTCAAACTTACCGGCAAAGGTAATGATTAGATCAGCACCAGCAGCGTCAGAGTAATCAGCCTCGCTCTTAACTGGAGCATATCCATTAGCTACCGGGTAACAGTTCTTTGCGTCTGTTACTGCACCTGTTACGCCGGGCTGATCTGGCAACCACTCACCGAATAGAATCTTTTGCATTATTCCTCCGCTGGCTCCGGTACGTTGCCTTCTTCAAGCCACGCTTTAAATTCTGGATAATCAGCCGCACAAGTTAAACGGCACAAACCGTCATCATCAATTCGAGCGTAAATTTGTTGCTGTCCTTCAATCAAGGGAAGCATTTTGTACATCATAGTTCAGCACTCCATCCAAGATAGGCACTTGTGTTATTTGCCTGAACAGATCCAGCAACACCATTACTAAGACCAGATGCAACAGTAAACACTGTTTGAGCATTTGTAAGATTTGCAACGCCAAAGGTTGGAACAGCACTACAGTTAGCGTTTGTACCTAATCCGCAACGAACTACATTGTAATCAGCAGCAGTTCCAGATTGCTCTAAAGCAGTTGGTCTTGTACGCATTGGTACAGGAAAAGATACGTAGCCAAACGCTAATGTTGTTGAGATTGCATAAGCGTTAGGTACAAAATAATCACCTGCTGCTTGACCTGTTTGCCTGTAGTAATACCGCTGACACAACGCCAACTCCGTACCATACGGCCTGTAGTCAAAGCTGGTGGCTGTGCTGCCTTTTTCGAGTTGTACGCCGGTGATGTAGAAGGTGGCTCCGGTAGTTGCTGCAACATTAACAGAACCAGTAGCCCCAAAATATGTGCTTCCTGCCCATACGCCATCTGTACCTAAAAATGTACTTCCAACGCCTAAATTGAAGTTTACTTCTAACCCCAAATTATTGGTTGTTCCCCATGTTCCTGATGTATCACCAGCGACAGTGATGGTTTTTTGTTCCCATGTATTTGCTGAACTGATTGTGTAAGTAAACGGTCTTGTTCTTGTGCTTACATCTGTTCTATATGAACCACTAAAAGTTCCTGTCAAAGAACTACGCACCCAAAATGAAAGTGTTGTTGTAGCTGCATTGGCTGTACCGTAAGCCATATCAGCAAAGTTATGACCTTCAATTTTGTGTTGGATTAAATAGTAATCTCCAGAGTTTACCGTCGCTCCTGTTCCTACAGTAAAACCAAGATATTTCGTAAAACCTGCTGGTGGAGTTACAGAACCTGCGCTTTGTTGAATATTAAATGCTGCAGAACCACTTTTAACAAATACAAATCTATCCACTCCGTAGCTACCAGAAGCAGCACTATTTAAAGCCGCTCCAGCATTGCGCTGATCGATCACCATCGCACCGTTAATAATCCGGTTACGCATAGCAAAACCACCAGTAAATGCACTAGTATTTTGCGTAGAGCCGTCATTAAAAGTTAAGCCATTAGTGCCGTTAATTGAGACTGACATTATTTAGCCTCCAGTGCTGCGACTTTAGCCTTCAGTTCTTCGATCATGGCTTGCTGTTCTTGAACGTACATTAGGCCACCTTCACAATAATACGAGCGCGTCCATCAGCTTCAATAGCAATAACTTTCCCAACTGCAATTTGGTACTGTTCAAAAGTTGGATTGCCGACAGCCTCGCCCTTGATGACACCGTTTTCATTTACGGGAATGATGTACTGACCCGAAGTTGTTCCCAAAACATTTACAGGCACTTGCCCAGCAAAGGCGATTCGGTCAACGGCTTGACGTGCGATTTCAAGAGTTTCTAGGTCTTCAATGCCAACACCCCAGGTGTCACCACCGACATAAGAGGGATTCGTTGACTTAACAACAAACGTAACGGCTTCCGCAAATACATTGGTCAACTTGCCTTCGGAGTTGATGCCGCAGATGTCTCCTTTGGCAATCGTAAAGTCTCCGCTTTTCAACATGTACTCAGCATAATCAGCACCGGAAGCGTTTACTGTTCCCGAAGCGTTAATTGAGCGTCCAGTGCCTGTGGTGCTGCGAACACCAAGGACAGTATTGGCAGCGTTAAATCCTGTGCCATCGGCTCCCGCATAGAAACCAGAATAACGACCATTGTTGTCGGAAACAGCAAATATTCTTGTACCCGCAGAGGTTGTTGCAGAATCAAAAACGGTCAGTTTTCCGCTACTTGTTGTAGTCCCCACCAGCAGATTACCGCTAGTATCAATGGTTGCGCGGGTTGTTCCGTTTGTCTGAATATTTAAGTTATGGTTAGTTCTTGTCGCTAAGTAACCATCTGTGCTATTTGCGTAAATTGCGGTTTTTACGGTTCCGTTATTTACTTGGACAACGCCTTGATTTGTTCCGCTAGAGCCAACATCAAGAAACCTAAAGTTAGAAAGCGAATCAGGTGAACTCGTACCAATGCCCACGTTACCACTAGCATTAGAGTAAATAGCAGTAGCAGTCTCGCTAGGCAAGTTAAACGTAACATTAGAAGCCGTACTAGGCTCTTGTACCGTTACGCTACCACCACCAGATGAATTTAGTTTCAATGGCATAGTTAAGCCTTTGGATATTTTGTCTTAACCGCATCAATGGCTGCTTTCCATGCGTCATAGCCACCGTGATACAGCAAGTCAAACTGGTCAGCAAACGATGGGTATTCGGCTGCTCGTTGATACTTATACGCATTAGGATCTACCCAAGCATTGACTGCGGATTCGTCAATCTCAACCTTGTTACCCTGTGCATCAAAAGCGCCTGTGCCGTCATCAACGGTTACAACTTGCGGATAGAGAGCGTAAATAGCTTTGTGGTTCATCCTGCTATCTCCATCAGAGTAATGCTTGATACTCCGCGAGTTCGGTCATTGCTATCAGTATCATCTCGCTGAAAATTTATATATTGTGTTTCAGCACCATTATTTACTACTTGTACTTTATAGGTTACTGATGATGTAGATGCAGGGCTATCAAGATAAGTACCTACCACCGCAAATTGCATTTGACCATCACCAGTAGCATCGCCAGTAAAACCATGCCCAGAAAAACTTGACCTTCTACGGCTACCAGCAGAATTAGCTTGATTTATAGCAGTTCCATCTCTAAGCAAAATCATGCCGCCACCATGAGCATTTTGAGATTGAATAGAAACATTTGTCAAAACAAGAATTTTGTTACTTGCTGATGATGGAGTAATTGAAACAGAAAGCCCAGTAATATCAACGTAGCTAGTGCTTTGAGTTGAGAAAGTATCTGTCTTAACTACTTGGACTACCTGCAACACAGCGCCAGCACCAAAGTTACTTCTAGCTGCACCAGACGCTAAATCAGCAGCAGTAACCGTAGCGTTAGGCAAACCACCAGCCGCTAGTCCTGTAATCGTCCCATCTCCGCTTAATGTCATTGGCATCTTATTGCCTCATCCAATTATCTGATCCAGCGTTTACATTCGTCCAAGTATTTGACCCGGCAGAAACTGGTGTCCATGTG
>Ga0181363_1000427_pt1 | contig 11987 bp, 24 predicted proteins | sample Fa13NDMLBSN_FD_130109 | JGI IMG/M metagenome (GOLD analysis project Ga0181363, IMG submission 130109) | Freshwater viral communities from Lake Michigan, USA - Fa13.ND.MLB.S.N | ecosystem: Environmental > Aquatic > Freshwater > Lake | place: USA: Michigan | collected 2013-09-23
CCGACTTATTCGTCAGGGTTCAAACGCTCAAATGGCGGTAGTTGGCAAATGTAACGGCATAAATCTATTATCTTCCGTCTTTTCGTCCGATAGTCTCGGTGCTGTTTATCAATTTTCTTTCGTCTCATTTTGTTAAAGGTTAAGTCCTAATTTTTGCCACATATCTTAAATCGAAATGTTTTGGGCTTCGTAGCGTGAGTCAATTAGTGCATGTGCGATTCGTTCTACCGTAGTAGTATTTAGACCGCCTTCGTTGTTTAGTAATTTCTTGACTTGGGAACTTTGAACTTTAGACCGTCTGCAAAAAGACCTCATTGATTCAGTTTCCAAGCGCGTCCCAATAGCCTCCCGAAGAAAGCCATTGAGCGCGGTGAGTTCTGCTATTCTCAAAACGGAAGACCTGAAGAGTTAGCAATTTTCTCGCTGGTGTTCTGCGGTTCGGGTTTGAACGGCTCGGAAACTTTAAGGGACAAAAATTGTCCTTTGTCCGTGGTCTTTACCCACCCTGCAAGATCGTATTCAACTTCACCTACCTTGATTTTACCTTTGTAGTCCGGGTGATTGTCCGCCTTTTTGTTGTTAGGGAAAAGCGTTCCCGTGTTTGATTTGTGTTCGTAACTCATATTTACTTGTTTTTGATTTGCTCCTTTAATCTTTCTAAATATAGACATAAGTCCATTGCCTCCTCTTGGGCGTGTTGTAACCAATCCAAGGTCTCAAGGTCGGTTCTTTCGAGGTTCGTTCCGTATTTCTCTAGCCCTCGTTCGCTGCGGTCTGCTATTTGGTTTAGGACTTGGATAACTATTCTATCTACTTTCATTTGTTCGTGTTTTTAATGTGTTCCGTCATTTAGTGAGTAACCGTGATTAAACCCATTGATAAAATCGTCTTTTTCAAACGACCATAAATTTAAATCTTTTCCATCTTCACAAGTTATTTTACTAACTGCTATCCCTATGCAGTTTGCAATGTCACCTAAATCTGTTAAATAATTTCCATTTATTGCTAATTCGATAGCAATTGAGGTAATAACTAAATCTTTTAAGTTCTCTCTTTCTTTCTTTTTCATAATTTATTGATTAAGTCGTTGTAGTATTCTCTTGCGTGTAACAGCTTTTCTTTGACCTGTTCGATATTCGCATCGTTTAACTCCACTTGAAACGCTCTAACACGCTTATTTTCGCTAATATGGCTAAATTCGTGTTTCGCTCGGACTTCGGTTTCGGTTTCTTCGGTTACATCAATCTCAAACTTTTTCCAAGACGTTCTGCGTATCTCGTCCTGCACGATGTCTTCGGGCGTGTCGACTAAGCAATAAACTACACGAGCTTTCGTTTTTCCAGTGAGCCAACAATATCCTACAAGTTGCCAAAAATAGTCCTTGTTAGGAAGTTCATCCTCAAACCAAGGGAAGGTAGTACCGTCCCAACTGCATTTGATATCGATTATTTCGTCTTCTAAGGTGAGGTCGGGAGTCCCTTTGATAAATTCATTCTCAAAGTATTCCGTGTTTTTGAGCGCAAAAGGCAAATTTAGGACTTGTGACGCCATTTCTATAGCTAGGTCTTCTTGAGTGTTACCCTTGTCCGTGTAACGGCTTGAGAACTCTTTTTTAATACCGAACTTTTCTTCTAACGCTAATTCTTTAAGGTACGTCTTTGCGGTTTGAGACAAGACCTCCCCCTTTGATTTGGAGTTAGTCATTAGCTTTCCGAGTGATGAGCATCTAACCTTCATAAGTCTTAAAATGTTTTTGAGTTATTTTTAGAACTTTACCATAAAATCTAATTTTTTCAATGTCGTCTGCTTCGTGAATTAAAACAATTGTGTTAATAGCAGCAAACATCCACGACAATTCATTTATCATTTCACTTGAAAGTCCTTCTATATCTTCTAAATGGTCTAAATATCTAAAAAATAAATCTTCTGCAAATGCTTTTTGTGTCCTTCTCATAACAATAAAAGTGATTTTGTTTGTAGATCAGTTAATTGAAAGCCTGATAAAGCCTTCTTAAATGCTTCGGGTGTTAGTTTACCTTCCTCGATTTGAGTAAGTCCGTTTTCAAAACGTTCTTGCGTGATGGTTGGCTTCGTGTTTTTAACGGTCGCACTCGCACTATTCGCGTCATCGTCCTCGGCTTGAAGGCTTAACAATGACTGCAAAGTATAGCGTCTGTAATAAGTAACCGCAGAACCGACTTTTTGAGGGTCTTGAATGTCAGGTAGGCGCATACTTGAAACTACTTTGTCACCAGTTTCGATGTCAATGATCAATGTACTAACTAAACCGCTTTCAATAGGTTGGATTAAAAGCAAACCATTTTCCAAAAGGATAGGTTCAACACTTTCTACCAATGCGTTAATGTCAGCGTAGGACTTCTTGAAATGTGGGTTGTTCGCGTTCTTTACGACCTTTCCGATTTTCTGCTTTGCAGCGTGTAGTTTTGGGTAAAGACCCGCTACTTTTACCACCTCTTCGATTGTTTGTTCTGTTTTTTTCATGTTTTTTTCTTATTAGTTTCAGCAAATATACGCTTTATTTTTAATACGGAATACATTTAGAATAATTTTTGTTGCGCTACGTGGTTTTTTATTCTTTCGACTGCTTTGTCGTAGTATTCCGTGTCAAGTTCGCAAGCGGTTAACTCGAAGCCGTATTCGTGGCAGGCTATTGCTATACTTCCACTCCCTAGGTGCGTGTCTAGGATTTTATCTCCGTCTTTTGCGTATTTATCTAAAAGCCATTTATATAAAATTGTTGGTTTATGAGTTTTGTGTATTCTTTTTTCGTGTTTAGATATATTACCTTCAAAAATGTGACCTTCATTAAATGAATGTTTACCTTGAAACATTCCACTCCACATATATCTAAATTGACGAACTGCTGTATTAAAACTTGTATAAGCAAGTTCACAGTCTGCAAAATCTGAACTTCCATTGCATTTATCCCATACAACCCATGAAGAAGAATTTGCACTTGGTATATTTTCAATGAAATGATTAGCACCCCAGATGATTTGATTTTTGCTTACTCGTTTTAATTCATTAAAATACTCTACATTTGGTGCGCTTTTATCCCAATCTTTAATTTCATTTTCTATTTTAACATAACTTATTCTTCCATTTCTTTTATCTTTTAATTTTACTATTCCATTTCTATTTTTTGAACTTTCACCTATCCCATACGGAGGGTCAACTATTGCTAAATCAAAGTAGTTGTCAGGATAGCGAGCCATTAAGACCATGTTGTCCTCGTTTGTCAGTTCAATTTTATCAGTAATTTTCATCTTTTATCTTTTTTTTATACTTCGCGATCATTTCTTTCAACTCTTCTTTGTCCCATTTCTTCGTCTTGTGAGCAATAGCCTCAATTTCAGCGTATTTTTCCAAGCCTATTTTCTTTATTAGACCATCTCGGTATGGTATCAAGTTACCGTGTTTATGTTGGTTACAAGCAACACATTGAGCGTGTACGTTGTCAGGATGAAACCGAACCGAAGAGTGACCCCCTGCGCTCCAAAAGTGACCAGCGTCGTATTTTGCGCCTAATTTTCCACCGCAGGAAATACACGAAAGGTCTTTGTCGCGTAACCTTACCCATTTGTTGAATACTTGTTGAGCCAATTTAAGATAGTCGGAGACGGTTAGTAGGTCTTTCTTTTGCTTTTTCAACTTGTCCTTTTTCATTTTGGCTAGGTTCTTTAACGCTTGTTCCGTCTTTTTGCACACGTAGCAAAATTTATCTAGAGTTGAAAATGGTGTAAAATTTTCGCCACATTTTTTACATGACTTCATAACAAAATCTTTAAGTCGTTTATTTGTTTTTTCAGTTCTAAATTCTCGGTGTGTAGTGCGTAGAGTTTCGTAATTACTTGCTTATGGTCTTCGCAAACTCGGTAAAATGTTAGCATGGCTTCCTTTAATTCCATTTGTCGTGTTTCCATCGGCTTAATCAAGTCTACCCGGTGTGCGTGTTTCGTCTTTAGGTCATCAATGCTCATCGTCAACGCTTGGTCAAGTGTCCGAAGGTTTATTTGTGCGGTTAAAATGTCTAGTTCTTTCATGTTAAAATAGTTTCAGTTGTTTCATAGTGGTGTAACCTGCTAAAACTTGTTCCGTGTTTGCGTCGATTACATCTGCAAACTCAATTTCGCAAAATGTACCGCAGTCAGGAACAATTGGCGGTTCGTGTTTACCTTCGTTTGGTTTAAGGTCAGTCAAGAATTTACCCTTTATACAAGACGCTCCCGTTTTAATCTCTAAATCTGCCATCCTTTTAAACTCATTCGGGAAATGTTTACGAACGTGATTCCAATAACCTTTGCCACCTTTAACGCACCCAATACAATTGTTATTGTGAAAACCTAACTCGTACATTTTAGGTAGCTTAATTCCGTTTTTAAGTAGCAATTCTGCACACTGGCTTTTAGTCATCTTTCGGTCAATAAGTGGGTATAATGGTTTCGCTTGTGGGTATTGCTGACTAAATCTAATTGCTCGGTTAATCTCTTTTTTCTCAAACTCAAACCCAAAAATTTGCCCGTCAAAGTCAATTTCTTTTTCAATTTTAAACCTAACATTTTTTTTCAAATGCAACGTGCAAGGTGCGCCATTTACTCCATTGATATATCTTATTTTTTCAATTACATCAAATTGGTCAGTATATTTTTCCGAGCGTACTCGGTTAATTTTTTTACCATACCATTTTTCGCAATCAGCAATAAAACGTTCATTGTCTTTATGCGCTGAATTTATTACCATGTAGTAAAGTTCAACCTCATCTTTGCCGTAAATCTCAATCGCTAATTTACAAGCTACTGCGGAAGTAACACCGCAAGAAAACCATCCTATTTTCATAATTAAAAAGGTAAATCGTTAGTATAATCTATTTTTGGTTCTTGTTTTTGTCGCTTAATCGGGTCAACTCCATTGAATAAAAAACCAAGTCCGTGGTTGTAATAAAATTGTAGGGGTTTGTTGCTCATCGTTTGCGCCCCTCCAGTGTCTTTGTCCTTAATTTTGTCAATGTCAATAAGCGTGAAGAACTGCATTGACTCAAGTTTAGTAAGTCGGTGAACGTTAACCCAGTCGTCGCACATATTGGCAAATAATTTACCACCTTCCGCCATTGATTTGTTAGGTACCATTGGCTGCCCTTCCCACTCATGCCCTATTGGGTACTCCATGCTTTTACGTCCTGACGCAGTTACGGGGTGCATTGATAAATAAGCCGTCTTTTTGTTGATTTTACACCAACGTTTTAAGCTACGGATAAATTTAATGTTATTCTCGTAGTTCATGTCATGATCAAGTTGGTTAAATGGGTCAATGAAATATCCATCCGCAGGTATTTGTTCAAATTGTTTCAGCAAATTGTCGGGTGTGTATTGCAGTTTGTTGTTCACGAAGAAAAAATAATCTTCCAAGTAGTCACTATGTGCGTCAATTTCTGCGTGGGTCAACTTTTTGAATGGAACACCTGAATACATTTGTATTAAATCTCGTAGTACTTGACCTTTCGAGTTTTCGTCCATCCAAATACCCCACTTTAAACCGTGATTTGTTGTTAGTGCCAACATATACCAAGTCATGAAGTAAGTTTTTCCTACGTTGTCAGCTCCTAAAATACCAACGTACTGCCCGTACTTAAATCTTAATGACTCGTCAAAGTCGCAGTTTATACCGAGTCCTTGCGCTATCTTCCCGTCTCGGTAATCGTGAAGATAATCGTTTGCGCTTCCTTTACTCAAGACCATACATCTGTCTTTGTCGTTTCATTTCTATAACCAACGGGTCAGTGCTGACTTTTGCGTCTTGCTGCTTATGATTGTCACGTTTAAGCCAATTCTTAGCGGTTAAATATAACGAAACATAGTTTTTATTGTTTTTGTAATTCTCTATTTGGTCCAGTACGTCGTCAATTTGGTTTTTATGGTAGTCAATATTTAACGACTTAAATTCTTCCTCCGTTAATTTTAGTTTACCAAACGCACGATAAATTGTTTCTTTTTCATTCTTTTCATTCTTATCATTCTTGTTTGGTTCCGTCTGCGTTTCGTCAGCGTTTCGTGTTCGTTTCGTCTGTGTGTCGTCTGCGTTTCGCTCAACTTGGTAACTTGCATAATTACAAATAGTTACCCGTGTCGTTTTGGTTTCGTTGGTCGTTACAATCATTAACTCTTTAGTTAAAGTGTCAAAGAAACGCTTTACCTTGCTTTTGGACCAATTCCAACGCTTGGACCATGTCTCAAGTGAATGTAAACTTTCGCCTTGCTTAACAATGTAAACCGTGCCTTGTATAATCACTTTTTGTTCCGAGTGATTTGCGCACAATAAGATATCTAACCACGCTTCAAAACGGCTAAATTCTCGTTGTTCCTTAAAAATCCAGTGGTCTTGTACTTTTCTGTGTACCTTTATCCATCCGCTCATAAATAAAAAAGCCCTGATGCTTTCGGTGTAGCGGGACCTACTCACATCAAGGACTTAAAAAAGTTAGTTTGCAGCCGCTACTCTGCTATACAAATGTATAAGTACTACCTTGACATTTTGGTTAAACGTGAATATTTATTTTTCAACAAGTTCTCAATCCTACGTGCCGAAATAATTAAAGCGGTATTGTAGTCATTTGCATGAGCATTCGTTATTTCTATACACTCCAGAACCTCGTTCAACTTTTCCGCGAGCAGTGGATGGTAACCGTCTAAAGCAAGTACAATCATTTCCTGCGAATAAATCACCGTTGCGTGGTCCTTGTTAAATAGCTTCCCTGATTCAGTTAAAGACAACCCGGTTAATGTAGCCCACGCCATGCCTAACTGTCGCCATTGCATTCGGTCACGTGAACGGTTTGCAATCTTTAATTCCTCGTGTGAGTAGGGACAAACTAAAAAAAACTCGTGCATGGTATAAAATGACCTTTTCGGTAGTTTGCCTAAAATGTAGTTTAATCGTTTTCCGTATGTGCTGTCTTTAACCATTGTCTAAAAGCTAGTTGTATGTTTACTTGTTGTTCGCTTGTTTCGCTAGATGCGTTCTTCATTACACGTTCATCGAGTTTGCGAATTTGATTGATGAGGTTCTGCGTTGCCATTTTCATCTCGGTCCTAAATGCTTTATCTTCGTTTAGGTCTTCGAGGAAGTCGGCTAAAACTGGAAGGATTGCGATGGAAGAAATGAGTTTTAAATCGTTGTTCATAGTTCTTCTACGCTAATAATTACACCTTCCCATAAATCCGCTTTTTTTCGTGCGTCCTCTTTGCTTACTGCGGTCACTATTTTGTACATTTCGACCCAACACTTATGTGCGTAGCCTTTGTAAATTACTTTAAATCGTTTCATTGCTAAATAGTTTTTACTTTTTTGTTCGTTTTTGTAAATAGTATTTTACGTTGTTGCTTTTTTAATTTCACTGATTCTGTTTACTAGTTCTGCGTTGTAATTGGTCCACCACTTTTTACGGTCTGCGTGGGTGATTCCAAGTTGACGCTTAAACTGTTCTTCTAAGTTCTTTAGATCGTGTTTAATCTTGTTCGCTTTCATTGTCTTCTACATAAATAAATACTTCTCCTAATCCGTCGCACTCATTGCATCGGCATTTTCCGCTTCGCGAGTATGGACCCTCATCCGTTTCGCAGTCGATTATTCCCAAGCCTTTGCACTCGTCGCATTCGACTAAAATCTTTTCAAACATATTAAATATCTGTTACGTTAATATCTGCAATCTCAATCATGGTTTCTTCAACTATATTTCGGGCGGTGTAGTAAGCCGTACTTTCCGCGTCCGTCTTTGAGAATTTTTGCATGTGTTGAAGCTGTCGCATGATTTCTTTGTAGCCTTCAATGAGTGATTCAATTTTATCGTTTTTCTGTTCGATAATTACTGCCTGTTTGTATTCGTAAGCTGTCATGGTTTAAGTTATTAAAGTGAATAAAAATAAAATACAACTGTTAAAATAAGGAGTCCGCAACCAATACCGATTAAAGAGTTAGTCTCTTCGGCGTTGCGTGGTGTGAAATAGTTAATTAAGTTTTTCATTTTACTTTGTTTATTAGGTTAGTTAAAAATTCAATATCTGTTTCAATTCGTGGTATTTGTTTAAGCCATCCAATTCGAGCGCCGTTTTTTGGGTCTTGACTATATTTTTTTGCTTCGGTTAGTGCTTTTAAATTTGAATTTAAATCGTAGTTTAATTTTCTTAAAAGGTACTCTTGTTCTTCAGTTGTTAAGTTTTTCATGTCGTTTTGTTTTAATGTGCGTTACCGAGCCGCACCCCTCGTTTTGTTTTTAGTTATTTATTTCTGTAATAATTGCGAATTGACCACCGCTTTTGTAACAAGGCAAAGTTTCTTTTTTTACATAATCACTTGCAGTTACTTGTTCACATTCTTCTAATGTCTTGTAAAGTTTTGCAGTGTCATTGATTGTTACTACATAACCTCTTTTTGTTTTTGTACCGTTTGCATTTAAGAACATCATGTTAGCTCCTTTTTGTCTTGCGTTGTACTCTTTAACTGTTTCAATAGTTTTCATAATCTTGTTTTTTTCTGTTTTTGTGCCTTATTGACCTTACAAATGTACTGCTTTAATTTTAATACACAATAGTTCTCAACATTTTTTTGACATTTTTTTTTATCTTTTTTCTGAAATTCAATGTTTACGCGGGTTTCAGAACGAAAAAAAAATTCACTTTGTCACGAATTTAGATTAAAAGTGTGACCATAAACGTAAAAAAGGCAGCCCGAAGACCGCCTTTCTTGTACCTAAAATGAAAAAAACAAAACTTGTGTGCGCAAATATAGGTATTTATCTCACTTTGCCGTTAATGATTCTCAAATTTTGCACTACAAAATCTCCGTTAGGCTCGGTTTCAACGTATGCGAAACCATGATTCCACCTATTTACTGGCATGTAGTCAGGTCGAAGTCCACAAAGGCATCCGACACTCCAACAAGTAACGACATTCCCATTCAAATCATTCTCAGAGTGTTCGCTTGTTTGGTGGTTATGTCCTGCCATACTCGAAACTTTGGCTCTCATGTACAAACCTCTCGCGCTATTTACGGGGCTAAAGATAGTGTGCATTTCGTGACCGTGTAGAAGGCTTAATTTACCGATCTTAATAACTTGCTTACTCTTAATCTCAGTTACACCAAGTTCACCAAACCGCAATACGTTTTTAAGTTCAAAATCTGCAATACCTAACAATTCAGGGGCGACCGTCTTTAAGTAGTTTTCCCATCTGTCCTCGTGGTTGCCTATCTTAAAGTAAATCGGGCAGTCAAACTCTTCCTTTAATTGTCTCAAAAAATCGCGTGTCATTTCTATTTCTCCTGCAAGGTCACGAAGTCGCCTATCTTTTACGAATCGAGACGCTTGATACATGTCCATAGTGTCACCGTTTAATACTATAGCATTCGGCTTTTTATTATAACCCCACTCAAGTGCTAAACTTAAAGCGTCAACATCATGGTAAGGAAGGTGAATGTCTGAAAGTATTAAAACTCGGTTATTGCCTGTAGGAATTTGAAACGGCTCTTGTTCTTTGTAGTCTGATTCAGGTACTTTTCTCCAACCTTGCGCGGCTTTTCGTTCTTCGTTTGTTCTCATAGGTTCTATATTATTTTTTCTTAACTCCCCCCTGTAATATCTAACCATGGAACGCGCACTTGCGTAAGTAGGAAAATCCAAAGGGTGATTAGTGTTTAGCATTTTCGCGATTAAGTTCGTAGGCGCAGAAGGAAAACGCTCTAAAAACTCGGTTATAATATCTTTTTTGTAACTCACGGACGAAAGGTGTCATAATAATCGGACAATCTATTTAACCAACCCTTGCGGTATTTCGCGTTCTTCATTCCGGGTTTACTGATCGCAATAAAAAAAGCCTCCCGTAGTCTAATAAGTTCGTCAAATAAGATGCGTTCGTTTAGTTCGTTTGCAGCTTGTATAGTCTTAGGACCAATTGCCCCGTCTATACTTACTTTTTTTCCTAAGTTATTAAGTGCTTGTTGAAGTGTTTTAATCGCTTGACGTTGACCAGAACCCCAAGCCATACCAGCGACAATGACACCGACCGAAAAGCACTTAAATTCATCGGCTCGGACGCTGTCCCAATAACCACGCTTAAAGATTTTAAACCAGTCTTCGGAATTCATGTTTAAGAATCTTTGATCATTAGTAGTGCCGAAAGTACCTACCCACGTTGAGTAACAGATACCCATGTTTGTATGGTACATTTTACCCTTAAATAATGTTGGGCAGTACATCGCACTGCATGAGTCCGAAGGGTCACCACTTAGACCGCCCTCCCACTTTTTAATAAATTTAATGTAAGTCTCTAAATTCATAGCCTTTTTTTCGACTAATTTAAGACTTTTCTAAACAAAAGGAATAAAAAAATAAGGGTTAGGATGAACCCCGAAATAATGAAAAGTTGCTTAAATTGATTTAGCGTAGAATGTTTTACACTTATACGTTCCTTTTTTAAGTCATTTTCACGCGTTTTAAGCGCATTTCTCAAGCTGTCCTTATACATTTGTCGAATTACTTTCAAACTATCGTTAAATCGCTTGTATTCGAATTTAATTTCGTAGCGTGTTTTTGGAACGTAGGAAGTTCTATAGTGAATGATCGTATCTTTTGACGTTATTATTTTTTCCCAATACGTGGTGTCATGTTTAACTACAAGAAAACTATCCACTTTAGTTATTCGGATGGTGTCGCTTATGGTGTCGCACCGATAACCCTTTTTAATTGCTTTGTTTAGGTGGTAATTAACCGAGCAAGACGTTAAACATAGGGCAAACATTATACGTAAAAGCATATATAAGTGTTTTAATTGTGTAAATTATACGGAAAAACATATATAAAGTCGGATTAAACCGTCAGAAACTATCTTTTATCTTCTTTGCGTTGGAAATAAACCTCTTGAACCTAGCAATAAAACCTTTGTCGTCTCCGTATTTTACTCGTATCTTTTCGTCAATACTTACCACTTCAATAGATGCAAGAAACAACCCGACCAATTTAGTCAGAGTATAGTCTACCGAGAACACCGTCTTAACCATTTCATTAACCATTGCGTAATCAATAAGGAAGAAAAGCAATACCGCACTTTGGTAGGTTATCATCTTACCGATTAGTCCCTTTCGAAGTCTGCGGCTGCTAAACTTTTCGGTAGTTAATCTAATAGCTACAAACGTATCAATCAAAATAGCCAACCCAATGACTAACAAAATAACCTGAATAGGTGCAAAGAACGAATAAACCGCTACAAGTCCAGTAATCAAATACTTCATAACTCGTATTTAGTAAGTTCTACAAACGTCCACGCCATTACTTCCTCGGTCGTAAAGGTCGAAGTATATTTGAAACCGTCTAAGTTCACACCGTAATCTTGACTAGGTGTGCTTAAAATAACATCCACTCGAACCGCTTTATTTCGTAGGTCATTTGTAATATAAACCACCTCGATTGTCGGGTCGGTTATTGTAGTCTCAAAGAATGGGAATTGATAGTTCATATTTTAAGAAATTGTAGTTCCTGTTACTGTACACACGCGCACCCAAATTCCCCACAAAGACGAAACTTTTTGCGCCGTTGTGAATGGATTAGGTCCTGCCGTCTCGGTGCTTATTGCGGTTGTTCCCGTTTGGTTAGTTGACACGAACATATAACGTCTAGTTAAATTAAATGGGGCGTAATTATAAACGAACCCACCCGGAAAGCTAAAGTTCATGATATTCATGGCTTCATAAATGTTAAACAAGTTCCAACCGTTTAAGCCGTCAATGGTTGACCCCGTGTATTGCGTTAATTGGCTAGCCCATGTTCGTGTTGTTGAATCTCCAAAATAATAAGCAAGTACCGTTGAACCGTTGTAAGTACTCCAATCAATAGCTACGTTTTGACCATAACCTTGACCGCCGTTTTTATTCGTGAATCGGTTTGTATTTCCGTGCGGATTGTTAGATGCTAAAGTCGTGAA
>Ga0181363_1000430_pt1 | contig 11872 bp, 19 predicted proteins | sample Fa13NDMLBSN_FD_130109 | JGI IMG/M metagenome (GOLD analysis project Ga0181363, IMG submission 130109) | Freshwater viral communities from Lake Michigan, USA - Fa13.ND.MLB.S.N | ecosystem: Environmental > Aquatic > Freshwater > Lake | place: USA: Michigan | collected 2013-09-23
AGATAAAGGGTTACTTGTTTAGCTCTTGTAAAAGCCTTTTAACTGACTGGAAACCCCTTAGAGCCTTATACACTCCCTACAACAGTAATGATTGTAGTATAGTAAAAGAGATAAGGATTGGGCAATCAGCAGCCAAGTGTCCTAATAATTAGGATAAAGGTTCAACGACTATCCCGTAAGGGAGTACTTGTTAATTAATTTTAACTGGGAAAAGGAGGCATTTAACTAAGAGTTAAATAAGATATAGTCTATTCCTCATAGAAATATGAGGTAGTTAAGTTGACAAGTTCAGTATAATAGCGTCAGATATGTTTAATATTTTAAATGCAGCTAGACAAGCTAGAGCAGATTTAAACGTAGTCTGTATATTCCATGATGAAGTAGAAGATATGGGTAATGGAAAGAAAAGAAAAATAAGAACTATAGGTAAAATGTTAGACTCTGCTATTACAGTAGAGGGATTATTTACCATAGTGTTATTCTCTGATGTTTCCATTAATGGAATCAACAAGGAGCCAGAATATAAATTCTTGACTCAAACAGATGGTGTAAATACAGCTAAAGCTCCTAAAGGAATGTTTCCTAGCACTACACTTGATAATGACTTAGGAGCAATAATTAAGCATATAGAAGATTATTACAATTAATAAAACAAAAACAATGGTACAAATAACAAAAACAAGTTTTTTAGAACTTTTCTCAAAAGGTTTATCAGTAGAAGAAATGGCTACAGAATTATCAACATCTACAGGAGCTAGATTTAGCCCAGCAGATATTAGGTCTATAGCTAAGGGTTTTGATGTAAACCTTAGAAATAAGCCTAGAAAAGCTAAATTTACTTTAGTTGATGATACTGTAGAAGTAAATGCTACAGAGGGTTACATGAATACATCAAAGACAGCTTTGATTGCTGAGTAATAAACAATTAAATTATATATAGATATGAGTGGATTAAAAGTAAATGAAAGCACAGAGAGAGTTAGTAAATACTACACAGGTACAGAAAATTTTAAAGTAATAGCCATTAATCCTACTAAGGAAGAAATGAAAGCTATTCTTAATATTGATGTTGATAAAGAACCTGAGTATTTAGGTAAAAACCAAGAAGGTAAGGATCAAGTTAGAATTACTATGTGGTTGGATAATGATGATGCTGAAAACAAAATCAGAACCAGAGCAGACTTTTATTTAGTGAATGATGTTAAGGAATCTAGTGGTGGTAAGATTAAATTTGTAAATGCTTTTGGAGGATTTGCTTATTTACCTGCTGATGGTACAGTTCCTGAGAATATGTCTTGGTTCAATGTAGATAAGATGAGAAAATCCCTTGTTGGTGAGGAAGAATTAACTGAATTTGTTAAGAATTATATTAATCATTCTACTAAAAAAGGTGAGAAAGCTCAACTTAGTGTTGATGCTTATTTGAGAGGAGATTTCAGTGAGCTAAAGGGTATTATCTGTAATAATAAAGTTAAGGTTTGTTTAGGTATTAAACAAGGTACTGATAAAGAAGGTAAAACTGTATATTATCAGACTGTTTATACTAGAAAAACTGATAGAGCTTGGGCTAAGAACTCTGATAAGATTATTGATGATATAGTGCAGTATAAAGCTAATGGTGGAGCTACTACTATTTTCTTTGGAGAAGGTAGCTATACATTAACTACTGTATTAGATCCTAGTAAGCTTGAGTTCTTTGGTGCTGATAAGCCTGAAGACTTAGTTGCAGCTAAACCTGCATTTTAACATATTTTGTGTTGATGTTGAATGGAGGTAGAGTTGAGACTATCTCCATTCTTTTTTTATCTTTGTAGAATGCTTAAAATTAATGATAATTTACCATTACCTACATCTGAATATATATTAGAGAATATATCAGACTATCAGATATTTAAATTCTATTTTCCAGAATATGATTTTAAGGGAAACACAAATAGCCCCCTAAGAAAGGATGATCTACCTAGCTTTAGTATTTTTTATAGTGAAAAATATGGAAAGCTATTATTTTATGATCATGCTACAAAAGATAAGGGGGATTGCTTTGTTTTTGTAAGTCAGCTATTCAGAATAAATTACTTTGAGGCTTTATGTAAAATATGTGCAGATTTTGGATTATCAGATGTTTCTTTACCTACTGAGTTTAAAAAGAGTATTAGAAAAAGAGTTCCTAGAAAAGATGTAGACTATAGTACTATTAATAAGGTTATATCAATTAGGGTTAAAACTAAGCCTTATACTAAGGAAGAACTCCTTTGGTGGAGTTCTCAAGGTATAGGATTAGAAACTCTACAGAAATATAATGTATTTAGTATTAAAAAGGTCTTTATAAATTCTTGGATAATAAATACAGATTTTAGCTTTGGTTATTTAGAGGCAAAAGATGGTATCTACACATGGAAAATATATAGTCCACTTAATTTAGAAAATAAATGGATAAATAATGCTGATAAAAGCGTTATACAGGGTTTTTCTCAGCTTCCTGAAACTGGAGACACCTTAATAATATCAAAATCACTAAAGGACTCTATGAGTATTATTGAAAATAATAATATTTATAGTTGCTCTATACAGAGTGAATCAGGAGACATTAAACTTTCTGTTATGTCAGAGTTAAAGAGTAGATTTTAAGATATATACTTATTAATGGATAATGATAAAGCAGGATTAAGATATGGTAATGAATTGGGTATTAAGCATAATATAAAATCTATATTTATACCTAATACTCATTGGAAAGACTATACAGATATGTTTAAGGCTATAGGTAAATACTATAGTGTTAAAATTTTAAATAAGCTTATAACAAACAACAAAAACAAATAAAATGATTACAGTAACTGTTTATAATACAGCAGGAGCTTCTAAGAAAGAAGTTCAAACAAATGCAACTACTTGGGGAGAATTACAAGCAGATCTTACCAAAGAGGGAGTTACATATGAAGGTATGAAAGCTATTTTAGGTGGTTCTCACTTAACTTTAGATTCTGATATTGCAATTCTTCCTACAGAAGATTTTAAATTATTCTTATCAGCTACAAAAGTTAAATCTGGAGGATCTGATTTAGAGTATGATGATGCTAAAGATGCTTTAAAGGCTTTTAGAATTTATGCTATTGAGGAGGAAGATGAGGATTTATTAGCTCTTATTGGAAATTATTCCAGTAAGAGTACCTCAGAATTAAATAGTCTTATTGATACTGCTAATGAGTATATTGAAAAAAAGACTAGAGCTGCTTCTAATCAAACAAGTATTTTGTTTGAAGAAGAAATCAGAGAGAGAATCTTTGCTATTGAATATAGACTAAGTATTATTAATAGATTTAATAAAGAAATCTATGATTCTGCTAAGTTAAAAGAACTTGAGCAAGATTGGGAAGCTTTAAAGAAAACTTTACACGTTTAAATAATAAATCATGGAGGAAATAAAAGAGGTGTTAGTTGGGGAGGTTAACACCTCTCCCTCTAATGAAGAAAAGAAACTAAGATTAAAAAAAGGCTTATTAGAGCTTTTTAGAGGACATATTATTGATAGATATGAAAATTTTAATCATTGGATTAGACAAATAGAGTACTATAAACATAGGCATATTACAAACTATGGCTATAAAATAGAATTAGGAAATGATTTAGAATATAAAAATATTGTTAATTATAATAAAAATACTAAAGATTTAAGAAGGCAACGAATTTTTGATTTTAGATCTTGTATACAACGGTTTTTACAAGACTGTTCACACTATAGAAAAGAAGTAATACTTTTTAATACTAATAGATTTAAAGCTGAAAAAAAATTCATAAGAGAATCTATAGTTCTTTTTGATAGTATGGCTTCAATATTAGATTCTACCTATGGTCAAGATAAATGGGATACTTATAACAATAGTATAGTTATTCATTTTACTGATTTTTATATTACCAATGGTCAATCTAAAAACTATATGAAAGACCTATATGTATTATTATCTTTTAAACAACAAACAATTGACTTAGAAGGTATAAGAGCTACTGTTTCTCCTATGGAATTTATAAAAAGTTATGGGCACTCCCACTTATCTAATGGATGTTTTTGTAAAGGTACATTCTGTTTAGGTTCAGGCCCCATATCTCAGACAAAATCTTTATTAATGCCTGGTGATTATACTGAAGATATATTTCAGCTTTTCCTATATCAATTAAATGATTATGTGAAATGGGAATCTATACAAGGTGGGCCTTATAAAAGGATAAATTATATATATGCTAATACTAAAGTAAATTATGCAAGAGGCATTAACTTAGATTATGCTTATAAATGGTTTATTGCTAATAAATGTAAGTTTGAAATCATAGTAAATAATAATAGTGTAGATGTAAAACTAGATGAAAAGGACTTATCAAGATGTTTTTCATTAACTTCAAGAGATTATAGATGTGTTAAGTTTGAAGGCAAATATTATAATCCAAATCTTCTTGAAGATGCTCCAAGTTCTTTTAGACCTAGAGAGTTACTTACATTTCAAAACAAATTAATTAAATCAAAAGTAGAATTATCAACAAATGCAGAATATTCATATGAAACAACAACAAACCCAAGAGTTATCTGGTACATCAAAGAAAGACTCATTGCCAGTATTGAACAAAAAGCCAAGGCTACAAGAAGTACAGATGGAACAAAAGATACCAGTAGTGTTCAAGAACTCATTAATGTCTAAACTATGGTTTATTATATCTAAATGTTTTGACAGGGAGTGGTCAGGAACTTTATTTTGTGAAGTACATGGTAATCTAGGAGATGCAGATTTTAAGATTACAGCACATGACTTCTTCTTACAAGATATAGGAAGCTCTGGTTATACTGAATATGAAACTGACTTTACTTTAATAGAGTACATGGAAGCTAATCCTGAACTATTAGAGATGCAAAGACATAAAATTCATAGCCATAATACTATGAGCTGCTTTCATAGTGGTACTGACATGAGTGATATTCATGATAATATTCAGTATTATAATTTCTTACTTTCAGTAGTTATTAATAATAAGACAGAATTTGATGCTAAGATAGCTTCTGTTGGCACTATATCTAGTCCTGCTGAAGTTATTAAGTTAAAAGGTAATGAGGGTAAATTAGTTACTCTTAAGACTGATAAAGTAGAAAAAGATGCTTTATTCTTATATGATTGTAATATAATTATTGAAACTGATGTAGAGTTAGTTAAGAGAATAGATTTTCTAGCTAAGTCTAGATTAGAAGCTGAGAAAAAAGTAAAAGAAGCTTTTGCAGCTAAATCTAACTCTTCTTTCAAAAGTCATAATGACTTTTATGCTAGTAAAGCTTTTGATAGTTTTACAAAGCCTAAAACAAAGGATAAATTTGTTTATAACTCTTTTGAAAAGTCTAAACTAAAAGAAAAAGATAAAGTAGAAATTAACAAGTCTATTTCCCAGTTCTTAGTTAAGATTATATACATGGACTTACAAACTCCTTTATATGACTTACAACAAGCTTTAATGAAAGTTAGTAAAGAACTTGATGGAGCTGGAGAATCAGCTAAGTTAATGTATGCAGATTATGTAGATACTAATCTATATGATATGATGATGAACTACTTTGAATGGGATGATATTTATCTAGAACAAGAGAATAAAGTTCTTGAAACTATGATATCATTACTAAATCCTTATAGAGGTATGAGTAGTGCAGCAGAAGTATTAATAGATATCTTTGAAGACTATCATGAAGAGAATGTTGATATAGAAGTTGATGCTTTAGAGAGAGATGAAGAATTACAAACTTATATTAGACAATTTGATTAATATGAATGAAGAACTAATGACAAGATTTAAGGATGCTCCATTTATTACGGAGCATCCCTTAGATATTATAGTAATTGGAGCAGGAGGTATATCTTCTTGGGCTGCCTTATTCTTATCTAGACTACAACATAATCTATATGTTTATGATTTTGATAGTTTTGAAACTCATAACTTAGGAGGTCAGTGTGCTAGAGAGAAAGATCTTGGTAAAAACAAAGCTGAAGCTATTAAGGATTTAATAAAAGAGTTTTCTCCTGAAACTTCTATAGCTACCTATGGTAAATATGAAGAGGACTCTATGACAGCTCCTATAGTTATTTGTGGGCCTGATAATATGGCTGTAAGAAAGCTATCATTTGAGAAATGGGCTGCTGAAGCTGATAGAGAAATCTTTATTGATGCTAGATTATCTGCTGAAACTGGATTTGTTTATGTAGTTTTACCTGGTATGGAAGCAGAGTATATAAAGACTTTATTCTCTGATGCTGAAGCTGAAGAGCCTTTATGTAGTTTTAAACAAACTACTCATTGTGCTGCCATGATAGGTTCTTTAATTACTAGCTTATTTACTAATTGGTTAGCTAATAAGAACTTGCAGGATGATGTTAGAGAGGTTCCCTTTAAAACTGAGTTTATTATACCATTAATGTATTTTAATTTTGAAGTATGCAACCAAAAGAATTTGTTATCTGTTTAAATTCCTCTACACCAATTAATCAATATAATCCTAAGATTTATAAGGCTATTAATTCCAGAGTTAATATAGAGATTCCTATTTTAAAAGATGGATTACCTCATTTACCTACAAGTGCATTTAATATTAGAGGATTATTAACTAGATTTAAATATCATTTATTTACTAATCAAGCTCATCTAGCTCAAAATTTATATACATATGTTGAAACTAATTATACTTTAGTTCCTAACTATTTTTATATTAGCAGAGGGCTCTTATTTAGTAGCATGAATGGTATAGTAACTCCATTAGTATTATTTGTAAGAAATAAAAGAACTAAAGAAATAGGTTTGTATATTAATGATGAAGTTTTATCTTCTTCTTCTAATTACTTAGCATTTTATAGATTTATTAAAAAGTATAGAATAGATTGGATATTAGCAGGTTATCCTATTGTTGATAAAAAAGAAGTAGATAAATTGTTTGTTACTCCTACTATTCCTACCTTTAAGACTATAAAAGAAAAGAAAAGTTGGGAAGATGAAATAAAACAAGCTATTTATGCTGAAGCAGTATGATAAATAAAACTAAAAAGAAAAGAAAAGCAAAACTTCCTCTGAGCTATAGGGGAATTAGTTGTGATAGCTCAGAGGAGGTTTATTTTCTTATGTGGGCAAATGAGGCTATGGAGGCTGGTCTTATAGAGAATATTACTAGAGCAGAATCTTATCTATTATCAGAACCAGTTTTTGAGTTGTATACTGAAGAAAAGCAATTAAAAACTAAGACTAAGACTGTAGATAAAAGACTAGAAATTCTAAGAGGTCATATATATACTCCTGAGTTTAAATTTGAATTAACTGAAAAGGGAGAGAAACTATCTAAGTCTATAGTCAATCCTACAGGGCTATTCTTCCCAAGAACACCTGATTCATGGGAAGTTATGGTTGAAATTAAGCCACTGTATGATCAAAATAATATGACCAGACTATTTAAGATTAATCAGAAGTGGGTTTACACTAAATATCAAGAAATGGTTAATCTTGTAATTCCTGAAACATTATTTAAAGCTACTTTTGTACCTAAAGATTATTTAAAAACTCCCACAGGTAAGCCTAGAAAGATTAATTATGAAGTTAAAACTATCCAAGATTGGAGTAAAGATCTAATTAACAATAATTTATGATAACAAACTTAGAGAAATTTGAGAATAAACTAAAAGCTCTTAAGTCAGCAGAAAAATCTCCTATTTTAGAAGAGATGATAGCTTTTAGAGTTAATGATAGAACTGTTATTTATTACAAAAAAGATACTCCAGAGGAGAAAATAAAAGAAAGATTAGCTAAGCATATAAGAAATATGGAACATTTAGATAATAATGGCTATGTTCCACCAGAGCCTATCAGAACTAATAACAAGAAAAATGAGTAAGATAATAAAACTTGAAGAGTATAGAGAATATCCAGCTTTAAATTATAGTACTCTATCTAAATTAGATAGAAATCCAGAACTATTATTAAAGGATACAACTGAAGATTCTACTGCTCTTACTTTAGGGTCAGTTGTAGATTGTCTTATAACTGACCCTGCAAGATATAGTAAAGACTATATTGTTGCAACTGTTACAGAACCTACTGGTCAACTAGGTGACTTTGTAAATAAACTTATGTATTTATGGAGAGTTGACACAAACTTAGAAGATATTTTTGATTTAGCTTATGAAGATGTTAAAACAGGGAATGGTGGTAAGTTAAGAGATTCCCTTGAGAAATTTATAGATAATTTTGAAACTAAAGGTGGAAGAGAGTATTTTGACTTTTTAGTAAGTGCTGTTGGTAAGAAAGTTCTTTCTATAGAGCAAGATACTATGGCTAAAAAGCTTTCTTTTGCTATTATGACTAATAAATATACAGCAGATTATTTCACTAAACAGGCTGATGTAGAAATTCTTTATCAAGTACCTATAGTATTTGAAGAAGATGGTACTACATATAAGATACTCTTAGATATGCTTTATATAGATCATATGGCTAGACTCATTCAGCCTATTGATATAAAGACTATGAGTGAGGCTGTTAGTAGTTTTCCTTATAGTGTATTTAAGTGGAGATATGATATTCAAGCTAGTTTATATTCTACAGGTGTTAGCAAAAGCCTAGATTTATTTGGAGCTACTGGTTATGCTTTATGTCCTTTTAGATTTTTAGTAGGTTCATTTAGTAATTACAAAGTGAGGAACTTTAATGCACAAAACTTGCTAGAATTTGGAAAATTAGGTGGAGAAACTAAATGGGGTACTAAATATAAAGGTTGGAAAGAATTAACTGAGCTTTATAATTGGCATATGAGTAATCAAATATTTGATTATACTAGAGAAGAGTATGAAAATAATGGTGAAATTCTCCTAGAAGTATAATGAAAAAGAAGCAATATAAAGATTTTAACAAGAGCCTATGGTTCTTATTTCCAATTATTGCTGATCCAGTATTAATTGAGGATAAAAAGAAGAGTAGTAGAGAAGTTTATTTAATTGATACTGATTTGATAAACACATATATTTATCCTTCAGATTACAATGATAGGCTTTATTATGTGAAATATAAAAACACTTCTGAAGTAGTTAATATAGAAGATTATTTAACTTGTGATTATTTGGAAGATGTTATTTATGCTCCAGGTTCTACTACATTTATTTATAATATAAAAAAAGAAGAAGATATACAAACATATGATCTTTTTGTAGATGGTAAATATAGTCAAATAAATCTAGACTATAAATGGAGAGTAACTCAAATGTTTAAGCTTACTTCTGTTGACTATTTATGGAAGATATTTAAGAAAGATGATAATTTGTGGCATTCAATCAATAAGTCTTTAGGTTGTAAATTAGGTTCTAGCTGTAGTTGTAAAATAGAAGCTTACCCTAAATGCACAAACTTTGAGAAGTTTGAAATGCCTAATAGACTAGAAATTGAATTAGAAGAGAAAATTGATATATTAAAAGAAACAATAGAATTATGAGGCAGGAAACTAAACAAAAAATCTTAGATTGGTATATAAAATTTCCATATGTATTTGATTTAACTAAAGATTTGGCACTGGAATTAGGAAGGGAGTACAGTAAATATACTGTATTCCCTAAACCTGATAATATATTTAAAGCTTTTGAATTATGTAAATATGATAATTTAAAGGTAATTATATTAGGGTTAGATCCTTATCCTGGAACAGTTAAATATAATGGAGAGAATATACCTTATGCTACAGGTCTTAGCTTTGCTAATCCTCCTGAAGCTAAAGTAGTAGCTCCTAGCTTAATGAAGGTTAGAGAGGCTGTAATAGAGTCAGGATACCTATTTTTAGACCAAAGTTTAGAAAACTGGGCTTCTCAAGGAGTTCTAATGCTAAATACAGCTTTAACTATAAGAAAAGGTGAAACTAAGAGCCATGCTGAACTTTGGAAACCATTTACTACTTCACTAATAACTTCTCTGGGTTGTGAACCTGGATTAATCTGGGTTCTATGGGGTAAAGATGCCCAAGAATATGAGAAGTGTATAGATGAGGCTACTTGTTATATTATTAAAGCAGAACATCCTGTAGCTAGTTCTTATCAAGGTAGAGGTTGGGAATACAATGATTGTTTCAATTCTGTAAATAAAATTTTAAATGGGGTATATGGAGAAGAAATTAAGTGGTAATATGAATAGATTTTTATTTATATGTGACAATAACAGTTGGGAAGATGAATTTTCTATTATGAGTACTACTTGTCCATTAGAAGAAATAGAGAAGTGTGAAAAAACACTTCCTTTGACTAGATTCAGATCTACTAGAGATATAGAATTACTAAGAGCAATTATAGAATGTGGTTATGAATGTAAATTAGATTGGGGTTCTAGTAAAAGATTTCCTAATATAAAAAATGGTGAAATATTTGTGTATAGAGGTCATTCTGGAAATTATTAATTATGCTAAGAAAAAAGAGAATAAAGAAGAATCTTAAAAAGATTTATTCTGAAGAAGATCTTAGATATAAAAAAGTTAACAATTTTATTTCTTCTCATAGGCAATGTAAAGCATTTAACAGAATCTTTGAATTAATGTTTGAAGACTATTTAATTGAAGGTTGGCCTGTTGAATATACTTCTATTCAAGAACTAATTAAAAGATATTCTAGCTGCCTAACTAATGAACAATTACAACAATTAAAAGATTTAGGTTATGGAAAATATACAAGATGAATTTGAATATCTACTTTCTACTACTGATGAAGTAATAGAATGTATATCAGTAGAAAATCTAAGAGGATTTATTGATAGACTTAAAAAACAATATCCTAATGATGCTGATCTTGGAGAAGCTATTAGGAACTTAAATTTACAAGGTAATGATTAAAGGAACTAGAAACCAATTAGCAAATTCACAAAATGAATTTCAAGGTAAAACTAAAAAAGTACTCACAGTTTGCTCAGCAGGACTATTAAGATCAGCTACATTAGCTACTACTCTAGCTAAAGAGTATGATTATAATGTGAGAAATTGTGGTACTGAAGAATCTTATGCTCTTATACCAATAAGTGAAGCATTAGTTTACTGGGCAGATGAGATTGTATTTGTTAATAGAGAGAATTACAATGCTGTAAAAGCCTCTTTAAACAATATTAAAAGAGAAGATACTAAGGTATATTGTTTAAATATTCCAGATATGTATAGCTATTGTGATCCAGAATTAATAAAAATCTGTAAGGAACAATATGAATCAAGAGAAGAAATACTACACACCTGAAATTGAAGAATTTCATGTAGGTTTTGAATATGAATCTAAAACTAAGCCATCAAATGATTGGCGACCCAGAATAACAAATATTTATAGGGATAACATTATTCTTAATGATGCCTTAAATGGTAAATGCGAATTAGAAGTTCGTGTTAAATACCTAGACCAAGCAGATATTGAAGAATTAGGGTGGCAGATTAGAAAAGAGGCAGAAGGTACAAATCCTTACCTATATAGGCTTAAACCACAGAAATTAATATTTCCCCATAACCCCGAACTACATACTGTTTATTTAGCCCAAACCACTTCATCGTATAAGAGATGTTTAATATACCTTCAACAGGATAGTATTATAGGAGTTGAGAAAAATATGCCAGAAATTCTGCTTTTTAATGGTATTATCAAAAATAAGTCAGAACTAAAAAGATTAATGAAACAATTAGGAATATGAGTGAACAAGTAAAATTAAAGAAAACTGATGGATCTTATGTTACATTTGATTCATTAACAGTAAGACAATTAGAAGTATTAGCTAAGTTTCAATTAATAATTGATACAGCTTCTAGTAAAAAAATATCTGACAAAGATGTTGGATTTGCAGTTAAACAAATAGTTAGAGA
>Ga0181363_1000431_pt1 | contig 11870 bp, 14 predicted proteins | sample Fa13NDMLBSN_FD_130109 | JGI IMG/M metagenome (GOLD analysis project Ga0181363, IMG submission 130109) | Freshwater viral communities from Lake Michigan, USA - Fa13.ND.MLB.S.N | ecosystem: Environmental > Aquatic > Freshwater > Lake | place: USA: Michigan | collected 2013-09-23
AAAGCCCTTAAGGCCATCCACGAGGTAGTGGACGTTAGCGGCCAGCTGCGGCAGCTTGCCATCACATGCGACGGACTCAGTGCCGCTGCTGGACTCTGATTCGGCGGTCACTTCAATGGCGCCGGCCTTGACGGTGAGTCGCACGATGTCATTGGGTGAGACGCACGCGATCCGCTCCAGCGCTGCTAGCAGCGCTTCACGGTTGCAGGTGGCCAGGGTCTTGAAGGTGGCAGGGATCAGCTGCTGCACTGATGGATAGGTGCCATCCAAGGTGCGCGTGATCATGCGCGTGGCACCGTCCAGCTGGATTGCGACGTGGCCGCCGTCCACCGCAAAGGACGCAGGGTTCCGCACCTGCGACATAGCACGAGCAGGGATCACTACATCCATGTCCGGCGCATTGCAGGTCAGCGTGCGCGATGCGAGCCGGTGGCCATCGGTGGCTTCCATGCGCAGCTCCTGGCCATCGGATACCAAGTGAACGCCCGTGAGCACCTGTTTTGATTCATCGGTGCTGGCTGCCACCAGCACAGCGGCCAATGGCGCCGCCATGTCGATCGCAGCGCCATCAGCAGCCGCCACTGCAGGCAGGCCGGGGAAATCATCCGCAAAGGCCGCTGAGAGGCTGTAGGAGCCGCCTGCAGTGGCCAGTGCCACGCGATCACCGTCAAGGGTCAAGGAGACCACGCTGGTGCCATCCAATCGGCCTGTGATGTCCGCCAGCAGGCGATGCGGCACGACGGTGGCGCCAGCAGTGTCAACCATGGCGTCGATGCTGGTCTGTATGCCGATGCTCAGGTCATAGGCGGTGAGCTGCAGCTTCCCGCCATCAGCGCGGAGCAGGACGCCCGACAGGATCGGATGGGTCTTGCCATTGCCGACGGCACGCGCCACAGCACGTAGCGCGCGGCTGAGGTCGGATTGAGTGCAGGTGATCTTCATTGAGCAGCAGCTTCGGATAGGGCTTTGATGATGTGGTCGCAGTCGGCTTGGAACGATGCCACCAGCTCCAGCGGGATAGAGCGGGCATCATCCTGCGCGTTGTCGCGGATCGCGTCGGCATAGGCGCGTGCCAGTACCAGCGTGTCGTGCAACCGGTTGATCACCGGCGATTGCTTGGCGGGAATGTCAATGGTGTCCATGGTGCAGCCGTGTGGCCAGCGCAACCCTACTGCGCCGTGGTCCATCCTGCAACAGACCTAACAGACCTAACGCATTCCTAACGGGCTCTGTTAGGCCGAAACGCCTTGCCACCACTGGATTCTCTCCCTTACCTAACAGACCTAACAGAAAAAGGTATAGATACATATGAGAGAAGACCTTACCCACTGGGTAAGGGGTACTACTCCTCTCTATAAGGGGGTCTTCCGAAAATCCGTTAGGACCGTTAGGTTCGTTAGGAATGAGTGGTGGACTGGGTTTTGGGCCTAACAGGCGCCTAACAGACCTAACAGCTCAATGCTCATTTGCACGGCACGGCTGGTTCCGCCGCCACCTTTGAACCAAACAGCACCGGTCTTCACCGCACCTGGCAGGCGCGCCAGCACGATCGGCCAGCAGTTGCCCCATGCCGTATCGGAGAGCATGTGAGCGATGGCGTTAGCCGTGTTGCTGACGATCACGCAGCCGTCTTCAGCCTTGATGCCATGGCGTCCGAGCACGTTCTGAGCCTCGGTGGGAGTGACATGCGGATCACTGCCGCGGTGCAGCGCCAGCTCCACCAGTTCTGCGATGGTGCGCGTGACGGTGCGGTCGCCTTCAACGCGCAGCTGATGCTGCAGGATCGTCTGCAGGCAGCGGCGCTCGTCTGGTACCTCCACAGCCTGGCTGTAGGCCGTCCAGTCGTTCTGTTCGATCAATGCCCATGCCTGCTCGCGGGTGACTACATCACGCGACTGCAGCGCCCACGCACCGGCCAGGAGGGTGCCGTACTGATCGCCAAGGCGCTGCGAGTCGAATGCCTCGGCCGCGGCCTTGACGAATACCTTGACCGACTGGCGGATGGTGGGGATCAGCGCGATGGTGCGCGCGATCAGGCGCTGACCGACCTGTTCGGAGATGAAGCGATCCAGGTCGCGGTCCAATGCCTCCCAGTGCGCGGTGCGTTCATCCTTTGGCAGCTCGGCTGGGTTGCGGAGCGTGAGCTGCGCAAAGCGAGACTTGTCGGCGCCCTGCTTCAGCGCAGTGGCGATGCTGCTCATCAGGAACATGGAGCGGATGGTGTACCGCTGCGTGTCACCTTCTGGCGAGCCCTTGAGGGTATGGGCGCGGCTCTCGCTGCTGGCGACACGCGCAAGGCCCAGCACTGCTTGCATCCGCTGCTGATCGTTGCGCTCATTGCTCTCAGCTTCGTCGAAGACCACCGGCAGCGCATCGGCGCGCAGGGCCTGACGAATACCGGGCTCGGTGGTGTTGCCGGCGACGATGAGACCCATGTCACCGAGCAGTGGGGTGACATAACGCCCGAGCACCTCCGACTTGCCGGAGCCGGATCCTGCGGTCAGCCAGGCATGTGGCCGCCAGTCAAGTGCGCCGCAGATCGGCGCAAGCGTGACCCAGCCAGCTAGCAGCATCCCGGAGGCTGGCACCTCCCACAGGAAGCGCTCAGCAAGGTCCAGCACTTGGAACGCGGCGGCGTCGTCTAATGGCTGCACGCCTGATGGCCCCTGCAAGCGGCTGAGGCGCTGGTAGACGTAGCTGCTGCCGGTGATGCCATCGCATACGGTGCGGCTGCTGCCATCGACGATCAGCTGATCACCTAGGTGCAGAACCGATCGACCGCCATCCCACCATGCGCCACGCCCGCGGATGCGATCGGGAGAGTAGACGCCAGCCGCGGCCTGCTGGGTGAACATGCTGCTTGCGGCTGCCGTCCAGTTGACGCCTGTCTTGCTGGGATAGAGAGTCTCCCAATACGACAACGGCGCCAGCGCACATAGATTGGTCCCGGTGTGACTGCTGCGCGATAGTCGGCAGACCTGACCAGTGCTGATCGGCTGGTAGTAGTAACCATCACCGTCAAAGCCCAGGCAGGCAAAGTGCTCACCAGCTGCTGGCAGCGGTTCGGGGTCTGGCTGCGCCATCGGATCAGGCGGCTCCGGCGCAGCGGTTGGCGCCTCGATTGGCGGTGATCGGTTGGCCTTGAGGTAGGCGGCAGCTTCGGCTGGCATCCATGTGGCATCAGCAAGATCCCAGCCATCGGCAACGCCATCTGGTGTGGTGACGATCCGCACCTGCGCCACGCCGATCGACAGCAGGCGCCCAGCCAGCTTGACCATCGCCTGGCGGCCGACATCATCAGCATCAGGCCATAAGGTGCAGCGCCGCCCGGCCAGCGGTGTCCAGTCGGCCTTGTCGATCGCTTTGCAGCCTGATGGCCAGGTAGCGACCGCAGCCGATGGGAACAGGCGCGCGGCGGCATCGGCGGTCTTCTCACCTTCAACGATCAGCACCGGCGCATCAGAGGACTGCCGCGCCCAGTACAGCGGCCTTGGCGATGGAGGTGCTTTCCATCGCCAGCCGGCGCCGTCGTACCAGAGTGGTCGGATCTTCTTGCCGGGGAAGCGGCAGACAATGAAGGTGCTGCTGTAATGCCATACCTGCTCGGCGCCGGCAGTCGGTGGATCCGGCACTACCGCTAGATGCTGCTCAATGCGCTGGCACGCTTCGGCGTACGGCCAGCCGGTAATGCGGGTCAGCAGGTCCATGCCGTTGCCGCCACCGCCTGCGCCATCCTTGCCGCCGCATTGGTTGCAGTACCACGAGCCGGTGCCGTCCTTGTCGTCGAAGCGGTAGCGATCACTGCCGCCGCAGCAGGGACAGGGCTGATGCTTGTCGGTCAGCTGGTCACTGGTGAGGCCGCCCAGCGCCGCCAGCAGGTCCGGCCACCTGCCGCGGGTGAGGTCTTGGATGGTCATTGCTTAAGCGCCCGCTCCAGCAGCACGCGGATCGCTGTTGCACGCGACATGGCATCACCACGCCAGGCATCCAGCCGCCGCAACAGCTCAGGCGTCAGGCGCACGGGTGTGGGATGGGCAAGACGCATCAGCTCGCGGTGGGGGCTTGCGGACTGTAGCCGCCGCTGCTACGGTGACCAAGATCAAGCGCGCATTGTCTCACGTGCAGAAAGCCCAAGAGGCCGTGGCATGAGCGATTACCAGGCATTTCTAGATCAAAAGCAACACACCGGCGCGGATCATGGCTTCGAGCCAGTGTTCATGCCGCCGCAGCTCTTTGACTTCCAGCAGGCCCTCGTGCAGTGGGCCGTGCGCAAGGGTCGTGCCGCGATCTTCGCTGATTGCGGCTTAGGCAAGACCGCCATGCAGCTTACATGGGCTGAGAACGTGGCCCGTCACACCGGTCGCCCGGTGCTGATCCTGACCCCACTGGCAGTCGCCGCGCAAACCATCCGCGAGGGTGAGAAGTTCGGCATCGAGTGCCACCGCTCCAGCGACGGCAGCGTGCCGGGGCGGATTGTGATCACCAACTACGAACGGCTGTCGGCATTTAATCCTGCCGACTTCTCTGGGGTGGTCTGTGATGAGTCAAGCATTCTTAAAGGCTTTGATGGCGCTCGCCGGCAGGAGATCACGATCTTTATGCGCAAGATCTCCTACCGGTTGCTGGCCACCGCAACGGCTGCCCCGAACGATTACATCGAACTGGGCACCAGCAGCGAGGCCCTCGGCTACATGGGACACATGGACATGTTGGCCAAGTTCTTCAAGAACGACAACAACAACTGCACCAGCCGGCGCATGTATGGAGAGGCGCCGAAGTGGCGTTTCAAGGGCCACGCTGAGCTGCCGTTCTGGCGCTGGGTTGCCAGTTGGGCCAGGGCCTGCCGCAAGCCTTCGGACCTTGGCTTTGACGATGGCCGTTTCATCCTGCCTGAGTTGCGGGAACGCGATCACCTGATCGACGTATGTGCTCCACCCGAGGGAATGCTGTTCGCCATCCCCGCCACCAACCTCAGGGAGCAGCGGATCGAACGCAAGCGGACCGTGCGGGACCGCTGCGAACAGGTGGCCGCCATGGTCAATGGCACCGGCCAGCCGGCGCTGGTGTGGTGCCACCTGAACGAGGAAGGAGACCTGCTGGAGGAATTGATCCCCGATGGCATACAGGTCTCAGGGTCTGACAATGATCAACAGAAGGAAGACCGCTTTTTGCAGTTCATTGATGGCAAGGCCAGGGTGCTGATCACCAAGCCCAAGATCGGCGCTTGGGGCTTGAACTTCCAGCACTGCAACCACATCGCCTACTTTCCGAGTCACAGCTTCGAGCAGTACTACCAGTCTGTCCGCCGCTGCTGGCGGTTTGGTCAGAAGCATCCCGTGACCGTTGACGTGGTGCTGACGGAAGGCGAACGCCGAATCATGGAGAACCTGACGCGCAAGGCCCGCGCGGCAGAGTCCATGTTCTCCAATCTGGTTAATGAGATGGGCCAGGCAACAGGTATCAACCGCATCAATCCCTACACCAAGAAAGAGAGGCTCCCCAAATGGCTGTGATTGATCAAGTCATCGCAGACGACTATGCGATCTACAACGGCGACTGCATTGAAGTGATGCAATCCATGCCGGACGCAAAGGTGCATTTCAGCATCTATAGCCCACCCTTTGGCGGACTATATCACTACAGCTCAAACGAGCGCGATATCAGCAACTGCGACGACTACGCCGGCTTCTTTGATCACTATGGCTATGTGGTGCGCGAGCTGGCGCGGCTGACTATGCCGGGCCGCTGCACCGCTGTTCACTGCACCGATATTCCCAGCGGCAACAGTGGGCAGGATTACCTGATCGACCTACCCGGAGACATCATCAAACTCCACCAGCGGCACGGCTGGCAGATGGTGGCTAGGCACACGATCTGGAAGGAACCGCTCTGGGTGCGCAACCGCACGCTGACAAAGAACTTGGCGCACAAGACCATCGTCGATGACTCTGCCTATGCCGGCGTGGCCAGCGCCGACTACCTGCTGATCTTCCGCAAGGCTGGCGCCAACCCTGTCCCGATTGCGCACCCGACCGGGCTGGACTGCTACGCCGGAGAGGCGCCGATTCCCGCTGAGTTGCACGAGTTCAAGGGTTACACCGGCAAGCAGACCGGCAACCGATATAGCCATTGGATCTGGCGCCAGTACGCCTCAAGCATTTGGGATGACGTGCGGATGGGCCGGGTGCTGCCGTTCCGGGACTGCAAGGATCCCGAGGATGAGAAGCACGTGCACCCGCTCCAGCTGGATGTGATTGATCGGGCTGTGGCTCTGCGCAGCAACCCCGGCGAAACAGTGCTGACCCCATTCATGGGTGTCGGCAGCGAGGTTTATGGGGCAGTGCAGGCCGGCCGCCGTGGCATCGGCATCGAGCTGAAGCCCAGCTACTACCGGCAAGCGGTGCGCAACCTGGAGATGGCCGGGAGCGTTGAGGTTAATGCCGATCAAACGGAGCTGGATCTATGACCCTCCGCCCCTACCAGCAGCAGCTGGTGACTGACATCCGCTTGCAGTACCAGCTGGGCAAGCGCAGCGTGCTGGCAGTGCTGCCCACTGGCGGCGGCAAGACCGTGTGTTTTGCCTATATCGCTGATGCCGCCAGCCGCAAAGGCAACCGTGTGCTGATTCTTGTGCATCGCGCGGAGCTGTTGGACCAGGCCAGCCGCAGCCTGCCGATGCACCATGGCATCATCGCCGCCAATCGCGCGATGGACTTGAGCCATGCGGTGCAGGTGGCCAGCGTGCAAACCGTGGCGCGGCGTTTGCATCTGCTGCCGCGGGATATGTTCCAGCTGATCGTGGTGGATGAGGCCCACCACACCACAGCTGGCACGTGGGCGGCAGTGGTGGAGCACTTCAACACCGCCAAGCTGCTGGGTGTGACAGCAACGCCAATCCGCGGTGATAGCCGCGGCCTTGGCGAGCATTACCAGGCCATGGTTCAAGGTCCGAGCGCGCAATGGCTGACCGACAACGGCTACCTGGCGGCTGCGCGGGTGCTGGCACCGCCGGGCTTCAGCGCTGCTGGGATGCGCAAGCGGATGGGTGACTTCGATCAGCGCGATGCAGAGCAGCAGGTGCGGGCGATCCATGGCGACTGCGTGAGCCACTACCGGCAGCACCTGGCAGGCCAGACCGCCATCGCGTTCTGCTGCAGCGTCGCTCATGCTGAGGCAGTGGCGGCATTGTTTAATGCCAGCGGCATTGCTGCCGCCAGCATCGACGGCACCATGGATGCCGTCACCAGGCGTCACCTGCTGAAACAGCTGGGCGCTAACAAGATCAAGGTACTGACTTCCTGCGCGCTGATTGGCGAAGGCGTGGATGTGCCGAGCGTCGGCGGCTGCATCCTGCTGCGACCTACGGCCAGCGTGGGGCTCCACCTGCAGATGATCGGCCGGTGCCTGCGGCCATCCGGCAGCAAGGTGGCTGTGGTGCTCGACCATGTAGGCAACTGCCTGCGGCTGGGTCACCACCTGGAGCCGCGCGAGTGGACGCTGGAGGGCCTCAAGAAGCAAGACCGCGAGAAGGCGCCATCGGTGAAGGTCTGCCCGAAGTGCTACGCCGCAATGGCTAGCCAGGCGCGGGTCTGCGGCGAGTGCGGCCATACATTCGCCGCCGAGGTACGCGAGCTGGAGCAGGTGGATGGTGAGCTGGTTGAGATGGCCGCCCGTGAGCGGAAGCGCGAGCAGGGCACCGCGCAGAGCCTCGACGATCTGATCGCATTAGGGCAGCGCAGGGGGTACAAGAATCCAGCGGCATGGGCCAAGTACGTCATGTATGGACGATCCCTGAAGGGTCGTTAATCGGTTACAATAACGTGAGTCACCTTATGGACATGGAAGAAACTTGGGCTCAGATCAAAGGCTTTGAAGGCATTTACGAGGTCTCAACGCTTGGCCAAATCAGAAGCCTTGACAGGCCGCAACGCGTCAGAGGCAATGGCATTTCGCTTCAAAAGGGTCAAATCCTTAAGCAATGGAAGCAAGGTGGCTACATGTATTGCGATCTCAGAAAGCCTGGCATCAAACAAAGGGCAAGAATCCATGTTGTGGTTCTTGAAACTTTTGTTTGTCTTAGGCCTAGCGGAATGATTGCTTGCCACAACAATGGTGATCCAACCGATAATCGACTCTGCAATCTCCGATGGGGCACGCACGAAGATAATGCCAAAGACAAGATTTTGCATGGAACACATCAATATGGAGAATCTTGCCCAAGATCAAAGCTAACGGAAGCGCAAGCTATTGCAATTCTCGAATCAACCAAAACCTATGCTGAAATAGCCAAGGATCACGGCGTTTGCAAATCAACCGTTACCCATATCAAGACCGGCCGCAACTGGCCACATCTTCAGGCCAGACTGGCTAAGAGGCATGGCATCGCTTGACCGAGCAACAGATTCAGCAGCACATCCGCCTGACCTGCAGCACCGGCAGCACTAGGCTGTTTCGCAACAACACCGGCACACTGCGGGACCAGCATGGCCGGCCGGTGCAGTTTGGCCTGGCGGTTGGTAGCGCTGACCTGATCGGCTGGACCACGCGCACGATCACACCGGAGATGGTGGGTCAGCAGGTGGCGGTGTTCACCAGCATCGAGGTGAAGAGCGCCACCGGCCGCCTGCGCCCGGAGCAGCGGCAATGGCTGGAGGCGGTGCAGGCAGCAGGCGGCATCGCCGGCGTGGCGCGGTCGGTTGATGATGCGCGCGTACTACTTATCAATGAGATCGACTGCAACGCAACGGGTCTGGCCCGGTAGTACGTGCGTTCACCCCCGATTGTGACGCGATGTAACGCAAGCGAGTGTGACACCTGTGGAAATCAAGTTTTCCCCATGTCTACGCGGATACATTTCGCGAGATCGCTTGCGTCGCAATGTATTTAAACGGTAGGACAGTTGTACCACTGAGCTGGTTTTGGTATCGCTGCGCTACCGAATCAGGCGGCCCTTGTGCCAGTTGAGGCCCAACCCGTGTGCAGCGTGTGTGCCACTTCGTTCTTATGTGTGCCACTACGTCACCGGCACACGCTGCCGGGATCGACTGCAGCGGAAGGGATCTGGCCATTCTTGGTACGCCCGTACCAGCTAGTCGTGTGCTCCGTGCAGTGACGTTCTGGAGCACACTGATGGGGCACCACCGCACCACACGCCATGGACATCGCCAACGCACTGATCAAGCTCGCTGAGCTGCACGACGCAGCCGCCGAGATCCCCGCGCTGCTGCAGGCGCTCCGGGACGCCTACTCCGACGACGAGTGGGAGGCCATGGAGGCCCAGCACCCGCGGGTCGCTGATCTGATCAGCGCCTGCTGCGACATCGAGGCCGCAGTCGGCTACGGCGACTGAGCCGCCACCCACCGATCCCCACCACACGCCACACACCGCCATGGAACACACCACCGCCATCGACATCGCCGCCTTGGAGGCGGAGATCGCCGCCATCGAGGCGGAGGACGCCGAGCAGAGCGCGCGGGTGAACGCACTGCTCGCCACCGGCAGCACCGCCGTCCGGCTGGCGGACTGCCGGGTGATGGCCGAGCAGGCCTCCCGCGAGCTGGCGGTGCAGGAGCGCTACCAGCGCCGCATCAGCCGCGCCATCGAGGCGCCCTGAGCGCCGCCTGCGTGCCCCTGCGAGGCGCCTCAACGCCGTACTGCGTGTCTCACGCCGTCACGCGACCTGACGCGCCCCACAAGCGCTCCCGTGCGCCACTCCGTCACATCACCCCATCGCGTCATGACCGACTACGACATGCACGACCTGATCCGAGATCAACTGACCGGCATCTACGTCGATCTCACCGCCCTGGGCCTGATGCCCGAGCAGTACGACCAGCGACTGACGCAGGCGCTGCAGCTGCTGCGTGATGCCCGCGCCCTGCTGGAGGAGTGCCGTGGCTGACTCCAGCGCCCGTCGCACCGCCCGCTGGCGCCGCCGCCTGCAGGGCCTGCCCGATCCCGACGCCCCGCAGCCGTGCCCCGCCTGCGGCCGGCTGGTGCGGTCGCGCAGGACGGCGCCGCTGTGCTCGCAGTGCTGGAAACGGTCGCCCGCTGGCCGGGAGGTCAACCGGCAGCGCATGGCAGCACGTCGAGCAACCCAATGCGACGGCGCACGGTTGACAGGGGAGGCACAGGGTGTATGATGGTTGCACGGGGCGAGAGTCCCGCCTTCATTGCGACCCCAACCATGGAACCAATCTTTTACCTGCTGCTGCCTCTGCTGCTGGTGGTAGCCGTCATCCTCTGGCTCACCGAGAGCCGCGAGCAGCGCATCCGCCGCTGGTACAAGCAAGGCATGAGCCAGCGGTGCATTGCTGATCGGCTGTGCTGCAGCCGTTACGCCGTCCGCAAGGTGCTGGCATGAGCAACGCAATCTGCTTCCTGATCGCCGCGGCCGCCTTTGCATTCATTGGCATCCAAGCCGCCGACGTTCCACCCGCCACTCATTCCGGCACTCAGTCCTACATCCGCAAATGACCTCATCTGACACCTACTGGACGCTGCAGGCTGCCATTGCATATGGCGGTGGCTTCATGCGGCGCCTTGCTGATGCTGGGCTCCACGCTGACCCCAGCAACCGCCAGCGCTTGCTGCTGGCATTCCCGGAACTGCAGCAATGCTACGGCCCGCAGACGTTCCTCCACCGCCAGGCGCGAGGTAACGCATGACCAGCAACGCCGACTACCATGCCGATCCGGCGATCAGTGCCAGCCACCTGCACGCGGTAGCCGCCAGCCCCTACCACTACTGGAAGCGGTTCATTGATCCGAACCGCCCTGTGGTGCCGCCCACTGCAGCCATGCGCCTCGGCAGCCTTGTGCATTGCGCAGTGCTTGAGCCTGACGAGTTGAGCGCGCGCTACGGCATTGCGCCCGATCGCCGCACCAAGGAAGGCAAGGCCGCTGCTGCTGAGATGGAGGCCGCCGGCATCGAGCCGGTGTCAGCCGCCGACATGGAGCAGGCCATGGCCATGAGCGCCAGCGTGCGCAGCCATCCTGATGCTGCTGCGCTGCTCAAGACCGGCAAGGCTGAGCAGTCCTTCTGGTGGGATGACGCGATCAGCGGCCTGCGCTGCAAGTGCCGCCCGGACTGGATGACGAATGACACGTTGGTTGATCTCAAGACCACCACCGATGCCAGCCCTGCCGGCTTTGCCAGGTCGGTGGCGCACTGGCGGTACCACGTGCAGGCCGATCATTACCAGGCCGGCACCTTCGCGCGGCGGTTTGTGTTCATCGCAGTCGAGAAGACCTACCCGTTCGCGGTTGGCGTCTACGAGCTCGACAACGACGCCATGGATCATGCCATTGTGCTGCGGCGGCAGAACCTGGACACCATTGCCGACTGCCGCGCGATCAGCGAATGGCCCGGCTACAGCACGCAGACCATCAGCCTGCCGCGGTGGGCACTGCAGACCTCTGACACCATCACATCCGATGACTTCTAGCTCCCTTGCGCTCTGGACACCAGAGCAGACGCAGCTGATCGCTACCACCATTGCGCCAGGCTGCAGTAGCGATGAGCTGCGCCTCTTCGCCTACGCCTGCCAGCGCACTGGCTTGGATCCGTTCTCAAAGCAGATCTACGCCATCAAGCGCGGCGGCAAGATGACCATTCAGGCCGGCATTGACGGGCTGCGCGCCATCGCTGAGCGCACCGGCGAGCTGGACGGCAGCCACACGGAATGGTGCGGCGACGATGGCCAATGGTCTGATGTATGGATCAGCAGCAAGCCACCTGCCGCGGCCAAGACCACGATCTGGCGCAAGGGTTCATCTCATCCATTCACCGGCGTGGCACGGTTCGCGGACTACAACGCCGGCCAGGGCCTGTGGAGCAAGATGCCAGCCGCGATGATCGCCAAGTGCTC
>Ga0181363_1000432_pt1 | contig 11841 bp, 16 predicted proteins | sample Fa13NDMLBSN_FD_130109 | JGI IMG/M metagenome (GOLD analysis project Ga0181363, IMG submission 130109) | Freshwater viral communities from Lake Michigan, USA - Fa13.ND.MLB.S.N | ecosystem: Environmental > Aquatic > Freshwater > Lake | place: USA: Michigan | collected 2013-09-23
CGCCGTCAGCGGGCGAGGAGACGGGTCCTTGAGCACATCCTCGAACTTGTCGTCAAGGATGTTCTTGGAAATCTCCACCATCCGGCGTGCCCCGGCTTCGGGATCAGCGATCAGTTCACGGGCAAGCGACAGCAGAACCTCACGGCTCTCATCGTCGTACTCTGCGAACGCCTCCTCATACGGCTTGGCCTTGGTCCGGTACTTGGCGGATTCCTTGCGGAGTTCCTCCACATACGAACGGTCGAACGTCTCCGGGTCAACGCCCGGTTCTGCAACGGGTTCAACCGGAATCTCAGGAGTTCCGCTGTCAGCGGAAACGGGGGTTTCCTGAGCAGGCGGGTCCTCTGCAAGCAGGGGGTTGACGGGAACGTCCACGGGTGCGGACGGGGTTTCAACAGGCAGGTCAGTCATCTGGACTGTCCTCTCTTTCTATGGTCGTGACTAGATACTAGCAGCTTGTTCCGCTAGCATCGCTAGTTCATCCTCAGCGCCCGCTTGTTCGGGGTCAAGGAAGGGGTCGTCCGCTCCGGGAGCCATGAGGCTGAGCGCCTCAGGCGGGAGTTGGTCCGCCGTCAGGACCGGGCGGCTGTCGCCCCGTGGGGCGGTTGCAGCAAGCGGGTCGATGGCGGACGCCTGACGGGCCTTGCCTGCGAGTTCCGCAGCCTCGGTTTCATGGGCGGCAATGTGCGTGTCAATGACGTTCCGCAACTGCGGGGACATGCGGTCATACCGCTCAGACTTGCGGAACACGTTGTGCTCGGCAATGTGGATGGCGTGATCGTCAAAGTCGGCGGGAATCATCACGTTCCCGGGAGCCATGAGGCTGTTCTCACGGCGTGCCTTCGCCACATCGGGACGGGCACGCTCAATGATGTCCTTCTGACCCGGCAGTTCTACCAGGGCGGTGAAGGTTTCAAGATCGGTGACGAGACCCATCTGAACCATCTTCTCCGCCATAGCCTGCATAGCCGCTCGGCTCCGGGGGAGGATGGCATCCTCAGGGACGATGGCTTGGGTCTGCCCTTGCAGTTGCTCGCCCGTCCACGGCACCGCTTCCGGCACGTCACCGGGGGACCTAATCAGAGCGGTGCGGGTTTCCTTCACCATAGAGGCGTAGAGTTCCAGCACCATCGTCGCCACTTCGCCCCACGCCGTAGCCTGAGACTTGACCATGCGGCCTACGGGAGTGCTGTCATGCTCGGCAAGGATGGACAGCCCGTAGCCGCTCTCAATGTTGGTCGGGGCCGAACCACGACTTACATCGTGAACACCGAGCAGGTCGTCCATGACTTCTTCCAACTTGGAAGGCCAATCAGACCACCACTGCGGCATCTGTGCGGGGGAGATCCACGACGGGAGTTGTTCACCGTCAGGGAACGGGACCATCTCCCCGGGCAGGTCAGAGAACGATTCCATCATGTCCATGGAGGACTGCGGAACGGCGAGCCGTGCGTTGCCGGCGTTCTTCATATGCTCAGCAATGTTGGACTGAGCGAGGTTGTAGAGAACCTGAATCGGACGGCTCACCGTCACAACGGTCTCACCCGCCCACACGTTGTCCCGCTCCGTCTCATAGGTCACGGCAAAGTTGAGGCGGTCCTTGAACGGGAACGGCCACTTCTTCACGCCGTCCACGAACTTGTTGTTGATGACCACCGCAACACGGCCTTCGGCGCACGAGCCGTTGGGACGTTCGTAGTAGGTCAGAACACGGGTTAGTTCGGGGCGCTGATTGCCGTTCTCTTGCCCGACCATGAGCGACGCCTGCAAGGGCGTGAGTCCTGCCGTAGCGTCCGCAGGGGGCGCTTCCGCAAGGCCGTAGGTTGCCTGCACCTGTGCGGGCGGGAGCGCCTGCGCCTTGATCCAATAACGGGAACGGGTAGGTTCACGGGACCCTGCTTCCACCACGAACTCTGCGATGGACAGCGGGGTTTCGATGGTGTCGCCCGTGAACGTATCTTGGTCGATACGGTTGCCCGCCTTCGGGTCCCAATCCACGGCGATAGCGGCAGTGCCGCCGAGCCACGTTGACCACGAGTTCTTGACCCGCAGCCCTTCCCAACTATGCCGGATGTGAACGTCATGAAGAATCGCCTCGGAGGTGGAGGCACCCCGCATCGTGGCGTCGTCTGGTGCCGTGGGCAGCACGTCGAACGCTAGTTCCCGCTGCGTCAGCTTGGAAATGATCGTGCGGGAGCCGGGCCAAATCCGGTTGACCGTGGCCTGTACCCGCTCGGGATCTCCTGCGTAGGAGTCCAGGCGATTCGTTGCCCGGTTCCAGTAGACCCACTGATGGTTGGACTTGAAGGCCACGTTGAGCCAGTAGTCCTGCACTTCCGCCTTGATGCTCTTTGCCGCCTGCTCATAGCGGGCAACAACGGTGCCTGCCGTGAAGCCGTCGTTCTTGTTGGCGGACGGGATTCCGTCGCCGCCTGCGGACTGCACCGCTGCCGCCTCTTTGCTCACTTCTTGCATGTCAGATTCCTAGCGGCTTTGTCGGGCGTTCTTCACGGGGAGCGGGCTTCCGCTTCTCAGGAAGTAGTGCGGCGATGCGTTCAGCAGGCGTGTTTGCAGCAGCGAGACGGACAAGGCGGTCACGCTCCTTGCGATGCCTCTGCTCTTGCAGGACGAGAACGGTAAGGAACGCAAGACTAAGCAGCAGCAGCACTAGAGCGTCCCTTGCGGGCGGCGGGCTTGGCGGGGGCAGGGGCGGGAGTGTCAACCGTGTAAGTAACGGGGGTGCTGTCACGGGACGCTAGTTCAGCGTGCAGGGCGTCAAGAGCCTTGCGGGCGGAGTCCCGTTCTGCCGTGAGGGACAGGTTGTCGGAGCGGAGATGCGCCGCCTCAGACCGGAGTTCCTGCGCCGTGGTTTCGGGAATCATTCCCGCTAGAGCGCCGGCTTCCGCAGCGCAGCCCTGACAGAACTCCACGATCCCCTCGAAGGAGATGTCAAGGTCTGTGGTCACGACCGGAAGGTCTGCACTGGTAGGGTCAAGCGGGTTGGTCTTGCCGGGCATCCCGCCGCAGAAAGAGCAGTAGGGCACTCGGGCGTTCTGAGAAAAGCCGGGGGTCAGATTCATTACCGCAGTCTAGCAGGTGTCAGGGAATAGGTCCGGAACCGGACGTATTGCCGGACGCCCCGGTCTGTAATGAAACCGTCATATCTGCTAGGATGGTCTGATGCGTTCCTACAAGACCCTGTTGGCCTCTCTACTTCTCGCCGCCTTTGCGGTCCTTGTGCTGCCGTCCTGCACTGCCCTGCAAATCGGCGTTGCTCAGTTCAAGCCCGCACAGCGGTCGGTCGCTACCTGCATCGCAAAGCGGGAATCGGGCGGGAACGCTCGGGCTATCTCCGCCACCAAGGACTACGGGCTTTTCCAGATCAACCGCAAGGCGCACAAGGCGCAGTTCGAGCGGATGTACGGTGCTCCCTTTGAGTCCCGTGCTTTGGACCCCATGCTCAATGGCAAGTACGCCGCCTACCTCTACAGTGTCGCCGGATGGTCCCCGTGGGCTGGCGGAAAGTACCGCTGCTTCTAGAGGCGTCCTACTATTGGATGATACCTAGTCTTCTTGCGCTTGGAGCGGCGGGCCTTCTCCGGCTCGGAGAGGGCATCCTCGGACTTCCTGCGGGGAAGCAGACGGCTCTCTCGGGCACCGTAGCCGAAGGTGTCCACGATGTCATCGTGCGTGCCGTTCGGGAAGCCCATCATCTCCTTCTCAATGTCGGGGAGGAGATTGTGCCCTGCGGGGAGGAAGAACTCGTCCTGCTTGATCATCATGCCGACCGGGTTGGCACGGGCAATCTTGTCAGCGTCCGCCTCTAGCTTCTTGACGGGGATCTTGTTGTCCTTCTTGAGAGCTTGGATGAGTGACAGCCCGTAGGTCTTGTTCTCCACTCCGAAGAACCGGATTCCGGCCCCTGACGTGGCAGTACGGGACTTCTTCCAGAACTCTGCGGCCTTTGCTACATGCTCAGTGCTTTCCACCCGCTCACGGAACACGTCAACCACGAGCAGTTCATTGTGCGGGGTCCACGCAAACAGGGTGAACACCGTATAGTCGGCGGTCGTCTTGGAGGAAACCGCAAGGTCAGCGGTGATGAAGTAGATGCACGCCTCACGGTAGGATTCCCGCTTGGTCCCGTCTGCGTGAACGGTACGGAAGAACGGCTTGCCGGAGAAGTTGGTCTCGGACGTGAAGTAGCCGAACGGCTTGCGGAGTTGCCCGCCGCCTTCGATGTTCGGCTTGCCTTGGTACAGCGCCGAGAACCACAACATGCCGCCCGGCTCATCCCCGCCGTCGCCCGTCTCCTGCTTGCTCAGCAACATTGACCGGGTTTGCAGGGCAGAACACAGCGCCTGCCCCGGCTTGCGCCCGAGCGGGTCAGGGACCCCCGAGTCAGGGTCAACGGAAACGCCGTCCGGTCCCTCTGTCTCAAAGGCAAGCGCCGGCAGGTTAAGCTTGAAGCAGCGTTCCGTCACCTCAACGTGCCCCGCAAGATCATCTTCATGCCAACGGGTTTGGATGATGATGACCAACGTGTCCGTCCGCACACGAGACTTGATGGTGGACTGCCACCACTGCTTGTTCTTGCGGCGTGCCGCTTCACTGAGGGCGTCCTCAGAGTTCTTCACGGGGTCGTCAATGATGATGAGATCGCCACGACGGCCCGTAATCGGACCGCCTGCGCCTGCGGTCATCATGCCGCCGTCGTGGCCGTCGATGTTCCAGTTGTCCGCCGCACGGCTCTCCTTGGACACGGAGATCCCGAACTCGGGACACGCCTCAATCTTGTCACGGTTGGCACGCCCGAAGTTCTTGGCGAAGTCCGCCTCGTACCCCGTAGCAATCACACGCCGGTCAGGGAACTGCTCAAGGTACCAAGCAGGCACCGTCTCCGTCAGGGCAAGGGACTTACCGTGCTGCGGCGGGGCGCTAATCACGACGATGTTGTGTGCTTCTTCCCCCGTCTCAGGGTGCCGCCACTGCCCGTCCTCAGGGTCCTCAGGGTCAGGCGTCCACACGGCAGGGGTCCCGATTCCCGTGTCATACAGGGCGTGCTCAACGAGCGCCTTTGCATAGCGGGACAGCAACTCCGTATGCTTGAACCGCCGCACCCGCCCGTCAGAGACGTACACGGCAAAGTCAAGCGGCGAGAGAAGGGCCTGCTCCCGCACAAGGGACTTCTCAAGCAGCTTGAGTTCGGCAGGCGTCGCTACCGCAAGGGTCTCCGCATTCAGCACTAGGCGGTCCGCACGAAGTCAATAGAGGCCATACGCATCACATAGTTGGACGAGGCTGCGTTCTTCGACGGCACCGAAATACGGATCGTGTGCAAGCCTGCGGCGAGGACATAGCCGGTGGCGATTGTGGACTGTGTGGCCGTGTTCGATGCCGCATACCCTTCGATCAGTGACAAGGACGTGGTGGACCCGTTGATCGACAGTTGGTACTGACCGAGTGCGGCACCGGCCATGTGCATCAGGGTGATCGTGTAGGTGCCGCCTGCCGGGACGTACGCCCATTCCCGGTAGTCGTTGATCGCACCGGCAGAACCGAGGCACGTCATGTTGCCCGTGGTTTGCGCCGTCCATGTGCCTGCGGAGGCGGATGCGCCACCAAGAACGGGCAGCGTGAATGACCCGTAGAGCTGCGGGATCAGATCAGCAGCAACCTGTGCTGGGGTGCGTGACGCCCAAGCGGAGGACTTTGACTGGATGAAGTTGTCGGACGTGGCCGTGAGTCCGGCAATCGTGGCAAGGTCAGCGTCGTACGCCTGCACATCTGTCCCGATGACGGCCCCGTCCTTGAGCAGCTTGCCGGTCGTCCCGTCGAAGCGGGCGAGGCTGTCCGCCGTTGCGCTAGCGGGGCCGGCGACATCACCGGACCCGCCGCTTCCTTCGACTTCCCACACCGCCACAGCGTCGGTGTCGGCGGTGCCGTACCAAGTGACCGTCAGCGTGCCCGTGGTGCTCGCAGCGATCCCGGTGGGGGCGGTGCCCATGAACTCCCACGACGGGAACGTGAACGTGCGGGGCGTGGCATCGCACAACACCTTGACCGTGGCCGACTTGCCTGCCGCCCGGTTGCTGGACGTGTAGGTGACGTTGCCCGACAAGGCGTGGGTCAGGAGAAAGCCGTTCACGGCATCAAGATCGAGGTCAACAGAGCCGGTAGTGGGGGTCAGCGCATCGACGGGCGGCGTCCCCAGGAGTGCGACCCCTTGGAACGCCGAGTCCACCGCGTCTTGGACGTTCGTGGCTGGGGAACCTGAGGTCGTGCCGTCGTAGGAAACGTCCGCCGCCGTGACCGCACCGCCCGGAGAGATGTCAACGAAGTCCGTAAACATCCCGGTGCCGGTGGTGCGCCACGTCAGCGTGTCGCCAACCGCAACATCCTCACCTTCTTGGATGTTCGAGTCCTGCCACTGCCCATCCACGGTGAGGCCGTTGACCAAGCAAACGTCCCCCTCAACGGGCTGCGGGGATGCGTAGTTGGCGGGGGTGACCGTGATGTTCCCGAGTGGCGTGGAGATCGTGAACGTGAGGCTGGCGGGCATACGACGGGCGTGGTAGAAGCCCGTCACCCCTTCGCCGTCAGCAGACGCCTGATTGCGGAGGGCAATCATCGCCGGCCCGCCTGTCGGGAACGTGCCTGCAGGAAGCACCGGCTCCGCATTGTCCGCTGCCATGTAGTAGCCGGCGTCATCGCCTACACGGGTTTGGTCGATGTAGTCCGTGACGCCCGCACCGTCATGCGCCACCCCGACGTACATGTGCGACCGCAGGTTGGACACGCCGGTAGAGAACGAGAACTGCGTGTAGTCCAGATTATCCGCCAGTTCCGTGCCAACACCCGTGGAAGCGAAGTCAAGAGGCGACGACGTGACCGTCCAACCGTCCCCGCCGTTGTAGCACTCGAACACGGCACCGTCCGTGAGCGTGGTCGGAAGGGGGTCCCCGACAAGTTCATAAGCAACGTTGCCTGCGGACGTGATGATGAGAAACCCGCCCGTAAGGGCGATCGTCTCGGTTTGCGGACGGACCACAACACGGAACGAACCCGCCGCAGTCCCCGGCGTGGCAATGACCGCCATGAACGTCGTGCCGTCGGCAGCAATGCCGTCTGACGCAATGTAGGTGCGGCCCTCCGTAATGTTGGTTACGTCGATAGCCCACGCAGTAGGGGCGTACTCGTAGACCGTGGCGTCTTCCGGCGTGGTCGGGGTCCTTGGACCGTACAGCGCACCAACCTCCGCCTCAATAGCAGGAAGCGGGGTGACATCAACCACCACATCAGGGAGCGGGGTGACCTCGGCAACAATCGGCAGATCGCTCACGGGGTGCGGCTCACGTCGTAGGTGACCTCAACGTTCCCTGAGAAGTAGGTGCGGGGTTCGCCGTCCCCGTTGATGACCTTCAGGTCCCACACCGCCTGCTGCGGCAGCGTGGCCGTGATCGTGGCCGACAGGGAGACGATGATCCCGTAGGTGGACGGCGTAGCGCCCGTAGCCGTGACGGTCAGCGTCGCAAGGATGGTGTCGGACAGGGCGTTCGCACGGATCTGCGAAAGGAACGTGTAGCCCGCAAAGTCAACGTATTCGCCGTCCACATCGGACGGCACACGGACGGTGAACTCCCAAAAATCCCCCTGCACTCCGTACAGGTTGACATCAGCAGGTAGGATTTCGATGTTTGTCGTCGGCACCCCGTCATTCTAGCAGGCGGGACCCCGCCGCCCCGCCTGTTAGACTCGTCGTATGACCGTTGCAACCGGAGAAGACCGGAAGAAGTCCGCAGAAGCACTCGTTGCTGCCGGCGTAGCGCCGGATGTGCGCCTTGTCGTCGCTCCCGGCTTCACACCGGCTATGCGGGCGCAGTTCGTCTACCACATCGGGGCCGGAAACAGCCGTTCACGGGCCGCAGAGAAGGTAGATGTCTCTTGGAGCACCGTTTCCGCCGCACTGGACTCGGATTTGGGGTTCCGCAACGCCGTTGAGACTGCTGAAGTCAAGAAATGGCAGCTTGCAGAGGACAAACTGTATGAGGCGCTAGAAGAAGGACAGCCTTGGGCGGTGAAACTGGTAGTAAAGGAGGCCGCTCACCTGCGGGATAGGTGGAAGCCGTCCGCTGACCGCCTTGAAGTGGAGATGGAGATGGGTCCCGCCGCTGAACGGATCATGGAACTCGCCGCTACGCTCGAACAGCGCAAACTTGAGCTTGCAACAGGGGCGTTGGAGCCGGTGTTAGACGTTGAATCTGAGGAAAACACTTGACACCGTGTGGTTTTTCGCACGTCCTGCACTTCCCTGCACCCGTCATAGGCGGAACGGTAACGTGCGGGGCGTCGGGACGGTAACGTAAGAACCCCCTGCCGCAAGGCAGGGGGTTCTGTCGGGACTATCCCGGTCCTTCTACGCCCGTAGGCTCTTGGCCGGTGTACGCCCCTGTCCTAGAAGCCTACCACGGTGGCGTAGAAGGCTACGCCCGTAACGGCGGTGGCGTCCGCAGTCTCAAGATCATCGTCCTTGTTCGTGAGGGCAATGACCCAACCTGCGGTGGTGCTGGTTGACGGGCCGATGCTGACGGCCTGCTCTTCGATCGTGTCCGCCGTGAAGGACGGATGGATCACAAGGTAGTCGATGGAGGTGAGACCTACAAGAGCGGGGGTGACGAGCGCACCGCCGTCCGCAGCAGTGGCGCTGCCGTAGGTGCCGGCGATCGTCAGCTTGACGACCTTCTCACGGCGGTCACCCTTGACGCTAGAGGAGACGGTGGAGTTGACGGTAGGGGTAAGACGGGCCACGGTACTACTGCTTTCTGTAGGTTCTCACGGCGGTTGCCGCTACGGGAAGCAGTCTACTACACGTCCGGCGTGGCGCTCAGGCCGAACTCAAGGGCAATCAGGGTTCCGGTGCCGTCCGCCCAAATCTCCTCGCCGTTGGTCTCAATACAGACCTCGGTGCCTTCGGTGTCCGTGGTCTTCACCGGATACAGGCAGTCGGCAGCGGACCCGCCGATCACCACGTCGGTCCCTGCGGTACAGCGGAGGTACAGTTCATGCGGACCGCCCGTGCCGTTGGCAATGAGCGTCGGCGTGCCGGACAGCGTGAAGGACGTGGCAAGAATCATGCCGTTAGTCTAGCACGGGAAAGCAGAAGGCGGGGCTTGCGCCCCGCCCCCCCTGTCGCCGTACGGCGTCTTACCGTGTTGTGTCTGCGTTCGCAGACTTCCCGCCGTAAGGCGGGCTTGTCCGCACTGTGCGGACTTGCAAGCATTAAGACCGTTTCAGGGCCTATTGCTTGGAAAGCCGTACAGCGTTAGCCCGGCAGCAGAGACCGGATGTGCGTCTCGAAGGAGTCAAGCACGGACAAGACGTGCTTCTCCTCCCACAGATCCCGTCCCTGAACATTCGGAATCTTGTAGAACGGGAGGATGGCGTTCTCCTCGAACGGCTCCCACCCCTCCTCCGTCAGAACCTCGGACTCCTTTGTTCCCCGGTACCGGGTGGCAACAAGCGCCACGGCATCAAAGCCATGCATCTGCTGTTGGCGGAACCTGTACCGCCAACGCTCCTCTCCGTTTACCACCGTTCCGGCTGCTGTCCGTGCGTAACTAGGGCGCTCGGGCGCTTGCCATCCGGTCGCTGTCCGCCGCCCCCCTGCTCCGTGCTGTACGGGCCGGTAAGTCTTCCCCCGGCAAAGAACGGAGTCTGCGTAGCGTCGTAGTGCTCGGCAACGCCTTGGATTTGGTCTCGGAGCCACAAGACGGCCTTCTCCTTGCGGTCGGGGCGGGTCAGATCGAAGTCGGACCACAGCACCGTGTGCCGGTTGGAAAGGAACGCATCGCAGGCTTCGTAAAGGGGGTCGTTCACCGGACCACCGCCAACACGTCACGGCAGTTCAAGATCAGGTACGTCTCTCCGCCCTCCGTGAACTCAGTCCCGCCATACTTGGAGTAGAGGATCTTGTCCCCTACGTCAACCGTTGGAAGGATCTCAACGCCGTAGATCGTAGTGGTTCCCTCCCCTACGGCTACCACGGTTCCCTTCTGCGGCTTGTCCTGAGCGGCGTCGGGGAGGATGATTCCTCCCTTGGTCACGTCGTCTGCGGGATCTGGGACTACTAGTACTCGGTCTTCTAGGGGGTGGATGGTTGTCACTGGTCTTGCTCCTCGGTCGGGGTCGTAAAGAGTGTAGCAGGTGGGAGGTTGAGTCCTGTTGCAAGCAACAGGATCGTCTTGAGGGTAGGGTTCCGCTCACCCCGCTCGACCTGTCCCGGCAGGGTCCAGTGAACTCCCGCCCTGTGAGACAGGAACTCTTGGGTGAGGTTCTGTGAGAGCCGTAGACGGCGCAGGTTCGCTCCGAAGGTGGCTTGGTCGGTAATTGGCTGTTGATCGGGCATAGAAGGAGTATAGCATAGATGTATAGGAGGGCTGGGAAATCTGTGATGGGGGGAGGACAGTTAGTGGGGGGAGGGGTACCCGCAACGGGGTGTACCGGTACCCCTCCCCCTGCGCTCGACGTGACGTTTCATGTCATCTCACACATGAGACACACACTCACGCTACAGAGTGACGAACGCCACAGCAGAGGGAGGGGCTGCCCCTTGACTCTGGGCCGCAGGAGGTAGACACTGGACACATGACCTACCGCATCACCTCCCTTCCTAACGGTACCTACGTCATCGACCTTCCTGGTATGCGTTGGTACTGCAACAACGAGGCCGAGCTTGCCCGCAAGCTGGACCGCATCAAGTGACCACCAACCACCCCACCCCGAAAGGCCAGACCATGACAGACGAGACCACATGCGAGGAGTGCGGGCTTACGTTCACCTACCCGCTGCACCTCCACGAGTGCCGCCACAAGGGACGCCAGGAGCGCCCCACGACCACATGGGCCGAGGAGTGTATCGCAAAGGTGATGACGTGACCCACGCCCAAGCACAGCGCCGGCAAACCCTCCGGTGCATTGCAGGAGCCGCGTTCGTCGCCCTTCTCATGATCCTTGCTCCTCTGCGGGTCTCCTACGGGGAGCGACAGTACTGCAAGGCGAACACCCTGAACCCGCCAGCGTCCTTCCTCCGGGACTCGAACTACCTAGGCGCTAACCCTCCCCTTTCCCCTTACGGGGTTTGGTACGGGCCTTCAGGACGCCGCTACGGGTTCTCCCTCCAAGAAGACACCCCGATCTACCCCACCATCCAAACCGCCGAAAGGTGCAGCTAACCCCGAACCCCCACAAACCCAAAACCCCGCAAGGACCCCGCCGAGAGGCGGGGTTCTTTCATTCCCCGTGCAAGTTACCGGCGGTAAACATCCTACGCCCTTCTAAGCGCCCCGAAAGCCAAACGGACCCCAATACCCGACCCATCCCAGGAGGCCGTTAGCACGCATTCTGTGCGGCCTCAGAGCAAACCACGATCTAACCCTAAACCCCCGGCCATCCATTTTGGGAATGATTCTCATAAACGATTTACACGTTTTTTGCTAGATTTTGAGAGGGCAGTTTTCCCAGGACCCCCAAATCCCCGAAAACTAGACGACCCTTACAACAACAACAAACTACTACTTACTACTACTCTTTTCTCTTAGATCCCCAGGTCAGACCCTATTTCTCCTATACGCTTCCGTCTACTTTTCTCCTATTCCCTACCAAACGGGTAGTGTATTACGGAACGTATAGGAGAGTGACCCCCGTCACGAACACTTGTTCGCTCGACTACCGAGCGTAGCGGCCCCACCACACCCCTTCCAACGCAGCGTTGGCTTATATGTATAGTCCGGCAGAACACACGTTCCCCCTCTTCCGGCCCCTGTTTCCCCCCCCCCCCCCCCCC
>Ga0181363_1000433_pt1 | contig 11824 bp, 15 predicted proteins | sample Fa13NDMLBSN_FD_130109 | JGI IMG/M metagenome (GOLD analysis project Ga0181363, IMG submission 130109) | Freshwater viral communities from Lake Michigan, USA - Fa13.ND.MLB.S.N | ecosystem: Environmental > Aquatic > Freshwater > Lake | place: USA: Michigan | collected 2013-09-23
CTATCAAGCGTGAGGCTGTATCTTCAGGTTTACTTATTCAGGCTGCTGATATTGGTGCAATCACTGGTATAGGTATGGACTTGAACTTTGGATTTGCTTATACTTCATATGTAATTCCATTCTTGGCAAATGTTAAGTTTGTATTGAACCCTGCATTTGACAACATCCATACAAATGACATTGAGAACCCAATCATTGATGGTTTCCCATTATCTTCTTATTCATTCATTATCTTTGATATCACTGATAATACTAACGATAACATCTATCTATTGAAGTTGTCTTGGGATAATCAATTGAAGTGGTGGTATCAAAATGGTACTATGGACTATATGGGTCGTACCCAAGGATTCCAGTCTTCAGGACAGTTCAATGGATACCGAGTAATGATGTCTCAAACAATGCCTGCAATTTGGGTTAAAGACCCTACTAAGGTATTGAAGATTGTTATGAGAAACCCAGTAACAGGTGGCTCTTTCTAATCCATCATATATAAATTAGGGAGGGGGAAACTCCTCCCTTTTTTTTAATTAAATTAATAACCAACAAAAATAAAAACCAACAAAAATGGAAACAACAGATTTTACAATGGTCGAAGTAGGAGTAGGCAGCATTAAGAAAACATCAATTGCTGTTAGACCTTACTTTGACAAACAAGCTTCTAATATGGGATTAGAAGAATATGGTATGAGTCTTTTTGACGGAGTAACACATAATGAACAGTTAGCATGTCTAGAACTTAATGGAGTTATTAGATATATAACTGGATTAAATGAATTTGCTCCAGAGATTAAGTTACTTGATCCAGAAACAAAAGAGGCACGTATTAGAGAGATAAGAACATCTATTATTGAATTAGAAAGAGAACTGGCAGCAAATATCATTGAGATAGATGATAAAGATTTCTGGAATAAAGTAAAACTTCTTAAACCAGACAATAAAGAATTTTGGAATAAGATTGACATGGCATGTGGAAATGAACCAGTTTACTTAGATCCAAATAAACCATTTGATAGAATTAAACTTCATGCTATTGAAGCAGGAGGATTTGCAATGATTGCAAAAAGTTTTGATGATGCAAGATCAAAAGCAGTTCCACCTAAATTTTATCTAGACAAAGAAGAAGAAACTGTAATGGTAAGAACTGAGTACAAGAAACTTAGAAACAAAGCTTACTCTGAATTACAGAAACTATATGATAAGAATAGTACTAAGTTATTCTACATTGCTAAAGTAGTAGATGCAAATAGTGCACAATATAGAAAGTCTACTCCACTAGATGTCATCTATGAAAACATGGATAGATATATTGCAGGAGAAGGAGCAGAATCTAACAAAGAAAGAGCTGCAAAAGGATTTATTGATGCAGTAAATCTTGATATGGAATCATTAAAAATTAAATCAATTGTTCGTGATTCCAGTTTTTTTAAGTATATTATTAATAAGTCGGATGGATATATTTATCATTCCAAAACAAATAGCTTGTTAGGAAGAAATGTATCTGATGTAATTGAACACTTAAAGAATCCTTTAAATGAAGATATTCTTAAAGATTTAATTGCTACCTGTGAGAAATATTGGAACACGTAAATTTATATATAATGAAAACAAAAATGGCAAAAGCTCAATATGGTATCAGTTTGAATGATGGTAATAAGAAGAAGAAAAAGAAAAAAGATATTGGTAATCCACCACAACGTGTAGAACCTACTCCTAATAGTCCTACTTCTCCAAAGGAACCTAATCCATCATCTCCACCAAAAAGGATACTAAAAAAAGCTGCAAAAATGCAAGCTAAGTATGATAAACCAAATCCAGGTATTGGACAAAAGATTGTATCTAAAGTAAAAGAGATTGCTGGTAATATTAAAGAGAAAAGAGCTGAAAAACAAAAAGAAAAAGAATATGTAAAAACAAATGCATATGGACGTGGTATGTCACGAGCTTCTTTTATGACTGGAGGTATGGTAAACTCTAATGCAAAAATTACTGCAGATAAAACTCCTGGTTCTAAAGGTGTTAAATCTGGAGTTAATCCAAAGGTTAATGTAACTCCTAAAGGTAAAAGAGGAATGATTGTAAAGAAAAAGAAGTAATGCCGAAAGATGCTTGTTATAAAAAAGTAAAAGCAAGATATGCTGTGTTCCCTTCAGCAAGGGCATCCCAAGCTATTGCTAAGTGTAGAAAGTCTTCTGGAAAGGTTAGAAAAACCAAGGAAGGTTCTGAACTTAAAAGATGGCAAGCAGAGAAGTGGCAAGATACTAAAACAGGAAAACCTTGTGGGGCCGGTGGTAAAAATGAATACTGCCGGCCAACCAAAAGGGTATCTAAAGATACTCCCAAAACTAAATATGAATTAACTCCTTCTAAACTAAAAGCTAAGAAGGCTGAGAAGTCAAGAGTAGGTATGGGAAGAAGAGTTAAAAAAGTATAGTTATGGCAATTAAGAAAACAACAACTGCAAAAAAATCAACTCCTGCTAAGAAGTCAAATTCAAAATCTTCTTCAGTAGGTATCTCTATTTTAGGAGGTAACAAAGCTGAAATGAGAAAGTGGGAAGTTGAGTCTGCTATGAGTACATTAAAAAGAGCAGCAGAGATTCAGAAAGATGCTAAACTTATGTCAGATGTAAAGAAGATGGCAACAGAACAAGCAAAGATGTTTACCAATCTTGCTAATGGTAAAATGAAGTAATCATGGCAAGAGTTACTGCTGGTGGTGAGAAACACAGGATTTACAAAAAAACTAATAAAATTGGTGAAGGTAAACCCGGTGATATAATGGTTAATCATCCTACTAAAGATAAAGGAATCTGGGATACAATTAACCTTACCAAAAAAGCAGGAGCTAAAACCATTAAACAAGGTATAGCAGCAACTAAGAAATGGCATAAAGATAACCCTTATCCAAAACCTAAGAAAAATGGCAAAGACAGGAGCTTGGCAAAGAAAAGAAGGAAAAGATCCTAAAGGTGGTCTTAATGCTAAAGGAGTTGCTTCCTACAGGAAAGAAAATCCAGGGAGTAAACTTCAAACTGCTGTGACTACAAAACCTTCTAAACTTAAGAAAGATAGTAAAGATGCTAAGAGAAGAAAAAGTTTCTGTAGTAGAATGGAGGGAATGAAGAAAAAACTAACAAGTGCAAAGACTGCAAAGGATCCTAACTCAAGGATCAATAAGTCTTTAAGAAAATGGAATTGTTAAAATTATATAGTTATGAAAAAATGTATGTCAGGATGTGGTGGTAAAATGACCATGAAAAAGGGTGGTAAAGTATCTGCTTTAAAAAAGAGAAGTACAGGTGGTATCACACAAGATATTGTTGGTATGCCAGGTTACAATGCAAACACTAGTACTATGAAAAAAGGTGGTGCAAAATATAAAGCAGGAGGTGCTACTAAATTTGGTATGCTTTCAGTAAAAGCTGGAATAGACAATAATCCTAAAGCAACAGCTGCAGATAGAATTGCAGGAGCAAAAAAGAACAAGAGAGCTAAACGTGGTTCTGGTAAATAAAAATACTTATGGCAACTAAAAAGTCAGATAAGAATTGGATACAAAAAGCTACAGCTTCTATTAAGAGAAGAGGTACTAAAGGTAAATGTACTCCAATTACTAAACCTGGTTGTACAGGTAGAGCAAAAGCTCTAGCTAAGACTTTTAAGAAAATGGCTAAAAACAAATAATCATGCTCAATAGTACCATTACTATAAAGATGAAACAAAGGTTGAACAAACTTGATAGTCAGGATTATGATAACATAACCTGCTGGCAAGTTGTTGAATCTTTTAATAAAGCTCAGGTAGAATGGGTAAGGAGACAGTTACATGGTATCAATGTTGTCAAAGAAGGTGATGAACAGTCTACTAGAAGAAAAGATGACTTACAAAAGCTATTAATAAGAGAACCATTAGTTGCTGCTAAAAAAGATATTTACTATGAAGGCAATATTCCTATTGATTACCTTCAGTGGAAAAGAGTTGATATATATGCTAATAAAGGATGCTGTGATAGAAGGAGGATGACAGTGTATCTAGCAGAAGAAGGAAATCTTAATCAACTTTTAAGAGATAAATCTAAGCAGCCAAATTTTGAATGGGCAGAAACATTTGCAACTCTTATTGATAACACAGTTCATCTTTATACAAATGGTGAGTTTGAAATATCAGAAGCACTACTTACTTATTACAGACAACCTACTAAGATACAAATACTAAACTGCTCGGATCCTTATACCGGGATTACCTCTACAGCAGAAGTAGAATGTGAGTTTAAAGATGATATAATAGAATTAATAATTGATGAAGCAGTAAGTATTCTAGCTGGAGATATTGAATCAACTAATCAATATACAAGATCACAACAATCTGCTGAACGTAGTAACTAATAATTATGGAATCAAAACCAAGAATGTTAAAAAGACCAAATAATAAAGTAGTAGGATTAGAAAATCAACACATGGATATTTCTGAACCAAGTGAGGGTGCTACAACTGAAGTTCCTACAACTAAAACAAAGAATCCTTTATTAGATGATTCATGTGCTAGTTACTTAAATTACAGAATACAGCAAGAAGAATATTCAGCAAGAATATATCTAGCAATGTCTATGTGGTTAAATAATGAAGGTTATATGGGAGCAGCAGCACTTTGGAGAACTTACTCCAATGAAGAAATGACACATGCTGACATAGCAAGAAAATATATGTTATCATTTGGAATTCAACCGGCTACTCCTAGATTAGATCAACCTAAACAAACTTTTTCAGGTCTTCCAGAAATTATCAAACTTTCTTTTGAACATGAAATAGAAGTATCAAAACAAATTAAAGAGATGGCCAATCATGCATTGGCAGATGGAGATCATATGTTATATGAACTATGTCTTGCATATCTTAAAGAACAAGTTGAAGAACATGATAAGACTCAAACTTGGATGGATAAGCTTGAATCATTTGGTACAGATAAGATTGCTCTTAGATTGCTTGATAATGAGATGGCTGGATAATTTTCTAAATTATTTGGAAGTTTAAAAACTTTTTACTATATTATAGTATATTTATTTATTAATTAAAAACAAAAACAATGGCTTATTTTAATCATGCATTTAGAAAAACCTTCTTAGCCACTGGTGCTAATAATGGTATTTCTCCTTTGCCAAATGGTACTGTATTAGGTACTTCTGTTGCTAATACATTGGCAGCAGGTCAAATTACTTTTATTGATCCAGATACTTGGCAAATAAATAGCACACCTTCAAATATTGATTGTTGTGAATTTATTCTTGCATCAGGTGCTTTGATGGACAATGATAAGATTGGACCTTTCCACGGAGGATATAAAGAATCAAATAAATCAAAAGTAGTTAAGGCTAAGTACATGAGTAGACTTTATGCTGCTCCTGCAAACTTACCACAAAACTATATTTTGCATGCAGGTATTACTCCTTGGACTATTGTTCCTGCAAATGCACCTAACTCAAGTAACCCAGGAGAAACTAGTGGTACTTGTTGTAAGCAATTCTTATGTGGAGAAACTTACTACTTACGTGTAGATGTTAAAGGTTCTCCTGCACTTCGTTTGTTAAACCACAACTCTTATTTAACTCTTGAAGGTTATACAGGATGTTGTGCTGATGATGTAATTGCACCAACTCCAGTAGATCCACGAATTGTTTATATTGCATGGGCAAGACAACTTAGAAATAGTTTGTTGATGAATCAGTTTGTATTCCCAATTGTTACTTTTACAAATGACAATGGTGCTAACTGGACATATTACTATCCAGACAATGTAACCAAGCCTGCAAGTTTTGGTAATGTTACCACAGCTTACTACGCTGATTTTGTTCCTGCTACATATGCATCTACAATGTGTGCAGGTTTAGTTCTTACAGGAGCATATGTTGAAACTAAATTTGAAAACTGTACTTTCCAACTTACAGATTTCTATGAAGTTGAACCTTTAAGAGTTTATGCTTCTGAGGTAGACTACACAGGTTCACCATGTGAGTTTGAAGCTCTTTGTATTGGTGTACAATGTTATGGCCGTCAACAAAATGGTCTTGGAGAAACTGTAGTAAGAGATGTAATTCTTTCTGAAGCTTACAGACAAAACTTCTTCCACTCAGATCTACGTATCCGAGAAATTACTCAAGGTAATGATATTCTTAATGCAGCTGGTTTATCTAGAACTGCATACTATGATAGAATCTTCATTCAGCACAATGTTCCAAGATTCTACAATCCAACAGGAACATTTGATAATGATCAGTACTTGTTAGAAATTGTTACACCTAACCCTAATCCAACAGGAACTTTAGGAGCAGCAGGTTTAGCAATCTACAATGCATTAACAGCATGGGCAGCAAGTTGTGGATCAACATGTGATATCCAAGTTCTTGGAACTGGAGTTGCATGTGAGGCATCATCTCCTGTAGTACCGTTACCAGCAGTTATTTAATATATAATTGTATAAACTTATAAAGGAGAGTGAGAGTTAATTTCTCCTCTCCTTTTTTATTATTAAAAAAATATGGCAAATCACGTATTAAGTTTAGAAATCCCAACTGTATCAAACTCATGTGTATTTAAGATATTTGATACAAGTGTCTATTCACCTCTGGTTGGTGTATTTAATCCTAGATTAGAAATTGTAGTTCCTGGATTTACTTATACTTCTGAACTGCCTTTTGTACCAGAATCTAGTCCAACTCTTACTGCATGTGACTTAGGTTTACAAACTGAAAATTGTGGTACAAGTTATTTAACATTACCGGATGGTATATATGGGATTAAATATGCAACTGATCCAGAGTGCAAAGTATATGTACAGTATAATCATTTAAGAATTACTTGTGCATTAAATAGATATGAGAAAATACTTTGTAATCTTTCTGTTGCAGATTGTGATCCACCTGCAAAAATAAAACAGAAATTAAGAGATTTACATTTAATTAGAATGTATTTAGAAGCAGCAAAAGCAAAAGTAGAAACATGTCATGAGAACCAAGAAGGTATGACATTATTTAACTATGCAGTCCGACTTTTAAATAAATTTGAATGTAAAAATTGTTAAACTTTAAAAACCAACAAAAATGAGTCAATGTGCAAACTGTGGAAATCAATTATCTTGTGGATGTCAAAGAAGAACTGCTTCAAATGGAACTCAAGTATGTAGCTCATGTCTTTCAGCATATGAGACATCACTTCAGCAAAAATCTTCTTCTAATTCAGTAGATAGTTCTGTGTTAAATACATTTACTAGACAAAGAAATAAAAGCTTACAAAAGTTCATAAAGTAATGGCAGACGTAAAAACACCAGTAGAACCAAATGTTGTAAAATTTTTAGATTGCTGTACAGGAATAGAAATCATTTATAGAGGTACTCTTCCTATAGTTAATGGTGATATCTATGTTTATATTGGTCCAACATTGTTACCTCCTCCTCAGTTGGAGCTGGGTAAATGTTATACAATTACTTTAGAGATCCAACCAAATCCTATTGGTTATCCTCCTGTACCTGCATTTTCATCATTTAGTTTAGCTAGTGATTGTAAAGACATAAAATGTTATCAGTGTCCAAATTGTTATTTAGTAATACCATGTGATGGTACTGCACCTTTTGTAACTCAAAATGTAATATTTGGATCATACCTAGATCAATTTGTAACAGTAAGTGCTCCTGGATTTAAAGGATGTGCTTATGTCACTTTAGCTGGAAATATTGATTGTACAAATCCTGTACAAGCATCACTTGATGGAGATGTTCCTTGTGATTGTAGATTACAATGTTATTATATAGAGAATACTAACGGGTTCTTATATGTTGATGAAAATAATAATCTTCAACAAGTTTCTGCATTAGATGCAAAACCTTTTATAAAAGTATGTTCTAAAGTACCTCCAGTAATTGAAACAAGTTCTGTTGATTTTCAGGTTGTTCTTTTAGGAGATTGCATAAGTAATACATGTCCTGAACAGTGTTATAAACTTACTAATTGTGAAAATCCATTAGAAGTTATATATACTAACTCAGATACAATACTTCCATATGTATATGGTACTAGTACTGTAGTGAATCTATTAAATAGAGAGGGTTGTTGGATTGCTTCAGAACTAGCCCGTGGAGAAGTATGTGATTGTCCTATTGATATTACAGTAGTTGCTAGTTATGAAAAATGTCAAGATTGTATTGGTTATATTTCATATAAACTTACTTCATGTAATGGAACTGATATAATATATACTTTAAGTGATTTATCAGCTTATTTAGGTAAAGTAATAAAAACAGATTGTGGTTGCTATACAATTGAACAGTTAACGATATTACCACCAACAGTTCAAGATATTTTTGTACTAGATTCATATGATGAATGTATTGAATGTACAAGACCGTATTGGAAATTAGAAGATTGTACAGGAGTTGCTGCAGATATAATTACATATACTGATGTATCGCAATATGTTGGTAAAGTAATTAAAATTGAAAACTGTGATGAATGCTGGTTAGTATCAGTTACAGAAGAACACTTAAATGCAACTACAGTAGTTGTACTTGAAAATTATGTAGACTGTATTGCATGTGCTACTGATTTACCATGTATATGTACTGTATTAACAAACTATAGTGATAAGCCTAAAACTTATATTTACTTAGATTGTGATAAACAATACCAAGAAATAACATTACAACCTGGAGAATCAACTGACAGAACTTGTGCAATTGCATGGTATACAGTTCCTTATTGTTCATGTTTTGTAGTAAAACTAACAATCAGTATTAATCCAGATTTCCCATCTAGTGAAGCATACATAGTAAATGCAATACCGGGTGAAGAAATAAATGGTTATCCTGTATATGAATTATGTCAAGGACCAACATGCGGTACAATATCATTTGACGGAACATACTGGGTTATTTATGATGAAAATCAAGTACCATTATATCAATTAACAAATAATCAATCTGACACATGTGTAATAGGAGATTGGGAATATTATGGAGGTGAATCTTTTCCTGAATCTTTTGCAATAGAAACATACAATTGTCAAGTAGAATGTAATTGCATTACATTAGAACTTTATAGTAATGGAGTTGTAATTGGAACTTATCAACTTAACATAGTTGGGTATGATGGTGATGCTTATCCAATTTATGCATCTAGTGATGAAGTTGTTGAATTAATTCATAATAGTGCTACAGATTGTTGGGAACTATTTTCTAATTCAGTAAATGTTGGAGTTACTTTATGTCATACAGATTGTCCTGTTGGTACATTTAATCCTGCTGGTACCGTTTATTATCAAACAAAAGATTGTACAAAACCAATAATATATCCAACAAACTTTACATCTACTGACTTTTTTCAAACATTTGGAGAATGTCAAAATGGAGTATGCCCTCATCCTGTTTTTCCAAATAATAGAACAGTAAGGCCAGGATATAATACTCCTATATGTACTCCAGAAAAATATGATATGATAACTTGCAATTTTGCAGATATCCTATATAAAATAGTTCTTGAGAAAAGATATGGTATTACCAACTGTTGCCTTGAAGAAGATGACAAATGGTTAATTAGAAAAGAGCTAATAGATCTACAAGCTTTGAAAGATCCAAATTACAATTGTCCGGATTGTCCATGCTCTTGTAACTCAGGAAAAACGTGTGCAACTTGCAATTGTGGAAATTAATTTGTATATTATAAATAGAAATAAAATATGAAGCCTTTAAATTTAGATAATAGACCATGTTCTCCAATATCATCAAACTGTGTGATATGGCAAGGACCTACATTAGATTGTATCAATCTATGTGCTGGAGATACTATATCTGATGTAGTAGCAAATTTAGCCACAGAATTATGTACTCTCTTAGATCAAACAAATGTAAATAACTACGACTTAACATGTCTTGGTATTACAGCTTGTGGTCCAAAAGATTTTCAGGCTCTTATACAATTGCTTATTGATAAGATCTGTGAACTAAATGGTGTTTCACCTGATACAACAAAAGTAAATGATTGTCCTGACTGTATTGTTTCTGTAGCATCTTGTTTTGCAGAAAATGGTCCTACAATGCAATTGTTGGATTATGTACAGATGATAGGAGAAAAAATATGTGCTCTTATAGATGAGATTGCAAATTTACAATCTCAGATAGATAACCTTGATATTAGAGTAACTATATTAGAAAATACACCTCCTCCAACATTTACATTACCAAGCATTGACACAAACTGTTTGGCACCGTATATGTCCGGACAAGTAAGTGCAACAATTGATCTAGTATTAAATACTTTACTTAATGATCCTACTATAGGATATTGTGCATTGATTGGTGCAACAGGATTACCAACAGAATTATTAGCTTCAGTAGCAAGTCAATGTATTACATCATCTACACCAACAGCATCTAATCCACCGGTACCATTTGGTACTGAATATGTAGGTACTTGGGTCGGCTCTCCTACAACAGTAGCAGATGCTATAACTAACTTATGGATTGTAATTTGTGATATCTATGATGCAGTATCTTCTTTCAGTTTAAATGTAACTGATACAAATACAGTTAATCTAACATTTACAAGTGGTATATTAAGAGCAGATATGCAAGATACCGGCTGGGTTCCTATATTAGGATTTAGTTATATGAGTGGAGCACCTTTTAGACCTGAATGTAGAAGAATTGGAAATGTAATACATTTTAAAGGTACAATATATGTTCCTATAGGTACACTAAATTCAGGAGGTGGTGGTACTGCAATACCTGTTTCAGATCCTGATGATTATAATGGACTTGCTAGTGGATTTACATTCAATACATTACAAGCTTCTTCAGGTAGTGACCCTGATGCTTGTTTATTAAAAGGTCCTTCTTATGTACCATGGACTGTTGCTACCCCTCCAAATGAAGCTTTAAGACTTGAATTTCATAGAGGAAACAGTGTTATACCTCCAGGTATTTTAGGTTCAGGTGAAACTTTAGATGGTGGGGCAACTGTCTCAGGTAGAGTTATTTGTGAAAGAGTAGGAAGATCTACTGATACAAAGGATATAGCAATGACAGGTGTTATTGGTTTATCAATAAGTTCAACTGGAGTACTAATTGTTACTAGTGCTAACTTTAATGATACATACAGAGGTACTGCTAATTGTGTTGGAAAAACATCTTTAACCAGACAACTTTGTACTACAGCTATAGCTGGGGAAAATATACCTGAGTATTTTGGAACAGCACCAAGTCAATTTAATGCTCCATCACCACCACCAGGTACTTATGCACCTACTTTAGTTGCTTCAGCTGATACATATGCATTTAGTCAAGATATGTCAAGAGCAGAACAATTAGCAGGTTTAGCAATTAATATATCTGGTATTACAGCATTTGTAGAAGATTGTTCAGGTAATACACCAACTTTTGTAAACTGCTAGAGACTAAAAGAAAAAATATATATATGTTTAATTAAATAAAATAAAATGGCAACTCACACTTGTAATCAAAACTGCGGATGTAACAATACATATACAGTTACAGCACCTTGTCCTCCGGCATGTCCAGAGGTATTCAATGCTCAGTGTATTGTTTACACTGGTACAGATATTTACTGTAATCAAGATCTTGTAATTAAAAGATATGATTATCTTGATACTGTAATTACTAAACTTGTAAATTATCTATGTAATGTTGAAGCTCCTGTATCAGTAGTAGTAGGTTCTGAATATATTGATGTAGTACCAAATGTTGTAGGTAATGTTACAACATATACTGTATATGTTGATGTACCTGCATTACAAGCATACTTTGATATAATCATTGCACA
>Ga0181363_1000434_pt1 | contig 11799 bp, 18 predicted proteins | sample Fa13NDMLBSN_FD_130109 | JGI IMG/M metagenome (GOLD analysis project Ga0181363, IMG submission 130109) | Freshwater viral communities from Lake Michigan, USA - Fa13.ND.MLB.S.N | ecosystem: Environmental > Aquatic > Freshwater > Lake | place: USA: Michigan | collected 2013-09-23
CGACATACTGAGCCGTAGAGCCAGAAACACTGAACGATGCTGTTTTTGCGAGCTGTGTGCCGTTATAGTCAAGCAGGTACAGAGTACAGTTGCCGGCGCCGGTCGAGCCTTGCAAGATGGCCGCGCCTGTAAGCAGCATAGAACAGCTAAGGTTTAGCTCGCACACATACGTTGCAGTAGTGCTGGCGGTAACGTCTGTTCCAACAGTGGCCGACGACGGCACCATGCCGCCAGTGCAAAACGCTGTGCCGGTGTTTTTTGTACGGATGTCAATTTGCTTTGTGGTGCTGACGGAGCCGTCCAAAATGACAGAATCAAATATTGCAGTGCTTTGGACAGTTTGACTGAGTGACGAGTCGTACTGAATGACAGAGCCGTAAATGCCGCCACCAGATTCTGTTGTGGTGTCAACAACTTTACCAAAACTGGCCCCAAGTCTGATGTTTAGCCCAGACACGTCTGCGCCAGTAGATGTGAGCAGCCCAGTCAGATTAGAAATGTTTGTGGTGGCTGAGATGGTCAGCCCTTTGACATTACTGATGGCCCTGACAAAGCCCAACGGCACGCCGGTGCCAATCTCAATCTGAGGATCAACAACTGTGAATTGCGTGTTAAAGGTGCCAAGCAATACTTGAGCAAATCCACCTTGCGCCAAAAAGTACCCGCCGTCGACTTTAATGCCAAACGTGCTGTACACCTCCATGTTGTTGCCGTATCCAGCACCTAAGAAGGCAACATTGTCAAAATAGTTGAGCGATAGGGTAGCGCCGCCGATGACGTACTCAGGGTAATCTGGAGAAACGATGGCAGGGTACTGGCCGCTTCCGGCAAGGACCACACATTTGTCAGCGTAGTACCAGCAATCGTAATGGTGGTGATGCTCGCCGCGCCGGTTCATAATCGCAATAGTGCCAACACCCCCATTGGCTGATGGGTTGGTGGGCAACCCAATTGCAATCCTTACAAAGTTGTTTTTTGCACAGTAGGGCGCTGGCAGAGTGCGCTGCATCAAAATGCCGACTGTTGACGGGTTGGTTGGCCCAGCAATGATGCCGAAGTCTTGCAGCGTGGTGTTGTTGCCACCAGCCATATCAATAGCAATGTAGCCCGTTTGAGCCACAAGAATTGTCCCGTAAGTGCTTGCAGCAGAGACTGCGGGATTTCCTTGCCCAACGCCGGTAATTTTTATAAAAACATCGTCAGCATAAGTGTTTTGAATTTTAAGGCTGCTTGAAAGTTTATACCTTCCCGCCGGAATAAACACTTCGCCGCCGCCAGCAGCAATTGCTGCGTCTATGGCTGCTTGAATGGCCGAAGAACTATTAGCCGCACCTGTTGGGTCAGCGCCATAATCCAGCGGGTTGTACACCGCGCCGGAAATCATGGAGTAAGTGACTTTGGTCAAAGACATTTTTAGTCCTTAGACAGTGTAGACAATTACAAACCGAAAATCGGCAGTGTTGCCAAAGTTTGATTCGCTCATGGTGGTGCGGTCAGTAAGTGACTGTTGCAAAAAGTAAAGAGTATCTGTTGCAATACTCAACAATGTCGCGCCGCCAACAATAATTCCAGAAAAGCTAGATGCAGGGTCAACCACTGTCATAGAGTTAACATTGGCAGCAGCGTTAAAAGGAAGCCCGGTAATAGCAGCCAAACCTGTTGCTGAACCTTTAGAGGTCAGGACTACTTTGGCAACTAATGTGACTTGCCGCCCAATTCGAGTGTATTGCCCAAACTGTGTTCCGTAAGTAATCCCAGTCGTCGCGCCGCCAAAAGAAAGCGTAGGCGTCCAAGTCCCTTCCTCATACCAATTCAGCAACTCGCTGGTCATCCCCGGCGCGTTGGTGTTGGCGGTGAAGTTGATGCCTTTAAGTGCGGTGCTCTGAATGATATTGTCCGTAAACGACCCGCCGGCCGTTGCAACCGCGCGGCCAGCCGTAAGATTTGCGACAGACACTTTTACCGTTGACCCGCTTTGAACAATCGGCAGAACCTCGGTGCCGGCAAGAGGAGTGCTTGCCCCAGTCAATGCAGAAATTTTTAGGTCGGCCATGATTGTTCCTTAGACGTAATTGACTTCGATTGTCGAAGTAGTAGGCGGTGCCTCTGAAAAAGTGAGCACAGCGCCAGCAATGCTGTACGTGTTCTTTTGCTGGTACACACCGTTGATGTACACATTGGTGGCGTTTTCGCCTGCGGGAGCGCTTGCCAGCGTAAATGCGACAGTTGAGCCGTTGCCGGTGAAATTTGCAATGATTGCGGTAGCGTTAAAGCTGCTACCCACATTGTCGTATGTGGCAAGTGTCACGTCGGCGCTGGTCTTAAGCACAAACTTGTACAGCCGCAGCGCGTTCCAAATTTCACCGCCGGGCACTCGGCCAGCAGCGTCCAAAATTATTGGATTGGTGTGCGCGGTGTTGCCGGCGCTTGATGTGTATGTAGCCAAGGGCGTCGTCGTGCCGGCCTCATAGGTAAAAATTTTGCCGCCAGACAGCGGAATACCGCTGTTGTCAAAAAATTGGGCGCCAACGCCACCAAAAATTGAGAGTGATACAGCTGGCATGTGGTTACTCCAACAAGATCAGGCCGCCGTCCTCTTGCGTGAGGTTGTCGCCTGACTCGGTGAGAAGATTGCCTACAGAGGCACCGCTGTCGCGAGTGCCCGAAAAAAGCGTGACAATGCCCGCGAGGCCGATTGCCACTGAGTTGCGAAGGCCGATTCCCCAGCTCATCGGATGTTGATCGGCTTGCAGTACACGGCGCCATCATCAGAGACGCGGATCGCGCTCACCCGCCACGGTGCGCCGGAGCCGGGCTCCAGATAGAACGGGATCGGGGTGTACGCAGGAATCGGGGTGCTGGCGGTCGTTGCCGTCACGTCCACGCCCACAGCCACATAGCAGGGGGTCGTAGACCAGACCACCACGCCCTCGGGGCCCGGGTTCCAAGTCGAGGTGCTGCCGGCCGTGCCGGTGTAGGCCACCGTGCGACCGGGATAGTCAGCATCGGAGAGGGGTCTGAGAAGTTCCATGTCGGCTCCTTACGCGAGGAATTTCAGCTTGTAGATCGTGCTCAAGTACAAGCCAGAGATTTCATCAATGATATTTTGCAGCGGCGTGTCGGTTTTGTCACACACCTCGTAGCGGCATTCGTCAATCTCGGCCATCTGCCCTTGCAGAAAATCGAGGATGTTGGACGTGTTTTTGGCGCTCATCAGCGAGATCGGGCCGATCAGCCCGTGCCGCCCCTGATACGCCTCGGCAAACTTGTCGGCCAAGTCCACGATCTCGTCATAGAACGTGTTCAGGGCCATGTGCTTGGAAAAACTGCGGGTGTTCAGGTGCACAGAATGGGCTACATCCCGCGCCAAAAACAACATGCCGACGAAATCTGCGGCTTTCATGCTGCGCCTCCTTGTGGCACGACGTTGGGCATCGGGGTGGCCTGCTGGGCCTCTTCCTGACGGGCCATTTCACCCATCTCCATCTCCATGCCGGGGCTCTCAGCCATGATAGGCCCTTGCATCTGCTGCGGAGGGATCAAATCGCCCACATCTTGCACGGCCGCAAGCGTGCCCATCACGATGTCTTGGATTTGTTCTGGCGTCATACCCGCAATTGTGGCCGAAATCCGCTTGGTTTCGGCATCAAATGCCTTGACTTTGGCCTCAAACTCACGAACTTGCACGTCCCGGGACTCAATCGACTGGTTGACGTTCTGCAGCATATTGAACATTTGCTGCATTTCCTGCGCCATCGCCTGAATCTGCTGATTGGCAGCCTGCAGAGCTGGATCGTCGTCCTCGTTGGCGAGCAGTTTGGGGTCGATCGTCTTGCGCAGACGGGCGGCCATCTCTTGGGCCCCCGGCCAGTCCATGTTCTTGACGAACAGGTCGCCGGCCACGGCCCACAGGTTCGGGTTGCCCTGCAGAATCTGCGACATGGCGTCCATCGCCTCTTGGCGCTTGGTCAGATAGCTCGGGCCAGTGGTCACCACGACGTCGTAGCGGCCCACAGACGGGTTGTAAATCTTGTCGATGACGATGCCAGCCTGATCGATGATCTTTTTGACCGGCTCGCTCTGCGTCGGGTCGATCTTGACCATGTTCGTCTCACCATCGATGCCGATGATGCGAGCGATCCGCTGGGTGTCGTAGATTTTTGGGATCAGGTCGACCAGCTGGCGCGTGACGTAGCGCACCGCGCGGGCCAGATTGTCGACGTAGTGGTACGTTCCGACGTCAGCTTGGCGCTCGCGGGCCAGAATTGCCCGGCCAGAACGCTCGTTGGATACCTGCCCAAGGCTTGCGTCGTACTGCCCGGTGGTCGACTTGATGTCCTCAGAGGCGCCCATTTTGGCCTGAATAAGGCCGGTTTGGGGCAGCGGTGGGGCTGCACGCTGCGGCAGCGGCAAAACGCTGCCAGAGCCGTCTGTGACGTCTGGATTGACCTCCAGATACGGCCAGTTCTGGGTGTTGGCCGTCTTCCACTGGTACTCGTAGCCTTCGAACTGGCCGCCGTAGCCGATGAAGGGGGCCTTGGGGGCCAGCGCCAGCATCTCAGCCTCTTGGCTCGTCCAGTAGTTGTACATGCGCTGCGCGTCTTTGGCGTTGCGCACGATGCCCGAAATGAAGATGCGACCGTCGACTTGGAACTCGTTGCCCACCACACGGATGACAGGAATCCAGTTGCCGGCCCATTCGCGCTCTTCCAGCGTTTCAAAGCCGTTGGTCTTCATCCACATCACGCGCTTGCGGTCGACCCGGCGCTCGCGGATAGGCGTCAGACCCATCGCCCGCAGCGTCTTGTCCTGCGGCGAGCCCTTGAACGCGGTCTGGTTCCCCGGGTAGAGGTACAGCGTGTCGTCTTTGTGGTCGATGTAGAAGTACTCAGCGATGCGGATTGTGTCCTCAGTAATCCACTGGCTGATGTCCTGATCGCCGATGCCCTGCGCCATGATGGTCGACACCGGCGAGGCGTCGGGGTACATGCGCTGGTAGTCTTCCTTCGTCAGGTCTTCGGTGATGAAGCACCACTCAGCATCAGCGCCGCACGGGTCTTGGATCAGCGGATCCATGTAGACCGAGAACGAGTTGCGGATGCGGGCAATCTTGATGTCCTGATCGAACGAGTCCTCGTAGCAGTACTCGGTCAGCAGACGGATGTAGCCCTCGCCGTAGGTGACTTGGTTCTCGCACGCGGTGTCGTAGGCCACGTCGGCGTCCGACATGTACTCAATGTGCCGCACGATGCCGTTGAGCACCTCTGCGACCTCAACGTCGGCCTGATCGTTGACCGGGATGACTTTGCCCGAGGGGCGGTTCTGCCGCTGCTCGTTGGTGACCTGCCGCACATGCTGCGGCAGCTTGTTGATGGTCAGGCACGGCCGGGCGTTGACCGTCTGCCCCTGCACCGAGCCCCGGGTCGCCAGCACGTCCTGCGGCCACTGCCACTGGTTGTCGGGCGAGCCGGCCATGAAGCGCAGATCGTCCAGCTCGTCCTCGCGGCTCTCAGAGTACGCGCCGAGGGCCATGCGCAGTCGGTCGCGCATGAGCTGCAGCTTGTCGCGGCCATCGCGCGTCGCTTCAGGCGACGGGCCACCGCGCGCAGACACTTTGCCTGCGCCGTTGATGCCTGAGGGGTCTTGGTTGATCGTTGCCATTACTTCTTCTTCGCTGGCGCCTTGCTGGCGGGTTTCTTGGCCGCTTCGCGCTTGACGCTATAGGCGATGGCGACGGCCTGTTTGACCGGCTTGCCGGCAGCGACTTCAGCCTTGATGTTCTTGCGGAAGGCTTCTTTGGAGGATGACTTGACCAGCGGCATCATTTCCCCTTCATCGGCTTCTTGGCCGTCTTGGCTGAATCACGGAACGCCTTGTCGGTGGGCGCGCCCTTGCTGCCGGACTTGCGCATCTTCTCGCCAGAGCCCTCTTTGATGCGCTCACGTTTAGCTGCGATGTTGGCATAGAGCCCGGGTTTTGTAGCCATGATCAGCACTTCCATCGTTTGAGGGACGCCTTGGCGCGCTCGGCGTCGCCCTTGGCGTTTTTGACGACCCCTTCCATGCGCGCGCAAAAGCTGGCCTTGCGGCCTTTATCTGCCTCGGTCTTGGGGCTGGGCGCGGGAGGTTTGAGATTGGAGCCGGTGGCAGCGTTGTACTTGGCCCGCCCTTTTGCGGTCAGGCCAGCGCCTTTAGACACGGGCAATTTCTCCCCGCGTCCAACTGACAGCGAAACGCCTTTCTTTGCCATCAAGCCCCCATCCAAGATGTAGCCACGCCGTTCGCAGCATAACCGCGACTGCTGGGCTTTTCAACATATTGCCGGTGCGCGACTGGAAACGCGAATGTCACGGCCAGCGCATCGGCGGCATCAGGCGAGGCCAGCCCACGGGCTTTCATCTCCTTTTTGCCTTCTAGGAAAATTGTACCCGACGAATTCGGTTTTATGGTAGGCCCTGTCAGATCGGACTTCAAACCCCTGTCGTTGGGTATCGACGCGGTTTTGAGCCAATCCTTCATTTGCCCCCACAATTCGGCCCGTTTGTTGCCGTACATAATCGGGTTTTTGGCCTTCCAGCCGAAGTTCACGCCTCTGACGACCTTGTACCGCTGCTCATGCAGCCTGTCCAAGATGCCGTACCCGAGGCCGCCTTCGTCGAGCACCACCAGCGTGGGCTTGTATTCCTCGATCGCGTCGATGACGCGGCCCACGATCGTCATCGTGTCCTCGCCGTGGTAGCGGTGGATCGCCACCAGATCGCGGCCCTGCCGCACGGCGATCACCGTCGAGTCTGCGCCGCCGCGCGCCGGGTCGACGCCGATGACGATCGGCGCCGTCTCGTCCTTGTACCGCGCGCGCTTGGCCGCGTCGGCCACCAGCATCGGCGTGATGAACTGATCGTCGCCAGCTGATGGGAACTCCCCGTACACCTCAACCTTGGCCTGCGAGGAGTCCTCGCCGTACTCGTCGATGATTTGCTGGTAGACCTGCTTGTCCGTGTCCTCGACCGTTCTGGCGTCCACTTGCCGCGTCGACCAAAAGTCGCGCTTGGCGTGGAAGCACTCAAAGAAGTACCCCGTGTTGCGCCGTGGGTTGCTGAACGCGAACCAGTACCTGTCGAGGATGTTCTCCGTGAAGAAGCCCGCACCCACCGACCAGATCGAGTCAGGAATACCGCTGGCCTCGTCGAAGATCAGCATCATGCCGTCGTGGTTGTGCACACCGGCGTAGCTGTCTGGGTTCTCCTCTGACCACAGCTTGCCCTCAGCGGCCCAGTAGCGCGTGCCCTTCTTGAGGTCGCGCTCGACGATGTCCGTCAGCCACTTGGCCGGCATCAGCTTGGTCGCGCTGATCTCCCACCAGTGGGCGTTGATCACCATCGTCGACCACTTGGTCAGCTCACCCCACGTCACCGAGCGCAGCTGCGCCTCGGAGTTGGCGCTGACGACGACGCTCGATCCGATCCGCGTGGACAGCATCCACAGGATCAGCCAGCTGACCAAAGCTGACTTGCCGATGCCGCGCCCAGAACTGACCGCCTCGCGCAGCGTGTCCATGTTCAGCTGGCCCTTGTTGCGCTGGATGTGCTCCTTGATGTCGCGCAGCACTTGGCGCTGCCACATGCGCGGGCCCTTGTACTTTTCCAGCGGCGTGTTCTCCTGCCCCCACGGGAAGGCGAACAGCACAAACGCCTCAGGGTCGTCCTTGACCGCCGGCCCCCAGAGCCGGGTCATCAAGAGCTGTTCGTCTTCAGGACTGTAGATGGGCTTCTGCATCAGTTTAGCTTTCGTTCGCCCGTCTCATACTGCTCCCGCCCATCAAGTGCGTTGTGCGTTAAGACGTCGTATTCCTCATCCAGCTGTGGCTTGCACCAACACTCCATACCCTCTACGACGTGTTCGCGCAAATCATCAATTGGGTAAACGTGAATCATTGTTGCGCCGCTTCTTTCGTGTTCTCTACGCGCTTGGGTAGCGTGGGGCTGGGCTGGTTCTCGATCACTTCTGTGACTGCGCCGTCAATGACGCGGCTCTCAGCAGCGCGCAGGGCGTCGATGACGCTGATGCGCTGGTCGACCTCGACGGAGATGGCTTGTTTGGCAACCCAGCCGTGGGTGTGCTGGAGGATAGCAAGCGCGGCTTTTGCGTCGCCCGCCCGGGCGGCGTTGAGCAGATGCTGGCTGTTCTCGCGTTCACTGTCGGCGCGCCCCTTTTGTTCGGCCAATTGGGCCATTTGGTCAAGCTCTTTGAGTCGGTTGTACTCGACTGGAAGTAATCCAGCAGCCAGCGCCAGTGCATCACCCTTCAATCCCAAATACGCAGATTCGTAAATGCGCTCCAGCGTCGCCTCTGTGGCGCGCACTTCACGAAGGGTAAGCGGAAGACTCTTGAACATGTGTGCAGTTTACGCCGGTGCGATTTTTTCTGGAAGACCAAATGGCCGAAGTGACCCATAGGCGCAAATGTAAAGGATTCTTTGAGCGGTGTGCAAAAAATAAAAAAATTTTTGCGATACCACCGGCTCGTGACCGGCCGGCCGCCGGCCCTCCCCGGGGGGTCAGTGAGCACTCACTAACATTTCCGAACGGCCGGCCGACCGCCCCAGTGAGCACTTACTAACGGCCACCGGCCGCGAGCTGCGCGCCGAGCTGCTGCCGGCCGCCAGCTGGCGCCGAGCGCGCCATGTCATGCCGTGCCGGCCACCATGCCGGGGCCATCGGCCGCCATGCCGGGGCCATCGGCCGGGGCCGGCCAGCTGCCGGCCGCGAACCGGGGCCGGCTCGGGTTCGGCCGGTTCGGCCATTGGTTCGGAGCTGACCGAATTGACCCAAAGCCCGAGCGGATTTTTACGCGCAGCGCATGCGCGAGCCCCGGTTTACGGCCGTTTCTGCGCGCCATCGGTTTAGGTCACTTCGGCCATTTAGTCACTCCGGGAAAGTCGCGCCGGCGCGACGCCTAGGAAAACCCTACTGTAATTCTATACAGTATTTTCATTTTCTTTTAGTCCAAACAAATAAACGACCGAATTGACCGAACAAAGGCAAAAAAGCTAGTCGCGACGCGGCCTTGACTATGGGTCACGTCATCTCGCCGGCCGACCGAATCCCGACCGAAAACGGCCGCAATTGACCGAACACGCCGACGCAAAAAACCGTAAAAACAAATTGTCGTTTTTACGGTTTCCCGTTAAAATGAATTTCCGTTTTTTATTGGAGACCCAAATCATGCCCGCCAAATCCCTGATTCTCAAGCCGACGACCTTTGCCGACTTCGCTGCGCTCTATCGTTTTCTGCGCGCCGAACCGATGCGCAAGCTCTTATCGTCTGGTCAAGTCGAGACAATCGCTGACATTCTCGACGCCAGTCTGCCGGGCGACGTCGCTCTAGAGCAGCGCACGCCGAAGGGTGCCACTTATGTGCATCTCGACGGCGACTTTTTCGGCTCGGTCACTCAAGCCGGCCGATTTATCGCGCCAGCTGGCCCGGCCAAGATGGGCGCGCCAATGACGCGCCGACAAATCCCGACAAAAATCTAGGGGCTTGTAAAAGAATGTTTGACAATGGCCCGCGATTTTCCGACACTGTCTTTACCGCGCGCGATTGATGCGCGGCAACTAAACCGAAAAGGGGTAACGCAACATGACCAAATCAGAAAAACGCGAAGTGGCAAAGATCAAGCAATTTCACGCGGCCGGGCTCGGCGTCGACTTCGTGGCGTGCGCCATGTCAGCGCTGATTCGATCGGCGATGACGAACCGATCGAAGATCGAATTGTCCCGCGTCGCGGCCGATCTTGAGTGCCAGCGCCATCCTAAATTCATTGTCTGACAAGGGGCCCGGCCATGATCTATCACTACGAGACGACCCGGGCCGGCGCCGAACGCTACTTGGCGCGCGAGCTGCGCGCCGGCCGCCGGGGCTACATCCTAGAGCTTCACTCTGCCAATTTTGAAATTCGCACTTGGAGATAAACACCATGAGAATGCAACAAATCGCCGTCGCGGTTTTTAACGATCGCGCCACCGAAACCGCCCGCGCTGCCGCGCTGGCCGCCTTTGTCGCCGGCGCCGACTGGGGCGCGGCCGTGCACCGGCTGCTGCCGGTCGTCTGCGCCGAGCTGAAAAAACCGATTTACGCCGGCGTGCAATTCGACGCGCCGGCGTGGTCGGCCGCTGCCGAAGTGCTGGAGATGGAATACGCGCACGCGCTCGACGCGAAGCGCGAAGGGGCCAGCGCATGAGCTACCGCGTACACCTAAGCCCGAAATCGGCCAACGTGAAAACCGGCCCTATCCCCGTCTCGACGTCCGAGCGCGCGACGTGCCCGGCCGACTGCGCTATGCGCGCCGAATGCTACGCGGCCGCCGGGCCGCTCGCGCTGCACTGGGCGGCCGTCTCGACCGGCCAGCGCGGCCAGCTCTGGCCCGAATTCGTCGCGGCCGTGGCCGCGCTGCCGGCCGGCCAGCTCTGGCGCCACAATCAAGCCGGCGACTTACCCGGCGACGGCCAGACGGTCGACCCGGCCGCGCTCGGCCAGCTGGTGGCCGCAAACCGTGGCCGCCGGGGCTTCACTTACTCGCATTACCGCGACGCCGAGTCGCTGCGCTGGATTCGGGCGGCCAATGAATGGGGCTTTACCGTCAATCTATCGGCCAATGATCTGGCCGACGCCGACGCGCTCGCGGCCACCGGGGCCGGCCCGTCGTCGTCGTCCTACCGTCGACGCAAACCACGAACACGGCGACGCCGGCCGGCCGGCCCGTGGTGATATGCCCGGCGACGCAGCGCGACGACGTGAGCTGCGCGAGCTGCCAGCTCTGCCAGCGCCAGCGCGCGGCCATTGTGGGCTTTCCCGCCCACGGCACGCGCCGGCGCGTTATCGATATCCGTCTCACTCATTGAAGGGGCAAACCATGAAATACATTCTCGAATTCGGCGTGCGTGGGGGCGCGCATACTGAAAATCTGACCGTGCCGACGCGAAAGCTAGCCGAAGAAATCGCGCGCAAGCTGGTGCTGGTTTTCACGAACGATCCGCATCATCCGGCGGCCGCGCCGCGTGCGTGGTTATTCTTCAAAGGCTGCCCACGTCAGACGTGGCAGAGCGCGACGCATTACGTCAGCGTTTCCAAGCTCGACGGGGTCATGCGTGGCCCGGCATCGGGCGGCCTATGGCGCAAGCCTACCGGGCCCGAGCTGCTATCCGAAACCGTCATCCCGCACACTTCCTGAAGGGGCAAAACATGCGAAACCTATTCCACCGTCGCGGCCACAATGGCCGCCTGACCCTGTCGACGATCCCGACGACGCGGCATGAGCGCTGGCGCGCTCAATTCGACGCGGCCCGGGGCCCGTATTTTTACGCGGCCGCGCTGCTGGCCGCTGCCGGGTTCTATGGCGTGCTCTGGCTTGCGATGGCCCTCTTTTAAGGGGCCGGCCATGCTCTTAGTTCTCTGCGGCCTTATCGTGGCCGCGCTGCTGGTCGAGCTGCTAGACTTATAACCGCGCGCGGCGCGCGCAGTTGCCCCGGCCGGTTCTCCCGGCTTTCCAGCCCCGACGCTAACCCGTCGGGGCTTTTTTATGCCCGGGCCGGGCCGCCAGCTGGCCGACGGCCGCCGGCCGGGGCCGTGGTTTGCCCGAGCTGCTGCGCGCGCCTGAGCGGCCGCCAGCTGGCCGGCGCGCGGCCGTGGCCGGGCCCGGTGGCCGCCGAGCTGCCGGCCGAGCTGGCCGCCGGCCGTGGCCGGGCCGGTGGCCTTCGGCGCCAGCTGGCCGCCGAGCTGCTGCCGGCCGTGGCCGCCGGCG
>Ga0181363_1000435_pt1 | contig 11788 bp, 11 predicted proteins | sample Fa13NDMLBSN_FD_130109 | JGI IMG/M metagenome (GOLD analysis project Ga0181363, IMG submission 130109) | Freshwater viral communities from Lake Michigan, USA - Fa13.ND.MLB.S.N | ecosystem: Environmental > Aquatic > Freshwater > Lake | place: USA: Michigan | collected 2013-09-23
ATTTTAAATAAGATGAAATAGATTCCTTATCTATACGAGGAAATTCATCCCCATCCGATTGGATTTCAACATCAATATATTTACTTATTTTATCACCAACTTCATTTCCCATACCTTCTTTTAAGTTCCCGTCTCCAGTAATGGATTCAAGAGCTTTGATAATTGCTTCTTCGGTTGAGTTTGGATCGGCCATCCATTTCATGAATACTGCTTGAGCATCTTTGGTAAGTTTACCTTGTTGCAATGCTTGGCTGATAAGTGAATATATTTTGTCTTTTCCTTCAGGACTATAATTTACTACTTCTTCCATTTCGCCTTTTCTTTTACCAAAAGTATTATGAACTAAAGTATCTAATTTTTTATGAAATTTAGTTTCTTCTTCTTTTGTAGCTTCATCTAATGGTTTAGAGAAAAATTCTTTGATTTGTATTTTATATCCTTTAGGATCATCTTTTGTAAAAAAATATGTTACTTTCTTACCCGGATTTTCTTTTTTAATTCTTTTTAATTCAAATTCTAATTCAGCCATATCTACAGTATTAGAGAAAAATTCTTTAATTTCCTCTAATTCAATTGGTCTCTCAACAGAGTATGCTATACGTTTTAACCCAATATTATCACTAAAGGAATATTCACTTCCCACAGTTTCACCAGTTTTGTTATCTATCATATCGTAAACGGCTTGCCCGTCTCTATTTTTGCCTTTAAGTTTAAATGTGTATTCTTTATTCCCAGAAACTAGTTCTTCAGGAAAATCATATTTGGGGTTGCGGGGGTATGAATTCATTTTTATTAAGATTTATATTTATAAATATTATTCTTTTTTTAAACCATCAAGGTATTTAAGACCTTCTTCTTTGGTTTCAAGTAATTTATTTTTAGACGAACCTGTCCATTTTTCTACATCTCCAGCTTCGGTTACATACGATTGATTTGATTCATTTTGTATTTGATCATCAATCCATATTTGGAATTCTTGTTTTATACCTTCAATATCTGAATTAAACATGGTTTTTTCATATTCATCCCATAGTCCTTTTCGGCGTATTTCGGCTTCAAATGTTACTTGACAGTTAAAACAACGTTTGAATAAATAATACCATTTTTTATCTAAATGGGGTTTCATGGTTTTATGGCAAGACGGGCAAAATAACGGAAATAAAACCGATTTTTTAGCGCTATCTAATTTGGTAATATTTTGTTTTATCCCATTTTTAATAGTCCATTGTCTGCCATCTTCTTCCCATATATCTCCTTCGTTGTGGGTTTCTTGTGTTTTAGTATAACCTACTCCAAGTGTGCTTTTACTTCCGTGTTGTTTAGTTATAACATTACGGAGACGTTGTACATCACGCTCTTTGAATTGCTTCTTTAACATAGCCTTTTATTATTTCTTTTAATTTAGATTTTTTCATCTTGCCCCCTACTTTATTAAATTTAGAGGATTTACCAATAAATTGATTTATTTTATCTTCTAGTGGTTTTTTATTCTCACCCGTGATTATTATTTTAATAGTATTATCACCTGGGATTAGAGTAATGAGTGCTTCTTTACCTTTGCCAATGGGGGATGAGTCTTCGATATTAAGTAGGTGAATTGGTTTTTGGATTTTCTCACCAGCATCATTTAAAAATGTTCTGTTTTCGGTTGTAGATTTTACTTTATACCCTTTGTATTTTGTAAAATCATCTGTAAGACTAGTTTTAAAGTCATTAATATTACCTTCTATATCTATTATAATTCTATCTACTTTCATAGCCCTAGCTCTTTAAGTTGTTCAATTGTTTTGTTTGCTGAGGTATGTAATATACCTATACCCCCCTTAGCTCTCCATTGTTCTATATTTGAGGGTCTATCGTCTATTAAAATAGCATTTGGTTTAGCAAATTCTTGTTTTTGTTCTGCTGAACGTAATATGAGTTTTGTACCTGGGATTTCATTATCAACCCACAAGCGTTTACCTGAACGAGATGATTCTTCCATAGAGGGAGCTGATAGTAATGAGGGATTATAGGGTTTAATATAATCCCAAAGTTGTTTACCATTAGACATCCAAGGAATATCAACCCAAAATTTAACACCTTGCCCGCTAATTAATTTCCAAAATGCTTTTTTTCCAAATTCACTTTCATAGCGAGAAGGGGGGATGCCATTTGAAAATTCCATAAAACGTTTATCAAAATCACACAATACCCCATCCATATCACAATATATAGTATATTTGACCCCTTGGGTACCCATATCACCCCTCGTTTCTCTCTCATCTTCTATCTCATCTAAACCCCCTGGGTCCGAAGTTACAACATTATTTTCGGGTTGCCAAGTTTTTTTTGAAAGAGAATCTGTCCAATTCCGAAACATTATATTTCCTCTTTCGTATGCCTCTCTTTCGATTTCGTCCAAATGGGAATCTTCGGTTGTATTTTGGGTTTTAATGTCCCCTAATGTACCTTTCATATTTTGTTCGTGATGTACCATTTCATGGCAAAACGAACGTAAAATATCTTTAGGGTGACGATCTAAAGTATATAATACAATAGTTTTAGATTGTGGGTTATAGTATGCTGTTGTCCCTAGGATATCTTGGGCATTATCCGCATCATCATCTATAAATTGAACTTTAGGTAATGGTTGGATTTCCATACCTTGATTTATCATGAATTTAGATATTTCAAGAATGAGTGGCTTATATCCTGAGCCGTATGGGGAAGATTTACCTGAATGGTTTGGTGCTACATTTTCTTTTTGGGTGTGTAGGCGTTCTGTTTTTTCTTTAGATGCTTCTTTTCTCTGTTCAGCATATTCTAAAGCATTTTTTAAACGCGATTTAACCTCAGGATCTTTAGCTCTTTCATATGCTGCTCTAACACGTTGGTGTATTAGATTGATTATTTGGGATTGGCGAGCGTGTGATTTGGATTTAAAGGATTCTTTAGATAAAGTATCTATAATATCCTGTTTAGTAGAAAATTTAACTTTCACAGTATCACTTGGATCTTCGTCTGTGTATAATCTACGACCCGAACCTTTTGGTTTTTTACCTGTACCTGTTTTAGGGTCAGTTTCAGATATACCACCAGGTGTATCTAGTTTTTCTCCAGTTTCAGCATTTGTATCGTACCCGCAAGTTCCTTCATTTACATTAGGTAACATAGCTATCCTACCTTGTTTGCTAGTTTTATATTCAACATTGGGGAAGGTTTTAGATATAAAGGCTTTATATAATTTATCTCTTTGATTATTAAAATCATCTTCTTTATCTGATTTTTTAGATGGTGAGTATATAATAGCTTGAATTTTATATTCTTCAATATATTTTTTAATTATAGATGTTATAGTAGCCATTACCCTATACATTTCATCTTTATTAGTTACTGTTGTAGTAGAAGGATATTTATCATTTTCTGATTTAGCTGTAAATTCAACTTCAATAGCTTTTAATCCCTCGTAATCGTCAATGTATAGATTTACTATATACTCTATTTTATTATCTGTTTTAAATTTGGCATCAATCCTATACTCTCCTTTATCAGTTTCTTCCCATTTATATGGTTCAACATTAGCTTCACCTACTTCATTTACTGCTTTCTCTTCTAGCCCTAAAGCACTCTTATACTCTTCAGGAGTTATACCATCAGGCATGTATTTCTTTATATCTTCTCCCTTTTTTAAGGCAGTTCTTAAATCAGTAGCGCTTAAATTTCCGGCAGCCCCACTGTAATTTTTAACAGTAACATTTTGGGGTATTTGTCCAAATCTATTAAGATCCTCTTCTTTTCCAAATACTGCTATATATTGCTGTTGGGGATTATTTATAAATAATTCGTATGCAGCTGATACCGGACTTGAGGAAGGGACAGGTAATGAGGGGTCATTTGCGGCTATAACTTTTATATTAGAAGGTAAATTAAGTTTCTTAAAGAGCTCTAAACTTTGTTCTAAAGTTATAGGCATTTCTATCCCTAATCTAGCTTCAAGTTCTTCTTTCTTTTTCTTAGAAACAGCTGTACCTCCTGGCTCTGTTTTAGGAGATACTATTACAATCACCTCATCAGCATCAGCGGATGCAGCTTTAATTCTAGCTATATGGTCTTTATGTGGGGGTTTAAATTTACCGGGAAATACTGCTATAGTTTTTTTACTTTCATCTTCCAAAAGAAAAGGTCTTATTAGTTCTAAAACTAAAGGATCATATTTTTCTTCCAATGAACTAACTGTATCTAATGCTTGTTGTTTTTTATCACCTTTTTCAGTCCCGGCTTCAGCATCCCCTACTCGTATATTTTTAGCAAACATTCCTTTAAGACGATCTATTGATCTTCTATTTTTAAATTTTTTAATTTTTGATATAATACTATCAAATTTATCTTTCTCAATATCAATATCTAAGTATGAAAGTAAAGTTTTAACATCTTTAAAATTATTAGACTTCCATATTTCTCTACCCCCACTTTTCCCTATAGGAACAATTTTTAAAGATAATTCTGAAGGGTTTAGGTTAAAATCATATTCTTCTCCTTCACCTGGTTTATCTGTATCAGGTATATTAAGATCTTTAAATAGTTTTTCTATTTGGACTTCATCCAATTCAGTAAATATTGCTTTAACTAAGCCTATTGCTAATACCTGTTCTTGAGCGGGTAAATCTAGCATTTTATATGTAAATTTACCTTCTTCTTTAGATACTGTTACTATATTATCTATTTGAACATATTCTCCTTCTTTACCTTGTATAGGATATAGAGTAGAAACAATATTTCCGTGAATAAAATATTTTTTACCTTTCTTAGGAATAACAGGAATTTGATTAATTTGATCCAAAAATTCTCCTAATTTCTTTTTAAGTTCAGATTTATCTCCCTCTGGGAAAGAGACAACAATATCTATATCCCCAAAAATGTTTTTTTCTGGTCTAGAGCGAATACCAGTAATATCATATGATTTATCTAGTCCTAAGGGTTTTAGAACATTATCTCTATAGTCACGGATTGTGGCTTTTAGATTTTCTTTATTTATACGTGATCCGCCTGCTGCTCCACTCATATCTTAAATATTTTCTGGCACATAAGCACCAGCGCGTTTTAAAGCCTCTCTGAACATATTTAATGTTTTTTCTTTATCATCCGGTTTAAGATTATTATTAATATAATCTATTAACTTGCCATAATTATTAATTATATCTAAAGTTAAGGGTTGTTTTGGTTTATATTCTTGATTAATTACTTCTATAGCTTCTTTAGGTTTATTGGCTATGGTTTCTCCTGTTTCTTTACGTATAAACCCTTTCCCACTTTTAAATGTGTAACCAAGAGCAGCAAACATAGCTAACATTAATTGCCCTCTATGCAATCCTTTAATATTTGGATCATCTTTGGGTAATTCCGAATTAAATCTAAATTTTAACCAATCCATATCCCCTACATCTAGATCAAGTTGAGCTCGAATGTCTAGTTTTTTCCCTGAAGTATCGTATTGTGGGTAGGATAAATGAATTGAACCAGCCCCAGATGCTTTATCACTAGCATATATTTCTCCTCCACTAGTATTAATTTTATTAACAATTAATTGAATTATTGTTCTTAATTGAATTTGTTCATCTGTAGCGGTGCGGGCTGCTTTTCTGTTTTTTTCATATAAGGGAGTATACTCTGTTTCGCTAATCCCCCACCCTTTAAGATCTATTTTTCCATCTTTAAAGAATGCTTCTTCAGAATAAGCTAAATCTACATCGCCTGATTGGGATTTATTACCTGTTGAGCCTAACCAATTACTTTTATCATTTAAAGTAACAAAAGTACTTCTTTTACCAGGAAACAATTTTCCTAGATCTTCAGTAAATTTTTTAATAGTAGGGGCAATATTATTTAATAATACATCTTCAGTATCGTATTCTGTATTTTTGAATACATTTCCTCCCTCATTAATATATATTTCTTTTAAAATTTTGATTAATGATATCATGAGTTTTATTATAAATATGTCAATATATGGTATTGACTATAAATATATTAAATATCTTGATTAATTTGGATTTCTAATGGGAAATGCTCAGAAGTTGGTTTTACGTTAGGGTGTTCTAATTTATATAATTCATGTATATATTCAAATAGTTTTAGATTATCCTCTATAGCCCTTTCGGGTTCGTATATTTCCCAACCTTTACCTTGAATTTTTCCACTTTTTTTATCTTCACCACGTTTTGAAGATTTTAACCAAATAACACCTATTTTATCTATCTTTTCTTCATATAATTCATTCCACGCTTGGGCGTAAGCCGACAATTGTAAATCATAACTAACATATAACGAGTTAGATGTTTTAATATCCAACAGCCACTTTACACCATCCATCTCTATTACCAAATCACAAGTCCCGGCGTACATATACTTATCTGAGAATAAGTGGATTTCGCTTTCAATTAGAGTTGGCTTGTATGTAGACCAAAAATCATGGAATTTTAATATCATTTTCCAAATTTCTAAGGAATATTTAGAGTATCCATTATCATCCATCCATGAGATTTTTTCTCCCAATAAATAGCGTTCAATAGCATCGTGGACTTGAGTACCCTCATCTGCAGCTTTTCGAGCAATAATATCAGCATTGTGACCTACATCTTTAAGCCATGTTTCGAAAAATTTGTTTTTTGGGAAATATTGTAGTATACTGGTTACTGAGGGGTAATATTTGTCGTCTCTAACATAGTATCTTGTGTCTAGTATGTTTACACGCTTTAGATTTTGGTCTATTGCTACAACACGTTTGATGCTTTTTTTATAGACATTTACATTTTTTTCGATCATGATAATTAAAGTTTTTTCTCTAAAAGATTAGAAAAAGTTAAAAGAGTATATTTTCCATATAATATAAAAAAGAAAGCTTGGTTTCCCAAGCTTTACTTTAAATATTATTGGAGATTTTTGATTTTTTCTCTGGCTACTTTTTTCTTATCATCAATGCCTTTTTTAGCTTCTCTAAATTCATTCATAGCATCTTCCATTTCTTTAAGTTGCATGTCGTATTCTTTTAGAGACTCTGTACCTTTTCTACGAGCATCAGATTTTTGTTCATATATTCCTATAACATCATCAAATGCTAAACCTCCTTTAATTTGATTAGCAAAGTGAAATACATCGGATTCAAATACAATATCGTCAATTGTAGCTTTTTTACTTTTGGGTTTTGTGACTACAAAAAATTTACCTACTTCATCGTCTATTTCATATGATTTAGTAGAAAATTCTTTTTCTTGTATTGCTTCTAGTTCTTCCTTAATTAATTGGCGTAATTGGTTTAGTTTCATGATAAAAATTGGTTTATTTTTTTAAAGATTCAGTATTATAATAATCACCGGTTACATTACTATAATCAGGTTTTTTGGGAAGAGGACATTTATTCCAAGCCTCCATAAAACTATCTAGTTCACCTTCTTTAGCTGTTTTTTCTTCTGTTTCTATTTTATCGTTTAATTCTTGTACATCTTTTATTTTTATACTAGTACTTATAAGACTCCAAACTTTTCCTAAACCAATTTTTAATAGAAGAGGTTTAATAGGAGCAAGAGCTACTAATAAAGGAGCACCGGCTTGGACAGCTGTGGTAGCTGTTGCTGCAAGAGGTATAATTGCTATTACTACTTTTACAATGAAAGCTGTTATAAGAATTATTAAAATTACTTTGTAAGCTTTTTGGGCTGCTAATTCCATACATTGCTTTTGCTCTTCTGTAGGAGAAAGAGTTTGATATCTAATCATAGCAAAAAGTTTAGCAAGCCCTTTATATGAAAAATTATCATATAACCATTTCATAAATTTAGTAGTACTATCTGTAAATTTTTTAATATTCTCTAACCCTTTCTCTCCGCCAGGGACATAATTTACAATTATATTTTTAAATTTATTTACTACCTTTGATATAAATTCTTTTATCCAATTTGATATGTCTTTTACTACTTTAAACCCAGAAAGTATATCTTTAACTGTTCCTAATGCCTGTAATATTGCACCACCCACCCCTTCTACTTCTACAATATTAGATTTAGTTTTATTTAAAAAACCTTTTTTAATTTCATTATAAAATATAAGATTTAATTTTATTTCTTTTTTTATATTTTGATTTGTCCTAACCTCAGATATAGTAATATCTTGATATCCTTCAAGAACTTTTTTAACTACATTTTTCTTTTCTTTTAATGTTAAAATATTAAGCATATTACTTAACTTTACCCAGGTTGTGAAACTAATTTAGAAGGGACTATAGCTTTTTGAATTTCTTTATCTGAATATCCCCTTTGTTTAAGATTTTTTATAGCATCTCCTAATTTAGCTGCCGATTGATTGCTATCCCATAATTCGGAACTAATAGGTATAAGTTTAATAGGTTTACCTTTAGGGGTTGGGGGTGGTGGAGGGGGTGGGGAGGGGGGATCAGGTGGTTTTATATCTTTAAGAGTTTTACCATAAGGTATTCCTTTAAAAATAAAGTCTTTAAAATGTTTCCAATCTTTTTGGACAATACTTAAATCTTCTTGATTTTTTAATTTATATCCTTTTTCTGTTTTTTCTACTTCTATTCCATATTCTTTTTGCAAATAATTTGCAAAATCTTTACTTAATTCATCATTAACATTAAAAGTACTTGATTGATTAAAATTGGGTAATATAGTAGTAATATTGGGTATATTACCTAACTTTTCTTTATTTGTGGGGGCATTATAATAATATTTTGACCTTAATTTACCAAATTCACTATCCGAAAAAAGTTTCCACCTTTCAAGTTCAGCAAAATTATGGGTTTCCATTTCTCCATCAGATTCAAATACTTGTTTATCTTTTTTTACTTTCTTACCTTCACTTAATGCATCATCTACAGCTCCTGTAAGATTACGAATCATTTGAGATAATTTGGTTTTATCTTCTTTAGATAATTTTTTAAGATCCTTTAAATTCGATTTTAAATCAGCAATAAACTCATCGCGGAGTGTTTCGATTTTGGATTTATATTTGTTAAATAGATCTTCTTTGGCTTCAGACATTTGCTCATTTTCGTTTAATTGAAAACCAGCAAGCTTTTGCATGCGTTGAAATTCTTCGGATAGAATTTGTTTCATAATTTAAATGTTTATTATTTTATAAATATATTTTCCCTTTTACTTTTAAATCAGGTGTAAGAATTTTTCGGGAATGGTTAAATATATTTTTCTTTCTACTTCTACACCCGGAAACCTTTTTTTAAGTTCTTCTTTAAGTTTTTCTTGTTCTTTCTGTGTGTACCCTTTTTTAATTAATTCTTTAGATAGTGGTGTATTTATTAAATATAAACTACCTCTAACTTTAAGACCATTAGGGAGTGATTGGATTTGTGTACTATTTAAATTTAAACTACCTCCAACTTTAAGACCCTTTGGGAGTGATTGGATTGGTGTATAACTTACGATTAAACTACCTCCACCAACTTTAAGATCATTTGGAAGTGATTGGATTGGTGTATTATTTAAATTTAAGCCACCCCCAACTTTAAGATCATCGGGAAGTGATTGTATTAGTGTATTATTTAAATGTAAATTACCCCTAACTTTAAGACTATCGGGGAGGGATTGAATTGGTGTATCACTTAAATCTAAATTACCTTTAACATTTAAATCCTCCTTTGTTAAAGATTCAGGAGCGTGTATTAATTTAAGTTTAAATTTAGCTTCTAAGTCATCTATCTCATTTAATTGACTTTCATCAATCAAACCAGCCAATTTTTGCATTCTACGAAATTCTTCGGATAGAATTTGTTTGTTCATGTTGTTCTTTTTACAATAGTTTTACCATCATAAATATATGAAGATTCCTACTCTGCAATCTTTCTTTCGATGAATTTAAGATGCTTATAATATTATACTATATTAACTGAAGTTTTTTAGCCATTAGACTGTATTGGTCTAGAGGAGGAGTGGATTGAATTAGAGAAGTAAATTTTTTAAAACCCATTTCGCTTGGGTCTTTATCCTCTAAATCAACTAAATATACTTGTTTACCTTCATTTAATAGCAACTCAGCAAATCTCAATGAATCTTTCATAGCGTCTTTATCTAAAGCTATATATATTTGTTTTACCATTGAGGTAACTATTTTTTTCATTAAACTATCTTGTATATGTTTCCCTAGTAAAGGTATAGCATTTCGTTTAATAGCAAGAGCATCAAATAAACCTTCACACAATATAAGAGGAGATGCCCAGTTTATGAATATTTCAAAAGGTACAATATTTTTACTGAGGGATGGATTTTTGTATTTTACTTTAGAATTTGGATTAAAATTACGAGCTACAAAATAATTTAATTTACCCTCGTTATCGTATGAAGGTATTATAATCATTTTATCGTATATTCCTCCTTCACAATACCCTATATTGTGTTTTAGTATATCGTGTTTAGAAACACCACGCTTTTTTAAATACAATAGGGCATGTCTCCCAATAATATCCCTTTCAGTTATATCGATTATGGGTTTAAATTCATCAGGTAATTTAACATCTGTTTTGACTTGGTTTGTTATAATCCTAAACCCACTTCCCAATAGCGATTTAAGCTCTGCTATTTTTTCTTGGGGGGCGTCCATAGCTTTAAATAGACTTAGTAGCTTAGAACCTTTCTTATCGCAAACCCAACAATGCCATTTTTGATAGTATGTTGTGTTTTCATCAAAATTTATTTCAAGTTTGGGTTTAGAATGGTTACAAAAAGGACAAGTATAGGCTTGATTACCCCGAGCAGTGGGTTTACCTTGTCCTAATACTGAATTGACTAGAGCTATAGCTAGATTGTTTACCATAGTGGGGAATATATAAAATCCCTACTTGGAATCAAAGTCTTTCCTGTAAAATTTGCCTAAAACGTTATCGTTAAAGTATTCTGAAGGATTTTCTAATACCCCATGTTTAAACAAATATTTACACTCGTAATATGTTAGCAGTTTTTTGCTGTAAACCAACTCTAGTATTTCACGTTTGAATTCTTGCTGTTTACCCCCCTTCAACATTTCTAGGATAGGTTTAGCAGAGCCGTAATATGTTTTCCAATCGCTTTCTTTTTGAATTACTTGGTGGGTAGGTTTACGACCTGCACCTTGGTGTTCGGCTAATTCTTTGCGTGTTAACTTGCGTTTTACGTTGTGATACAATACTTTCTTACCAATGTAGGATACTCCGCTCGGTATATGAGTAGTAATGTAAATAAACCCATATATGTTGGGAGGAAAATCGTTTAATGTTTCTATAACTTTATTATTGTATAACCACATTTACCTATCTATGTTTACTAGTATTGTCGTATCAGTTGTTGCTGAGGTTGGGAGAGGTTGAGCGAGTTTACCTATAGCTAATAGATTTTGATTTTCATCGTACAATCCTATCGTTGATACATATGGTGAAAAGTATGAACCAGTTACATTATTTGCTAGTTGTCCACTTCCACTTAATTGAGCTGATGGATTTAATGTAGCATTGAATTCATTTTCTCGTATAGTACATTTGTATTGTGCTTCGTATATAGTATAGGATGAAGAGAAAGAACAGGTAACGTTTGTGGTAGTAACTGATCCTGAAGATAATAGTTGATTAGTAACTATGGCTAAACCATGTGTGTATATAATATTTCCTATATTTGAACTTCCTGAAAGTAAATTACCTTGCCCATCGTCTGTTAGAGTATACGTAACACTTTCTGATGTAAACATATATTGAAAAGAATAGGGTTGAATGTAATTGCCATATATTTTAGAAGGTATAGATATTACTCCA
>Ga0181363_1000436_pt1 | contig 11767 bp, 13 predicted proteins | sample Fa13NDMLBSN_FD_130109 | JGI IMG/M metagenome (GOLD analysis project Ga0181363, IMG submission 130109) | Freshwater viral communities from Lake Michigan, USA - Fa13.ND.MLB.S.N | ecosystem: Environmental > Aquatic > Freshwater > Lake | place: USA: Michigan | collected 2013-09-23
CTCGAGCTCGGCGATCTTCAGCTGCTTGTTGCGCTCGAGCATCTCGGTCTGAAGGCGCTGCTGGAACTGCTGGCTGTCCTGCTGCAGCTTCATCCGGCTCTCGCGTTCCTCGCGGCCCTCCTGAAGATTCTGCTGGAGCTGCTCGCGACCGAACTGCAACTGTTCCCGTGCGAGACCCTGCCCGCCCTGGAACCGCTGCATGTCCTCCGCGGCGCGACGCTCATCCGCCTGCATGCCCTGCTGGGCAAGCTGACGCTGCTGCTGCAACTGAGAGAACCCGAGCGCCTGGCTCGGATCCTGTGCGCCAAACAGAGCCGTGCCTGCGTGGCTCTGCTGGGTAACTGCGCTGGTGGGTTCGTATCCGTTTGCCATGGTCTCTCCTTACGAGAACATCGATCCCGGAACGCGGTATGCACCGGACCTGCCGACGTTCGACTGCTGGTTGCGATCCTGATATCCGCGGAACGGAGCCGGGTGCCCCACCAGCTCGCCGAGGCGGCCAGCAAACGGTCCCGTAGTCTCCGTGCCGGGCTGCATGCCCTGGGCATTCATCATCGCAAGGATCGTGTCCGCGATGTTCGGCGCACCCAGCGGCATCTGCATGGCAATCTGCGCGCCGGCGGTGTTGCCGCTCAGGTTCGCGTTGATTGCCTGCGCCATTGCCGACTGCGCAAGGCTTGCCGCAAACTGGCTCTGCGCGTTCATGAGCTGGTAGCCAGCCTGCGCCGACTGCATGCCCATGCCAGCAGCCTGCATGCCGACACCAGAGGTCAGTCCGGCGCCCTGCATCTTCAAGCCGGCAAGAGCGTTCTTGGCCTGCAGCAGCGAGTCCGCAGCCTGCGCATCGGCCTGCGCCGCATACGTCGAGGTCTGCTGGCGCATCGTGTTGTTGAGCTTGTCCATCTCGACCTGCTTGTCCTCGTCGGACAGGTTCGGGTTGGACATGATCTGGTCCTTTGCGCCCTGGAACTGCGACTGAATGCCGTTCACCCCACCAGCCACGGTGTCCTTGCGGAAGAACTCCTGCTCCTGGATGGCGCGGGCCATAGTTCCCGTCGCACCCTGGACATCCTTACGGGCCTGGCTGGCAACGCCCTTTGCGGCGCCCGCCTCCTTCATCATCCGCTCCATGCCCTCGCGCGCGACGTCCATGCCCTGCTGGCCGGCCTGTCGCGCCATGTCAACGCCCATCATCCCCATTGCCGGGATGCCGCGAAGCCCTTCGAGGAAGCCGCCCATGGTGTTGCCCATTTGCTGCCGGGCGCCCGCCTGGTTGGCGTAGTCTCGGGCAAAGGCCTCTGCGAGAAAGTCGCCAGCAGCCACCCCGCCGGGATGCTGCTGCCCTCCTCCCATGCCAAACATCTGCGACATCGGCTGTCCGGGCTGTCCGCCCTGCGGCTGCGGTCGCTGCTGCTGGGGCATCTGCTGCATGTAGTTGCGCAGCTGCGACATGAAGTCGTTCTGCTGCCCCTGCTGTCCACCCTGCTGGAACTGCTGACCGTACTGCTGCGGACCGCGCTGCCCGTACTGCTGGGACGGCACGCGGCTTCCGGCCTGACGCGGACCACCGAGCGACCCGCCGTGCAACTGCACCTGGCCGGGGTTCCGCTGCTGCTGGCCGCCCTGGTTCATGAAGGCGGTAGACCAATTGAATGGGGAGTTAGGCATAGGAATTCTTGTTCCTCTCGGTCTCAAGGATACGGCCGCGCACGTTCATGGCAAGCAGCCTGAAATTCAGTCCGACCACATACGCCAGGAACTCCACGCTCTGGTGGGGATTCAGCTGACGTGCAAATGCGGAATGGATGGGCGACGGCCCGTCGACGATGCTGATCACCGAGGTGGTCTTGGAGGGATTCACGGGAGTAGACGACTGCACCGGCACGAACGAGTCGCTGACGTAGTGGTTCGCGTACCACCTGCCAAACGCCGCGTTTGAATTCGCGCCCTGCCCCGTCACCGCACCCGAGTACTCGACGCCGCTCATCAGCACGCCAAGCGAAGAGACTTCCTTGTTGCTGTAGAAACCGGATTCCCCACCAGCGCCGGGCACGTTGGCGGTCTGCACCTTCAGCACGACCGGGTTGATGCTGATCACCAGATCGGATGCCGATATATCTGCCGTGCTCTTTGTTTCTGGGATGAACTTGCAGTACACGATGTTGTCGGTGGCAGTCGTGTCGTACCCGATCACCTGGTAGTACTGTCTGGAATACGTGTCCATGCCGACCGAGCCGTTCGCCCCGTGCACGTACAGGTAGGCACCCATGATTCCCCAATCGGGAGTCCAGCCGTTGGTCCTCTTGCTCCATGAGAACTCGTAGTAGGTATCGGGTCCGATGACCACGGTGTTCGTGCTCTTCGTCACGATGTTGCGGTCGCAGTCGCCGTCGATCATCCCGTAGTGAACGCCCTCGAACACGTTGGAGGAAGGCGGGAGATTGACCTTGTCGAGTCCGTCGTCGCTCGCACGCATCAAACGCGGCCTGTAATCGGTAACGTTGATGGACGCATCGTCGACCAGATCCGGAGAATGCAGGAACAACGCGCAGTCCTTCAGCGCCCCACCAACAGATCGGGGGAAGAAACCGCGAGCGCACTTGCGGAACGGAATCCAGTGAATCTCGCTGCACACACCGCTCGAGAACCACAGGCAGACAGCCTTGTTGTTCACGGGATTCAGGATGTAGAGCGCCGTCGTGTCCGGGTCGTAGGCCATCGAAACGCGAGCAAGATCCTCGGTCCAGCTCTTCGAGATGAGCCAGTCCAACGCACCGACCTCGTCAAGCCGGCCGTCCGGATACACCGCACGCACGCCCTGTTTCGTGACGTAGTAAACGATGGGGCCGATGGTCGCGGCCGCATACGGCCCGGTCACGCCGTACCCGTTGTGCGCCGTGCTCACGCGCACGAACGCGCCGTCGCGCAGGATGAAGAACACCCGGTTGCTCGAAAGGCCAAGCAGGATCTGCCCGGCCTGATGGAATGCAATCGGCACGTCGCCGTACATCTCGGGGTTCCACCTGGCCTTCGGCGCAAACAGCTCGTACGAACCATCGGTTGCGCTCGACCAGCGGATCTCGCCCACCGAGCGCATCTGGTCGTCGATGTCGGGGCTCTGCCCGCTGATGTCGCTGGCGTACAGCTGGCCCTGGAAGGACGCAATCGCACCCGCATACGGCACGCTCGAGTAGAAAGACGGCTTGTCCTGGAACGTGTCCTGCATCACGAGCTGGCGGTCGTCCTTCTGCACCGCATACGCCCAGTCGGTCGCATACGAAACCGATCCGCTCCTCGTCAAGACCGGGTAGTCAGTTGCCTTGAACGTCGCCTCGAGCTGCAGGATGCCAGCCGTAAAGATGCCGGACGCGCTGGTATTCCGCACGCTCCGCCAGATCTTCACCGTGTCGTACTTCGCCGTGTCAACGATGCCGGTTACCGTGAACTTGCGGTTGACGCCCGTAAACGTCACCGCCACCGAGTCACTGAGCTGCGACCTACGTCCGCTGAGGCTGTCCTCGAATTGCACCGCAAACGCGTAGTCGCCCGCCTTCTGCGAGGTCGCCGTTCCCCAGCGCGCACTCGTATCCGCCCAGTTGGTGGGGTTCGATCCAGCCGCGGTCGACGAGTACACCACGAAAGAACCAGGCGGATTCGGTGGACTAACTACGGCGCCAGGATCAGGAAGCTGCGTCGTGGTCGGCGTGTACGCGCCGTACGTGGAGGTTTCCCACGAGCCGCGCGGCTTCGTGCCGGGCCCGCTCGTCACCACGTTCACCGAGCCGGTGGGGAACGTCACCGCATATCCGCTTCCGCCACGAACACCGATGTAGACCACGCGAGGAGTCGGCGCAACCGAGACGCTGTAGTCCGTGTCCGACGTTCCGAGCAATGCGCTCGCGCCCAGCACCAGCTTCTGGAAGTACGACGAACTGTCAGTCCGGTACCCCTCGATGATCAGGTCGCGGGTCGTCAGCCCCGGCCGCTGGGCGATGTAGACGACGCCGTATGCGTAGGATCCGGATCCGATACGGCAGGTGAAAGACCAGAAGTCGATGATCTTCCCGAACTCCGGATTGGCGACATACGGGTTCGTGCCACCGAAATCAGATCCGGAAACAAGGTCGTACCGAAACTTCCAGACCTCGGTAAAACCGGGATGCGCAGTAAGCGATCCCTGGTTCGTACCGTCAATGCCGGCGATCTCCCAGATCAGCGACTGCGATCCCGACTTCCAGGTTCCTTTGTCCTGGGAGGCGGCCGCAAAGCTGTATGGCCAGGTGATTTCCTGCATCGATCCTCATTCTATTCGGACTTCTGTTCCCCACCAGCAGGATCCCCGCCGAAGGGGAACATCTTGTTCAGGGCTTCCTGACGCTTCTTGCAGCCCGCACAGGGCTTGATCCCGACCGCGCTGGTCGCCTTTGCAACGACGTCGCCCAGGCCCCTAATCTTCGCGTCCGCCTCCATCACCTTGTCCTGACAGCAGGGCTTCTGGCCCTCCGGCGCGGTGCGTCGCTTGAACGGAACCGAGTCCGTGGTCTGCATGGACGGATGGATCGAGGGAACGTAGTAGACCGGCGGGTGGTGGAAGTTGCCGTTCCGCCCCACCCGCAGCTCGCAGGAACCGCACGTGGATGGATCCCGGTGGATAGCGCAGTTCGGTTCGTGCCCCACGATCCGCCAGTGCACGCAATCGAAGAAGTGGTTCATGAAATGCTCAGCAGGGAGTTGGACGGGACGCTGCACTTCAGGCTATGAGCAATGCAGTTCGGGTCGCTCGGACCGCTCGGCGCCCCACCGAACGGACCCAAGCCGCACTCGCAGCATCTGGGCGGGCAGTCACCGGATTCGCACTGCGCGCACGTGCAGCCCGAGGTCTCCGCGCAAGCATACAACTTGCAGGCAGAGTCCAGCCAGTTCGACCCACATGGGTCCCCGAAGGTTGCCGTGTAGCCGGGCGTGAACACGCTCCCCACCAGCTGGTTCTCCTGGGGATACGTTCCGGCAGCCGTGCAGTCCGTGACGGTCGCGGGGCTGGGGTACTCGCACCGGTAGGTACTGGGGCAGTCGCCGGGGTTGTAGTAGCAGTCCGTCCGGACGGCAGCCATGGACGGCCGGAGACCGGCAGCCCACTCGGCAGGCGACACGGCGTTCGTCGACATGCAGATCGCAATCGCGCTGACGCCGGTCGACCCGTAGGCGGGCACGACGCGCTGCCTGGCGCAGAACCGGAACCTCGAGCTGTAACCCTTCAGGAACACGTAGCACCGCCAGTTCGCGGTATTGATCTCAGCTCGATCCACCTCCAGCAGATCGCCCGGCCCATAGGGAGGACGCTCGTTTGGAGTCCCACCGCAGGCACTGGTGTTCTGCCGGTACCCAAACCAGAAGTACTGGTTGAGGCTGGATGCCGTGATCTCCGGACTCATCTTCCCGTTGATCTCGGCGGCAATGTCGCCGGCCCCGCCGCTGAAGACCTGGACGTTATAGCCGTTCGCGCCGCAGATCTTCACGCAAGTGACAGGCTGGATCCCGCCGAACTGCGTGCCGAGGTTCACCTGGCAGACGTTGTCGCACGGGTTGTAGGCCTCGACCTTGGCCTTGTACAGATCCTTGATTGCCGTCTCGTCCGCCGGATCGGTCGGGTCCAAGCCGGCCTGGATCGCGTAACACAGCGGAAACGAGATGCGAATCGCATCGTCCGAGTAGTACGCGCACTCACACTCTTCGCCGGAGCACGGGTAATTGACGTATGCCGTGATCAGCTTGTAGTACGTCTCAACCTCAAACGAATCGCGAGGATCCGCCTCCTGCCTGCAGTCGTATCGGTTGTTCACGCAATCCTGGTAGAGCGCATCCTCACCGGCATCTCCCTCGGGACAGAATCCCGGACACCTAGATGAGTAGCAGTCGTTTGCGCCGGCGTAGCACTTGTAGAACTGCCTGAAGTAATTGGCAAGTCCTGGATTGCCGGTGCAATTGCACGGTTCAAAATCCTCGGTCTCCTGCAGGGTAACCGGCTTCTGCAGATAAGTGTTTCCAAGGGCGCTGCATGTCGAGCCGGAAGTGTCGGGGTTCGCCCTCTCAAAGCACTTGCCGACCTGCTGCGTGGTATCGACCCCCACCAGCTGGTAGACGGCGGCCATGAACTCACCGGCCCGGTAGCACAGATCTACGTCGGTTCCGGGCTTGAAGACGCACATTCCCAGCGTCGCCGAAACAGTCACGGGATTCGTGATGCCCCACGGATCGCTCCACGGGAACGACTCGACCACAATGTCCGGCTCACACGCACCCGCAGGTGGGGCAGCAGGACAGCACGGCTGAGCGCCCTGCAATTTGACTTCCTTGTACGAGCCCTCGTTGTAGACGCCAGCCGGCGGCGTCGGCCCGCACACGTCCTCGGGCGTCTGGTTGATCAGGTAGGTGCATCCCTCGTACTCAACGAAGTAGCAGTACAGCGGATTGAACGGAAGCGTGAACCCGATCTTCGACAGGTACCAATCACAGAACCTGATCTGGAGCGGAGGATCGTCTCCATCGCAGCACGTTCCGCACTCACGCACGCAAGGCTGCTGCGAGTAGTTCACGCACTTGTTCGCGACGTACAGGTAGTTCGGTACCTTCGTCGCGCAGCAGCATCCACTCGTAAGAATTGCTGCAATCATGGCTCCGGGCACGCACCGTATATCTGGTTCGGCGCCGTAAACCACCAATTGGCGTTTACGTTGCCCTCCTTGATCGCCATTACAACAGTGCCAACCGGAACAGAGTCATACGAAAATCCGTCGTAAGCTCCCGCCAACGTAATCGGTCCAGTACCGGACGTCGAGTCTACGTCCAGCCCATACACAATTGCGGACGTGTTGCCCACCTCGAGTCCGTTGTACGCAGTAAAAGTCGATCCTCGTCCCTCGGTAAACGGAAACGCCGTAATCGGTGCAATAAATGCATCAGAGTCGTAGAGTCGCTTTACCGTGTACTTCCAGAAGGTATCTCCTGAAACACGGTCTACCTTTGTGATGATGAATAGGCCGATGTCCCTGGTAGTCTCCGCCGTCACGCGCCCCTTGCTGTCGACGGTGATGTCCGTGGCAAGCGTGGTCGCGGGAATCGCCGCAGCCGCAGGCGTCATCGAGATGTTCTTCAGCTGCAACTGATTCGTCGGAGTCAGCGTTGAGTTGAAGGACGTCGTCGTATCGACCGTGATCTTCTTGTAATCCGTGAACCGCCCAAACGAGTCGGTGGTCACGCCGGCAACCAGCTCGTTCGTCCCGTCCGTTGTCACGGCCGTCGTGATCGTCTTGAGCTTCAGATTGCCAGATGACGGATTGAACGAATCCGTCGTGTCGTAGTTCAGGCCGATGGTGATATTGCCGGAGAACGATCCTCCGGAAACAAGCAAGAGCGGTCCCGTTCCCGCAGTGCTGCCCGTGTTGACCGTGAGATTGCCGGCCGAGCCGCTTCCACTAGGTGGGTCAATTGTGATAACGCCGCTGCCGGCTGGATTCTCATAGACAAGACCGGACGCCCAACTTCCGAAGTCAAGCTCGGTGACGTTGTCGATGGTGACCAGCGAAGTGCCGTCGTCGTAGGTCACGGAGATGTTGCCGCCGGTCTGTCCTAGGCCAAACGGCATTCCCTGGTTGACGTGGAAGTTCACCGGCGGGAACATGCCAGTCACCGGGAACTGAAACGGAATGAACTGTCCGGCAGCAGGAAGACCGGACCACGAGATCAACGGATTCTGCTGAGCAGGAACGCCCGGCGGCTGGAAGAAGAAGCCGTACGGATAGGCGCCGTCGCCCTCCTGGTTGAACAGGTCCTGCGTACCGGCAATGTTCCTCTGGCCCCAAAGGATCGGGTTCGGGAACCCGTTCTTCTCCTCACGGCCAGCCCCGAATCCCGGAAGGTTCAAATGTTCCTCCAGTCGTTGAGCGGATTGTCGGCCGTGCTGCGCTCAAAGTACTTGCCGGTGCGCATCTGCTTGTTCGCGAAGTGATCCATTGCGGTCTTCATCGCGTCCTTGTAGTGCATCTGAAGCATCTGGAACTGAGCAGCGGAGATCTTCTTGTACGTCCCGAGCTTGATAGCCCCACCAACCGCGACAGCCTCAAAGAGCGACTCAAGCCCGAAAGGCGCATACTCGACCGTAATCGAACCGGGCGTTGCGTAGGTAAACGGCAACCGTACCTGGGTCTCGAAGAACGTGGCGTTCTTCGTCCACTTGGAGATGATGCGCTCCTCGACGATGCCGGTGCTGGTCAGGATCCGCACCACGCAACCAAGGTACGCGTTGTCACGACGGTCAATCACCCCAAGCGCGGGCGTTCCGGTCAACGACAGGACGATGGTGTCTCCTGCCACGCTGTACGTCAAGCCGGTGGGGGTTCCGGCCGTCGTCGTAATGGCGCTGCCGCCCAGCGTTTCCGAGAGCGTGAATGTCGTCGTGCCGTTCGTGACGATGATGTAGTACGTCTTGCCGCTCGAGTAATTTGAGATCGAGCCGGTTCCTCCGTAGGTTCCGGTGATCGTGATTGCCTGCCCGACGATGAGAGTCGTCGATGAGCAGGAAAACTGGCCTGCGGTTCCCGTAATCGTCACACCGGACGGAGCACCAAGAAGGGTTGCCGTCGTGCGGAACGGGGCAATCTCGCCGTTGTGGATGAATTGCAGCTCGAGATCGTTATAGTCCTGGTCGGGAGTCGGGGTGAACACCATCATGTTCCCCTCGATCTTCCAGTTGGGTCCGCGGTAGTGCCACTCGGTGCGCGGCATCGCCTCGCGGCTCACCCAGTCGTCGTGGTTGCGCTGCGCCAGACGCCACACTTCGCCGACGCACGGCGGCAGCTGGTAGTACGGAGAGCCCTTGGTGATCGGGAACGGGATCCAAGTGCTGATCGCATTGGTCGTCGAGTTGTTGATGCGCGACGCAACCGAAGCAAACATCGGGCTGATGATGTTCCGCACAAGGAAGCCGTCGTCGTACTTGGCGTCCAACGACGCGTCGTCCAGGTACGCGCGCGTGCGCTCGATTACGGTAGCCAGGAATCCGCCCGTTGAGTCCATGTCAGGTCACCTTTGCGATGTTCTTGAGCATCTCGCACGTCTTACGGTACGACTCGCCACCCTTCGACTCGCCCACCCACGGCTGTGCTCCGGTCTCGATTCCGTGTGCTGCGCGGTCGTGGCCGCGGTTCTTCAGTCGCTTGACGGTTGCCATCTTCTCTTGTGCGTGGTCCTGCATCATCGAGCGACGCTCGCTGGCAGCCTTGCGCATCTGGTCCTTCATGGACTTCACGGTCTCGTCCACGGGAGAGCACCGAGCCTTAAGCTCATCGGCATACATCCATCCGCCGCGATCCGGCGCAATGGGAAACGCCTCGAGCTCCAAGCACACGTCCGGCTTGAACAGCCACTTCGCCAGCACGAAGTTCTCCGTGCGCCGATGCCGGTACACGAACAGCTCGGGAATGCCGGTGACGCGGCGCGCAAAGCGAATCCAGTCGCCATCCGGCAGGACCTCGTGATCCTGGTCCATTGCTAGACCGGCACACGCGGCCTCCCACTTCGGGTCAAAAGTGATCTCGATCTGCGTCATCGCTTTGCCATCTTCTTGAACGTCTTCGCGAGGTTGTACCGCTTGCTACCCGGCGGGCAGGTGGGGCCACCCATCTTCTTGCCGGTGCACACGCCTTCGGTGCCACGACGCTTGATGTCGGCCACGACCTTGCCGATCCACTTCTTGGCCATCAGTAACCCTTCTTGCCGAACAGGCCGCTCATCTTCTTGCCGCAGCTGCAGCCCTTCTTGCCGCACGAGCACTTGCTGCCGCTCATGCCCTTCATGCCCTTTGGCTTGGACGCACTGCGGATCTTGTCCTGAATCGACTTGATGGGGTTCTTCGAGATCTTCACTTGACCAGCTTCCTTACTCGCCGAAGCGGCGAAACCTTCTTGCCGAACGCGCCGTGCATACCAACACGGCTCTTCTCTGCCTTCTTGCTCGCGAGCTCACCGCCGCTCATCTCGCCCTTCGTCTTGGGCGTCCTGCTGCTGACGCGGCGGGTGGGGCGGCAATACTCGGTAGACCCACCTGCACCACACGGCTTGCCACTCTTGGTGTCCTGCCACTTCTCCGCACCCCAGCGCTTGAGATTAGCGCCGGCCTGCGTCTTCCGCACATTGCCACTGGCCTTCCTGCACTTAGCCGTGGCTTGCGCTGCACGCGCCGACCACTTGCCGTACGAGGCCATCACCTTGCGGTAGCAGGAGTCCTTGGGCATCTTCTATCAATCCTCGATAGAGGGCCTTGAACCTCTAAGCGCAATCTTGCGGGCTTCCTGCTTCAGCCGATCAATTTCCTTGCGGCTGGCAGTCTGACGGAACTTTGATGGATCAAATCCGCGCTTTCTGATCAAGTTGTCCTCGATATCAGAAAGACGTTCCATGAACATTCGATGCTCTGAACCAATGTTCGGAGACACAAACTTCATTACGCCTTTGAGTGGGTTTCTTGGCATTAGCAGTTCCAGGCCCGCAGGCTCTTGTTGATGCGTGAGTTCGGATCGTTTGCGGTCTTGCTGCTGGTCAGCTTCTTCTTCATGCCCTTCATGCGGGCGCAGAAAGAGTTACGGCGAGAGCCACCCTCGGGCTGCGGGCGCTTCAGGTTGCCGCCGGTCGCACGGTTGTACGCCTTGCGGCCGAGTTCACTCAGGCCGCCGAGCGGGTTCTTGTGCTTGGCCTTGAAATCGAAGCGCTTCTTCGCCATGGTCAGCTCTGAGTCAGGAGGTAACGGGTCTTCTGCACGAGCGCAAGCATCTCGTCACGGATGTTCAGGAGCGCGGTCTCCTTCTCGCCTGCATCCTTCGGAATGTCGTTACGCAGAACACCCTCAAGGTCACCGAGGATCTTCTGGGCGTCCCCACCAACTGAGAGCGAGGAAATGCCGGAGAGGACCTCGCGGCCCTTCGCTCCGATCATCACCTCGACAAACGTGTCGATCAGGTCGTCCATGCCCTCATAGGCGCTGCCGAGCGCAGTGTGCTGGGCGTGCGACTTGGTGAGCCAGTGCTGCATCCGAAGCGACTGCTGCGCGGACATCAGCTTTTCGATGCAACCGCACTTCTTGCCCGACGACTGCGGGGGCATCTGGGGTGACGCGGGCTTGGCGCCCTCGGTCTTCGGCGCGTTGAAGAGTGGGTTCTCTGCCATGCACGCATGATACGTAAGGACTAAAAATACACATCCCCCTGCACCCGAAGATGCAGGGGGATGGCGTGGTTCCCGTCCGAAGACGGGGCCTCAGGGAGGACTTACTCGCCGTACTGGCGGTCGGTGGCGACGTTGGTGAGCTTCATGCCGGCCGGCTGATCCGGGACGAGCTGCATACGCAGCATGCCCGGCATCTGCATGCCTTCGGTCACCAGCGTGCTGTTGCCAGACACGCGCTGGATCGGCACCTTCACGTCCGCGTAGCCCAGGGCCGGGCCGACGAACTCGAAGGGGATGAAGCCTTCCGCCTTGTCGAACTTCTGGGTGCCCTTCGGGCTCGGCGGGACGTACTTCTTCCAGTTCTGGCCACCCTTGCGGATGCCGTAGACCGTGCCGTCCTCGATGTAGTTCGAGGTGTAGCCGGTGTACGTGCGGCCGTCGAAGGTGAACTTGAAGCCTTCCTGGCTGCCCTCGTTGGTGAGGCTCGAGAGGCGGTTGGTGCGGTCCAGCTGGTACTGGCCGATCTTCTGCGCCTCGTAGTTGAGCCACAC
>Ga0181363_1000437_pt1 | contig 11754 bp, 18 predicted proteins | sample Fa13NDMLBSN_FD_130109 | JGI IMG/M metagenome (GOLD analysis project Ga0181363, IMG submission 130109) | Freshwater viral communities from Lake Michigan, USA - Fa13.ND.MLB.S.N | ecosystem: Environmental > Aquatic > Freshwater > Lake | place: USA: Michigan | collected 2013-09-23
TTGATACGATCGTAGTAATCATCGCTGCGAGGGTCGATTCCCTCGCGAACTAGCTTTTGGTGCAACCCCAGCGCCAAGCTAGTCATTTCATCATCAGTTCCAAACCACGGATTCTGTTTCTGCCAAGAAACCGCTTTTTGGTCTACCGATACTGCCGGGGCGTTAGTTTCAGTTTGTACAACATTTTTTTCCGGTTGTAAAGCCTGGGGCCGGAAACTGTGTAGTTTGTCTGCTGCAATCTGCGCAGCATTCAAAGTAGTTTGCGCGTCCAACAGCTTTTTAGAATCCCCGGATTCATAGGCAAGCTGATAATCCTGCTTTGCCTTTTCAATCTCTTGGGCGTTCTTAAGCTTGGCCTGCTCAAGCAACGCAGACCGTGTTTTGGCCGTGTCTTCCTTGAGACGGTTGTTTTCTTCCAGCAATGATTGAGCTAGCCGAACCGCCTCTTCCCGCTCACGCATGGCGGATTCAGCTTTCCGCCGCTCATCGTTATACCCTTTTGAGAAGTGACGGATACGCTTTTTGACGTTATCTGAGTACTGACTTAGCTCGTCGTCCGTAACATCCGCGGGCGGCTCAGATGGCGTTCGATTGCGATCTTTTAGTGGCGTATCGTCCACCACCTCGACTTCAATCTCTTGCTTTTCTACCTTGACATTGGGCTTTTCGGTGATGTCAGTGACATCTGTTGCCGGTTCAATCTCAATCTCGGCTGATTCCTTCTCAGGATCAGGGAATTCAAACTCTACTTTTTGAAATGGCATAGGTCACCTCACGCTCGCGTAATACCACGCGGATCTGCTACCACAGCTTCAATCGAGTCATCGTTCATAAGACGATACTCAACGCCAGCCACCTTAAAGCGCGTACCAGTATTGGCACGGAACATCACAAAGTCACCGACCTTGCACCACGGCCCATCAGGAAAACGGTCTTTGTCCGAATAAGCCTGGGAGCCCATATCCAACACGGCACCCACGGTAGACAACACCTGCTCTTGGTAGATGGTCTTGTCCGCCTTGATAATCCCGGAGTCATACGTTTCTTCAACCTGGGGCAAAGCAATCAGCAACTTGTACCCAACCGGCACGGGCAGTTGTGCTTCCAGCTCTTCTTGCGAAGGAGTATCAGTCATTAGCGTCTTCCATATAGTTACGCGCAAGGTCGTGTATATCCCGCAGTGCGATGTCTAGACCCCGAATCAACCCGCACTGTTCTTGATAAACGTCGAAACTCAACGCTTTACCACTTGCAAGAAAGTCCACATGGGACTCTCTGTGTTCCATCAACTTTTCAATAAGCACGTCAAAGACGGTTTTTGCCATGAGGCACCTTATTTAGCCGGTGTGTTAGGTTTATTAGCAGCCATCATTGCTTTCATCAACTCAAGCTGGTTCTTTTGTTCCAGTTGCTGGGCTTTACTCTGCATGTTTGACCCTTCTTTCTGGGCGTCAATGCTAAGTTTCTGGTTCTCCAAAGCCAGCTTTTCCTTGGCAATTTGGATGTCCGCCTGATCTTTGGCCGCTTTACGCTGGACTTCCTGGCCTTTGATCTGCAGCTCCGCCTTCTGGATTTGAACCAGCGGATCTTCCGCCACTTCTTGCGCTTGTTTCTGTGCAGCCTGCTGCTGATGCATCTGCGTCAACTGTCTTGCCGCATCTGCCACCAGCTTCGACAGCTGAACCTCGATTTCCTCAGGCATCTCCTCATTCGGCGCAGGCAAGCTAACGCCAAGACGCTGTTCAATCTGAGTCCTGTAGTTAAAGCCAAGGTGTTCCGCGATATGAGCTTGCAAAGCACCCATGATCTGGTTCGCCATGGGGTTCTGACCAATCGATTGCGCAATCATCGGGTCTTGCATAAAGCTCATATGCGTAGCGATATGCGCCTCATGGTCCTGGTAGATGAACGCTTTCATGGGTTTGCCAACCAAAGCCCCCATGTTTTCGCTGATCGGGTCTCGAGGCTTGGCATCTTCCGTCGTCGGAATAATCTTGTCCCCGTTTTTGATCCCCAAAACCTCGATCATTTGCCGGTGCAGGTACGGCAAATCGTAAATCTGCGGGGCATCTTTAGCCATCTGAAAGACGGCTTGGTACTGCACCACCCGCTGGGCCATGGTCGTGGCATTCGGGTCACTCACAGGGATAACATCTACCTGTGCATAGTCTTCCGCCCTGGCTCTTTGATCTACACCCTCAGGAATGTAGTCATACGGTTCATCTGCATACTCTGCAATCAAAGCCTTAAGGAGTTTGAACTCCTGCTTCATTGCAAAATGCACCCTGGCTTGCACCGCGGCCATGGGTTTGAGCGTTCTTTCCAGCAAAGCCAGCGTCGTCCCGACAGGCGCATTAGCACTCATATCGCTAATGTTCATGTCGCTGATCGCCCCAAGCCGGCGACCTTCTTCCGTAATCTTGGCCAGCAACCCAGCCAACACCTGACTCGGCTCCTTATAAGGCAGAGTCATAATGTTGTCCCGAACCGTACCACTCGGTACGTCTACATCTCGGAACTCACCAGGAGCAATCGGGGTGTCATCCCCCTTAATCCTCAGCCCCCGCGACTTAAGACCTCCAGGAAGATTTGATAGAGTGCCAGCATCCACGAGCTGGCGAATGATTGAAGTACCGGCACGAGCATAGCCACCAATAATGTGAATTAAACCTAATCCGTAGAAACCAAATCCTGGAACATACACATAATGAACAAAATGTTGCCGTCTGAGTTCTAGCCTGTCATTTGGATCCCAATTCCTGCGAATCGCTAAAATTTTGTTAGTCCCCTTGTCAATCGTCACGACATACGGATGACCAATGTCATCATCGTCAATGCCGTCAATTGACAAATAAGTATGCACTTCATACAAGGCATACCGATCGTCTGAAGTCAGCGTATAACCGCCTTCTTCAGCTTTTTTCTTTTCAATGTCCGTAAAGAAAGCCACCGGCTCGCCCAGGTCTACATCCTTGTAGAACCCAGCTGCCTGCAGCTTTTTAACTTCAATCTCGGTCTTGCGCATGATGTGCGTCACGCGCTCTGCCGTGTCAATGTGCGACGCCCCATAAGGCACAATCACATCTTCTGCCGATATGTACATCGACACTTGCCGGCCCAAAGACGGGTCGTAATACACCTTCTTAAACGCCGACCCCGCCAATCCAAGCGAGTACAGCATCCGTTCATGCTCTGACCGGTATTCCACCATCCGTTCGGTCAGCTGGTAATTCATGTCCGCTTTGACCCGATTGGCCGCGGCTTCCTTTTCCTTGGTCATCTCCCCAAGGATCTTGGTCTTCACCGGCCCCGCAGCAGGAAACGTCTCGCTCATCGTTTCAGCCTGGAACCGGATCGCCGCTTCCGCTAAAACCGTCGAGTACACCCCGCAAGCATCGTCCCATGGCTCCGTTCTTTCCTCATACTTAAAGCCCAGAACCTCCAAACCCTTTACATACGTCTCCGCCCAGTCTTTCCGGGCGTTCAAATCCGCCTCAACCAACTCCACCAGCTCAGACGCAATCGTCTCTAATACACCGTCATCCAAAACTTCTGCCAGATTCTCGTCAAACCCACCTTCTTCAACCTCGGGAATGATCGTAATCTCCATACTCCCGTCCGATAGCGTCACCGAATCCGGGTTTTCAATTTCAATCTCCAACGTCTCCCCCAATGAATTCAACCCAGAGGGAGCCGAATACAACCCTTTTTCCATCGAACTCATAATCTATCCTTAGTAGTACGCCTTGCGACGCCGAAAGTATTGCGGCTCGTCTTCTTCGTCAGAATCCAACCGCAAGAATCCACCCTGCCTAAAGCGAATCAGCGCCTGCGTGGTCGAATCTACCAAGTCATCATGCGGCGCGTTCGGGAAAGCAGCCATCTCCTCAATCAACTCGTCCGCCCATCTCTTCTCAGGAGCCCACACTTTACCCGACCTGAACAAATCCGTCACCGAATTCATCCGCACAAACTTGTCATTCCCCCTTACCGGCGTGTATTCACTTACCGGTATCCCCATCCTTCTCAATTCAAAGATCAACGGACTTCCCGCAGCTTTCGCCTCCACAATACAAGCATCAGGCTCCCACTCCTTATACTTCTCATACGCCTTAGCCTTCAATTCCGGGAACTCCATCCTCTCCTTCATCGCATCCAACAAAATAATGTTCGGCTCAACCTCGTCCTTATAAAACACACCCCAGGTTGTACACGCCGAATAGTCACTCCTCTCACTCTTCGTAAACGCCGTATCCCAACTCTGAATCACAAACTCACACATCGGCGGCTTTTCCCGCTCCCACCTCTGCCACCACTCCCTCTTAACTAACGCACCCTCTTCCCCAGTAGGCGTCTGCTGGTACTGAGCATTCCACTTACTAACCGGAAGCTCTTCCTTCAAAGCCTCCAGCTCCTCAATACTCCAAAACTCCGGCCACAAAGGCTTGCCACTCGGCATAATCGCCGGCAGTTCAATCACCTCCCACTCATCACTCTTACCCCTACCCCCAGCATCATGTAACACCCGCCCCGTCAAATCTCGGTCCGCCCACCTCGTCATCACAATGACAATCGCACCCCCAGGCTGCAGCCTCTGCCTCGGACCCGACGTGTACCACTCATACACCTTGTCAAATACCTCAGGATTCCCAACCGCTAAAGCCGCCTCCTGCTCACTATGCGGATCGTCAATAATCAACAAGTCCGCACCCTTCCCCGTCACCGTCCCCCCAACACCAATAGCAAAGTACTCCCCACCCCCACTCGTCGCCCACCTACCCGCCGCCTTACTGTCCTGCCTCAAACTCACTCCAGGAAACACCCTCGAGTACGCCTCGCTCCCAACCAAGTTCCTCACCTTCCTACCAAACCCAACCGCCAAATCCGCCGTGTTGGAAGTCTGAATCACCTTCTTGTTCGGAAACTTCCCCAAAAACCAACTCGGCAACAAAAACGACGCAAACTCCGACTTCGTATGCCGCGGCGGCATGTTAATGATCAACCTCTTCAACTTCCCATTCGCAATGTCCTCAAACTTCCTCGCCATCAAAGCATGATGCCTCCCATGCACAAACCCAGGCCACATCTGCTTCACATACTCCATAAACCCACCCTGCGCCCTCTCCCTCTCCAGCGCACTCCGGTACTCCCCAACCTGAACCAGCAACTTCTCATACTCCGCCGGATCTAAACTCTCTATCAACTTCTGCAATTGTTGCATCGCAACACACTCTCAAAGGTGTCAAATTTACCGGGCCAGTACAAACTCAATGTTGCACTGCATCACTCCAGGTTCCTAAAGTTGATGTACACCGGCCTAATCGTCCTTCCCAACTTACTTACCTTCTTCAATACCCCTAACTCCACCAACCTATCCACCAACCTCTGCGTATTCTTCATCCCCATCTTCCCCCTCAAATACGCAATCTCCCTCACCGTAGGACTAAACCCAAACCTCTTCCAGTACTCATCAACAATCAAAAACACCTCTTTCTGCGCCGGACTCACAATCCTCTCCATACACCACTCAAAACTACCTCCTCCCCTCATCTCACGGTTAATCCGTATCCTTTTCTTCTCCATATCTGTGGATAACCTGTTAATAACTGCCCAAAAGTGGAAATATTTCCACCCCCCCCTATTTTTTATCCAAAACACTAGGGGGGTCTTCCCATGGCTCCGGTTCCAGTAAGGGGGGCGTTTCGCTGAAAATTGGAGACTGATTGTGGGGAATAGTATGTATCGAGCCATGGTGCGTCACGCTCGCGTCCGGGCTGGTGGGTGCGGGGTGGGGCTCGGCGGCGGCGAGCTCGGCGAGCAGGGCCTCTGCATCGCTCTGGCCGTTGGCGTCTACGGTGCGCATCATGTCTTGCAGCTGGGTCAACAACTGTTGCCTGGCGTCATCGCTACGCTTGATGATGGTCTGCTCGGTCCTGTGTGTGAAGGCCGACACCTCTGTCACGGTGCCCAGCACACGAGCCGCTTGGATCCGGACAGCTGGCGACACGTCGGGATCGATGAGTGTCTGCGTGAGTGTCTGGACGATCAAAGCCCGCAAGCTCGCAGGGGTTCGGTACTCCATGGCCTCCAGAGCTGCCTTGTGTGCCTCGATCTCCCGCTGCACTCCCGGATGTGCCTTGATCAGGCTAGCGGTGTCGCCATGGCTCTTCTTGTTTTGCGTCTTGACGTTGTAGCTGCGTCTGTAGGCTTCGGCGCCTGTAGCACCCTTCGCGAGCTCCCTGGCGAACTTGCGTTGTCTTGGTGTGAGCTCCTTTGAGCCGGCTCCTAGTAAAGCTCGGTCTGGTAGTTGGTCTAGTGCCTGGGTGATGTCTGATCTCTTCATTGTCTGATGCCCTTCGGGGCCGAGGAGAGGGGTGGAGTACATCATAGCCCTAAGCTATCGCCCCTGTCCAGTAGATAGCCGCAGGCTTGCCGACTACTGTACAGATATCCAGCATAGGGAAATCCCTAGCCGTTGATTTATAAGGCTTTTTTGGGTGCTGGCACGATTCTTTCACATAGAGGGGTGTAGGACCGCAGTTTTCGACAGACAGACACAACCAAGGAGAGCACAGCATGAACATCGACCTGAACAAGATCCTGACCGACGCGCTGACCGCAGCTGTAACCGAGGCCGTCAAGCCGCTGGAGGAGCGCATCGCGAAGCTCGAGGGGATCAATGGCGTCCTAGTGACACGTGTAGCGCAGCTCGAGGAGCTCAACGGGTTCGCGCTGGAGGATCTGATCGAGCGCAAGGCTCGAGAGGAGATCGCCAAGCAGCTTGGCGCAACGCTTGATGACCTGGTCGGCTCACGCATCGAGGATTGGATGGGCAACGAGGATCTGCATGACTACCTCGACGGGGAGAGACTCATGAGAGACGTTGACCTGACCGAGCAAGTGCAGGAGGCCGTTGAAAATTGCCTGCTGACCGCCAAGATCACCCTCTGACAACCCACGGGGCCCTCGGGCCCCACACCAAGGAGAGAAACATGGACCACAACGACAAAATGCTGGCAGCTGCCCACAGCATGGAGCGACTGGGCGGAAGCTTCGCCGAGGCGATCGCTCGCGCGTACTACCGCGCCGACGCTGGCAACAAGGCCCGATTGACCACGGCCTTCGCCGACCTTTTCGAACGCTACGCCGAGTACCATCGCGAGCACGTTGACACGATCATCGCATGGGTCCGGGACCGCGCCGACGAAGCGATGTGGTACTCGATGGGCTGGGACATGGTGGCCGAGGCGTGGACCGACGACGACATCGCTGCATACATTTGCCCGGACAGCACATTCCAAGACGTATGGCAGGCGATCGGAGCCGCGCTGGGAATCCCGGCCGAAAGGGCCGCGTACGCGGTGCGTGTGCATGACGTAGACGGGCTCCACGTCCATCAATTCGAGACCGAGACCGAGGCCGAGGCCTACGCAGAGCGGATGCTGGGCAGGCCGCTGCATGGCACCTCGGATGTCTCTGACTACGGCACCCGCATCACGATCGTCAAACCCTAACCCTACCGGGGCCCTGCGGGGCCCCATGGAGCACACCATGAAACGAATCAAGGCCCTGCTGCAACCCTACCGCGTCATCGCGATCGACGGGTCTCTCGGCATCTGGAGCCGCTGGGAGCACCGAGCGTGGACGGTCGAGGATGCCCTCGACTGGGCTCGCTGCTACCCCGCTGCGGCAAGGATCACCATCACAACCCGCTCGGGCCGCATCGTCGCGGCACGTTGACCATCACCCTGGCGGAGCTCCCGCCAGGACAACCACGGAGACCACCATGGAACACGTCGGCACCATACGCTTCACGGCCTCGCTGCTGCGGCACGGCAGCTGGGGATCACACGAGCTCGGGCAGCACCCGAGCAGGATGGACCTCTACCTTGCCGACGATCGGCGCAGGGGCTGCATCGAATGGGACATTCCGGACCTCGACACGACAGAAGAGATCGGCCTGTGGTTCGACGATGCCGGGGCCCTGACCGACTACGACGGCATCATGTCGTTGCCGGCGCAGGCCGCGACGATCATCCGCGCCTACGGCCTGATCGTTCCGAAGGAAATGCTGTGACGGCCTCGATGCTGATCGACCTGATCAGGTCCGGGGACTACCGACTCCGGGCGGTGGGTTCCGGGGCCCCATGGCTAGAGCGCCGGACCCGCCTCGGATGGGTCCGCGCCCGAGCTGCCTCGAACATCATCCGCGCCGCTGCGGATGCAATCCAGCCGCACATCGACGGCGGCATCAAAACATGGAGCAAACAATGACCGACGATCAACTGCGCTCGTTTGCGCTGGGCTACTACCACGGTAGGGCTGATGGTGTCGATCGCAATCCGTACTACGAAAAATTCCCGTACACGGATGCCAATGAACTGTTGACGCATCTGTACCGGCGCGGCTACGACGCTGGCGTGGCTGACTACGCCGAAGGAGAATCAAAATGACCGGATTCGTTTTCTACGATGGACCCTCGTCAATCGACGGCGCCCCGATCGTCGGCATCGCGACAATGGAAAGCCGCAACGGTAAGACTGGAGACATGGTCCAGACGTTCATTCTTCGTGCCGACGAGCACCCCATCGAGGCGCTGCGCACGGGCGCCGATCGCTCGATCTGCGGAGACTGCGAGCTCAGGGGATCAGCTGACGAGCCCCGCCTGTGCTACGTCGATGTCGGCAAGTCTGTTGCGCAGGTCTGGGCGGCATGGACCCGAGGCGCCTATCCTCTGGTCAGCCCCGCCGAGGCCCGTGCTCGCGTGACAGGCCGCAAGGTGCGCATGGGTGCCTACGGAGACCCCTATGCTATCCGCCGGTCAGCATGGGCATGGGTAGACGCTGCCGACGGGTGGACGGGGTACACGCACCAGTGGCGCCGTGCCAACGCACAATGGCTGCGCGCCTACGCGATGGCATCGGCCGATTCCCTCGCCGAGCTCGAGATGGCGCAGTCCCTCGGGTGGAGGACGTTCCGCGTGCGTAGACCATCCGAGCCGCTCGCTCCGCGTGAGGCGCCGTGCCCCGCATCCAAGGAGTCCGGCTCACGCAAGCAATGCATCGACTGCCTCGCCTGTGACGGTGCCGACCGTCCGGGCCGCGCATCGATGGCAATCATCGTCCACGGCCTGATGGCCAGACATTTCGGAGCATGACCATGACAGACACCCTGATGAAGATCCCCGAGCCGGTCTTTCACTTCTACGTGAGCAACGTCGGAGAATGGCGCACGGGCAAGGATCTGCGCACCATGATGAAGGAGATGGACAAGCAGCGCCTGACCTACGCAATCTGGTATGTCCCCTGCGAGGAGACCGAGCCCTACAACATCCGGTGGTACCGGCCGCAGGTTGAAGGAGCCTGCGTCCTGCAGGTAGTGGAATTCAAACGCAAGTAACTCAGCCGGGGCCCTTCGGGGCCCCAAGGAGCTCCTTATGAAAGAGATGACCGCTCGATACCCCGGAACTTGTATCGCTACCGGCCGGCCGATCAACCCCGGAGACCCGATCATCTACTGGGGCACAGGCCGCGCCGAACTGATCGTCCGGCCTGTTACGGAGGAGACCGAGGCCGACGATCATGCCCATGCGTATCTGTACGCGCGGAAACGGAAATGGGTATCAGCCGCGCACAAGGATGCCTTGAACCGGGATTGGTACCAAAACCATAAAGGCCGCTGCGAGGATGCACCCTGCTGCGGCTGCTGCAACTGAGGAGAGAACCATGTACGACTTACACGCATACGTTCGCAACACTTGGAAGTACCGCGACGGCTGGGCAGGCCAGGATGACTGGACCTTCATCCAGACCGTCCGGCTCACCCCCGCGGTGCAGGTGCGGGAGCCCCGCGACTACGACGATGGCGGCAGCTGGGTGCAGTACGCTCGCCTGCCGGCCGGCACCACCCGGAAACGGAAGGCCGAGATCATCAGAGCCATTCAGCACACGGTTAGCGGGAATTCGTGCCAGCACGAGCACGACTGCTGCGGGTGCGCCATGCACTACGCGACGGTCAAGTCCATCAGCCGGCGCGATCTGATCATTCACACCAACGTCGCATACAACTACTGAAGGAGCAATACCATGGACCCGATCATCCGATACAAAAAGCACACCGACGTTCAAGAAACGTGGCGCGAACATGGCTGGGTGAGCCCCTCGCAGAACCCTGCGATCGTAGCCAAATGGAAGTTTTACCAAACCCTCGGAACCTTGGGAGACTGCGATGCCGCAATTCAAAGTGACGATCAGACGAACCGTAGCGTTTGACGTTACGATCGCAGGTCAGGATCAATCCGACGCCTTGCGCAAGCTCACGACGCGCACGTTAGCGTATGATGATCGGGACCATGAGCGCACCGAAATCCTCAACATCCGGCAGCTCTCCGATCACGGAGTTTGTGATCTGTCTGACGGAACATGACGGGCATCTAGCAGTCCACGCCTACCATACGGGCGCCCGAGACGGAGAAGCTTTCGTGCTCGGGTGCTCGATCATGGCCTCCCTGCGCAACGCCTACGAATTGTCAGGCACGGTGTCGGAACTGACTCAGCAATAACCGCAGATCCTGCGACATCCGGAAGGTACCCAGGCGCCGCCATGCATCGTTGGCATCCTCGCCCACCACGTCGCTCATCCAATACGGCCAGCCGGTCTCCCGCGCCACACGCTCCCCGGTGCCCGACGCATCGTTGTCCGCAATGACGAGACCAGCCGGCAACGTCGCAGCCACCTTCGCGAGGTTGCCTGCGGAGAAGCAGACATGGATCGTGTAAGGCATCTTCAGCGACTCACAGATCAGCCGGACAGATAAGCCAGTGGCGTAGCCCTCCACGAGGATGTGCGGGCCTCGAGCATTCATGGTGAACGTAGCCCCGCTGGTGCGCTGCCCTGTCAGGAACTTCTTCGTACCATCCGGCGAGATTAGCTGGCATCCGACCAGCCGGTCGCCTACCTTCATAGGGATGACCAGCAGCACGGCATCATCCGTCTGCCAGGACAACCCCTTCATCCCAGAAAATCCCTTGTTGAACAGGTAGTCATGCTCGAAGGGCACCGACTTGCTGATGATCCAGGCTGCTTTTCGCGCAGCCTCTTCCTGCGCTGCCTGCGTTTTGCCTGCGTTTTGCCTACGTTTTACCTGCGTTTCGATATCAGCCGGACGATCTGACTTCCATACCGATACCGCAGTTTCGGTCGCATGGTTCTGCACAAAACCATGATCGCCCATGTATTTCGCAGCACCGTTACGCTTGCGAGGATGGTCCTCGGTGGGGTACCTACGCCACACCCCAGGGGGGGGGAGGTAGTCAATCATCAGCCCATGCAGCCGGCAGAAATCCAGAAATGTCATCGTCTCCTCCCTTTTATGTAGGCTATCATCCGGCTACGGATGTACCCTTCAACCTCGCGATTAGGCATAACCGGCAAATCTTTCAACCCATTCGGCCAGTGCCCAAACTTTTCTCGGAACGTATGCGACGCCCGCCCGCGGCTCCAACCCTTGTGCAACGTGTTGTAGTAGATCATCGACCACCACTGCTGCTTGGTCATGGCGTTGACGTTGCGGGGCTTGAGCTCCTCCATCTCACCCGGAACTTCCTGAACCAGACTCTTTCGCGGCCTAACATAGCCACAGTGGGAGCAGATGTCCGTACCAGAGGACCACAACGCTCCGCAGGCCGGACACTTGGCCTCAGCCTTCTCCTTGTCAGTCGGTTCCTTCTTCGCCTTCTCCTTGCCATCATCCAA
>Ga0181363_1000439_pt1 | contig 11730 bp, 19 predicted proteins | sample Fa13NDMLBSN_FD_130109 | JGI IMG/M metagenome (GOLD analysis project Ga0181363, IMG submission 130109) | Freshwater viral communities from Lake Michigan, USA - Fa13.ND.MLB.S.N | ecosystem: Environmental > Aquatic > Freshwater > Lake | place: USA: Michigan | collected 2013-09-23
AAGAGATGCTAAAGACAGCACACCATTTATCTCAGTTGCTAAAGAAAACTAGAGAAGAAAATGCTATGCTCAGAGCAGAATTAGATAAAAAAACAGGACTAGAAGGAAACCATTAATGATTGACTATGCAGAACTCGTATTAAAACTAAAGACACTAGAGAAGGAATACCACGACTCTATGCTAAAGAATGATGTAAAACAGGCTTTACTAGCATCAGAAGAACTGGTCGTAGTATCTAAACGCATTCAAGCCTATACCAAAGCGGTAAATGTATAGAAACAAAAAACTGCTAGAAATTGCTAGACTATTACCATGTCAACATTGTGGGATAGAAGATGGCACTTGTGTTGCAGCCCATAGTAATCAGCTTCTCGATGGTAAAGGTAGAGGACTTAAATCGCATGATTATCGTATTGCGACCCTGTGTTATCGCTGCCATGCGGAGGTCGATCAGTCATGCACACTTACGAAAGTCGCAAGGATCGAGATGTGGGAGAGTGCGCATCGTAAAACCATTGGTGAACTTTTTGAACGAGGATATATTGGGGTGATGAAATGAGTGATCCATTTAAAATAATTGAGCCTACTGTTATTAGTTTTAGCGGTGGTAGAACTTCTGCTTATATGCTTTGGAGTATATTGCAATCGAACGGGGGGGGCTACCTGAAGAAGCCATAGTTTGCTTTGCTAATACTGGCAAGGAAGATGAAGCTACCCTTGAGTTTGTGCGTGATTGTGAAAAAAATTGGGCAATTAAAATTCATTGGCTTGAATACAAATCTGAAAAACCTAAATTTAAAAGGGTTAATTTTGATACAGCAAGCAGAAATGGCGAACCTTTTGAAGCCATGATTAATGACAAAAAAATGTTGCCAAATAACTTTATGAGGTTTTGTACTCAAGAATTGAAAATTAACACAATTAGAAGGTATTTAAAAAGTATTGATTTAGACATTGATGATGACCAGCATTTAGTTGGCATAAGGGCAGATGAGCCTAGAAGGGTAGCTAAGGTTGGTCTATCTATGTGTCCGTTGGCTCAAGCAGGTATTACTAGCGGTCATATTGGTGAATTTTGGCAAAATAATAGTTTTGACTTGGGATTACCAAAAGTCGGTCAAAACAAGCTGTCTAATTGCGACCTTTGTTTTATGAAAGGCGATGCTACTCTTATATCATTAGTTCAAGACAAACCTGAACGAGCTACATGGTGGATAAAAATGGAAGATAAAATGAAAAAACATTCCAAGATTGAAAATAAGAGTTTGGTCACTTTCCGTAAAAATTCAACAAGTTACGCACAAATGTTGCAGTACGAAAAAGACCAAATGAAATTATTTTCTGATGAAACTATACCTTGTTTTTGCGGAGATTAAAGTTCTAGGGGATCAAACCCCAAGGACTCTGATACTAACTTAGCTCTGTACTTAAAAGTCTTATCGTGTTTTGTCCAAGCACAAGTAGAAGTGTTCCACCTACTAGCGTGGATGCATTCATGCGCCATGGTACGAATAGCTGTTTCTATGAAACCATTTCTAGCTGCTGATATTGTAATTATGTGTTCGTACTTGTCTGCACCATCATCGTACAAGTAAGTTCCCATTGTGTCTGGATCATAGTCAACGATAAACTTTATTTGCTCTGCAAGAGGCATATTCCACTTATCAAAAGGTTCACACACCACAAGCATATTGTAGATATTCTTTAGGATAGTGGAGGTCAACTTCATACCTTTAGAATCTCTCCTCGGAACTCCACCTCATCCTCTCCGCAGACTTGAATCATCTCCGGCATTAGCATACGACCTCGATCCCAAGAAAGCATTACTAGTCCAGAACGCCAGTCCTTTGGCGCGTCTTCAGTATAATCTGCAAATTGCATATTATTAGGCTCGGCTAGTGTGCCTGTTTGTACCCCCCAAATCGTCTTAGAATAGCCTGTAATAGGCTGACAAGCTAAAACATGGGTATGCCCTGTAATAATGTTTGTTTGGGCTGCTACAGCGTTGTTATAGCCTGCGTATCGCCCACCTTTAAATCGATGCTTAATAACTGTGTCATCGTTTACCCAGAAACTCCAACAATTTTCCCATAAAGGAAAATGGTCTTTTAGCGAGAACCCTTGTACACCCTCGTAAGCAGAGGCTTGTGCAGCAAGCATAGTCTCAAATCTAGCATCGTGATTACCGAGACACCAAATAAGCCTACACCCTGCTGGTCTTATTTTTTCTATCTCTCCTAAGTAGAACTTGTTTGCTTCCAGTTCTTCTTGAACAGTAGGTTTCTTATCCCAACCAATACGAGGAAAACGACTAATAGAACCACCATCAAAGGAATCCCCATTATTAACAATAATGTTCGGCTTAAAGTATTCAATAAATTTAAGGAGAGCTTTAAAAGCTGTAGTAGTATCATCAGGATAAAAATGGGCATCGCTAAAAACAATAATCCTACCTTTATCAAGATCAGTTCCCCTTCTTATGTTGATTGGTGCTTGTTGTATACGATTTTCGTTTTCTTCTTTTAACCTAGCTAATCGTTCTTCTTTTTGTTTTTTATTGTGTTCGTCTCTAAGATTAATTTTGGTTTCTAATTTAATCCCTAATTTTATTTCTACAGATCTCCTTCTATTTTGTATGGCTCTAGGGGTAAACTTAATCTCCTTAGCCATCAACATCGGGCTAGGAAATTCTTGCCATTTATCTGCAAATTCTTGGTCTGTCAGGTATAGCCCAAATTGGTTTTTCATTTCATCTCTACAATTAGTTAAGATATTGAAATAATACAGAAAATTTGATTACAATTATACAATCATATAATTAAGGATTATTGATGGGTCTTGAAGATCGTCTTAGAAATTGGGCTTGGTATGTTTCTTGGGGGACTGTAGTTCCTCAGCCTGACTCAACTTGTAGATCGTTTGAGAAAAACTACATACCAGAACTCGGCAATCTTTACGCACCAGAAGAACCACACTACGAGCCAGACCATCAAGATGGAGAAATAATAGAACAGGCAATTAAGGGTTTACCCCAAGAACTTAGAAAAGTATTAAAAGCTCGTTATGTGAGCCATCCATATGCTAGTCAGAATCAACTAGCCCACCACCTAAGAAAATCAACAACCAGGCTAGAGACAGATTTAACCAATGCAAAAAAGCGACTCCAAGACGAACTCGACAAGAAAGCCAAAAGTAATCACTATGCGACTCTGCTCAAGGTGTCAGGAGAAAAAGACAACGGAGAATGGAATTTTCGAGATCTACAATCATGGGATTAATGAAAGATTCGTCTGTGAGAGATGTACCAATCGTAATAGCCACTAAGACTGCTAAATGCCTCCCTGTGCTGTTAGCAAGCATAGACCAGTATGTGCCACAAGATGTTACTGTTTTCGTCTCTGGTAGCGATCTAAGCCTTCCTAGGCACAAAACCATCAATGTCCAAAACATTGGGGATAATTTTGGCGATTCTTACAACCACATTGTCAATCTTGCTTACTCCATGTTTGACGAGGTAATCGTGGCAAACGATGACATAGTATTAACCCCTAGTTCTTATTGTCTACTTTTAAAAGATGTAGAACTTCTGCCAGAGGATACTGCTTGGGTATCGGCTAAGTCTGATTATGTTCGTGGATACCAAAACATCCGAGCCTTCAAAGAAAGAGAAGGCATCCGATATGTAGAAGAAAGAAAAATAATTCCCACAGAAATTATTTCTCCTCTATTTGGTTATATCCACAAGGACAAATGGGTAGATTACAAGCCTATCAACTGGTTCTCGGATGACATCCAATGCCTAGAAATAAGGGCAAACGGATATAAAAACTATGTCAGCCGATCTTATGTCCACCATGTCGGTAGTCAGACCATCGGTATGGATCATGGCAAAAACCAACAAGAAGCAGAGACATGGATAAAAGCAAATATGCCAGAACTCCATCAACGATGGTTTACTTCACAAAAGTAAAAAACACTTGTATAATTTTCTTGGGTAATTGCACCCAAAATTTGCTGTTTCTACACTAGGGTGAGCTATGGAAAAGAAGGGTATGTCCATTATGATCGGTTTATTGGGTAAAGAACCCAAGATGGCTGAGAAAAAAGAAGGTGGTCTCCTAGAATCCGATACAGAATCATGCCCATTATCTACAATGGATGCCGATATTAACAAAGGCAACATGAAAAAAGCAGTCCTGACAGCCGAATATGGTGATCGTAAGGATGGCGAAGGCAAGTGCAAAGCCTGTGAATACTACGAAACAGGCGAAGAAATGAGCAAGTGTGGTGTTCCCAAGGATATGGGTCATTGCGAAATATTTGATTTTGTCTGCAAAGGTGAACGAGGCTGTATGGCTTGGGAAGCTATGGGCGCAGAAGAAGAAGAATACGAAGGGGAAGAAGAATGAAACAGGGTCTCTACAGCAATATCGCAGCAAAGCGTAAAAGGATAGCCGAAGGATCAGGCGAGAAGATGCGTAAACCTGGCGCAAAGGGCGCACCAACAGCTAAGGCTTTCAAGCAAGCAGCAAAGACAGCTAAACCACTAAAGGCTAAAAAATGAAGATGACCAAAGCACAGAAGAAGATTGGCAAAGTCATGGGCGAGTACAAAGAGGGTAAACTGCACTCTGGTAAGTCCAAGAAGGTCGTTAAGAATCCCAAGCAAGCCATCGCTATAGCACTAAGTGAGGCAGGCAAGTCTGCTCGGTACAAGAAGTAAATGGATTTAAATGATTTACTTTCTAGCCTTGGGCTAGTGGGTTTGCTCGGCTATTCGCAAGAGCCAACAACAAGCCAAATGGTAAATCAAAAACTTAGGTCTATAAACTATGAACCTATGAGTTTTATGCCAGATAGACCAATGATGGATATGCCACAAAGAAACCCATCAGATGTATCTTTTGCAATGATGCCATACATGGGTTCGCCTAGTATGCCAAATATTGATACACAAAGCATTGTAGACAAAATTGCAAGTCAAGAAGCATCGCCAACACAAAGATTAAGTTCATTATTAGGTTTTGCATCAGAGATGCCAAAGAATGAACCATCACCAATTAGTTTACAAGGTGGAATGTCTACATTTAACCAAGGATCTGTAAAAGGTGTTGGCATGGGCGGTAGGGTAGGTACAGAATTACCTTTAGATGAAAAAGTAAGAATGGCATTAGGTGTATCAGGTGGTGGACAAGATATTACATATGCTATGGGTACACCATACGAAGGTAGATCAGCAAGATATGATATTACAGGCATAGATGCAACAATTAGGGATTTGGCTAAAAATAGAGAGTTTGGTGCAGAAGTAAAAAAAGCATTTGGCAATAGCTTATATCCAAGCATTTTCTTTAGGCAGAGATTCTAATGAAGATCAAAGAGGCAGCAGGCATCCTAGAAAGAATGGGTGTCGCAGGTTATAACAAGCCTAAAAGAACACCAAACCACCCTACTAAAAGCCATGTAGTCGTGGCAAAAGAGGGCGATAAGGTCAAAACAATTCGTTTCGGTCAGCAAGGTGTAAGCGGTAGTCCTGCCAAAGAAGGCGAATCAGCAGCAGCAAAAGCAAGACGCAAATCTTTCAAAGCAAGACACGCTAAGAACATAGCGAAGGGTAGACTTTCTGCTGCGTATTGGTCTGACAAGGTTAAATGGTGAGATACAGCTACGGACTAGAGAACTTAATCATTCGTAGTTGGGGAGAAGGATCAAAGCTCCATGTAGGATCTTTCTGTAGCATTGCAGACAATGTAGAGATATTCCTTGGTGGCAATCACAGAACAGATTGGGTAACAACCTACCCATTCGGACACATAAACCAAGACACATTCAAGTGGCATGGGCAAGGACACCCATCTACAAAAGGCGATATACACATTGGTAACGATGTATGGTTAGGCTCTCAATGCACCATTATGTCTGGAGTTAAGATCGGTAACGGAGCAGTAATAGCAGCCAAAGCAGTAGTACATAAGGATGTTCCTGATTATTGCGTAGTCGCAGGCAATCCAGCCAAGATAATCAAGAAACGCTTTACAGATCAACAGATCGAGCAATTAAATAAAAGTGCATGGTGGGATCTACCAGATGATAGAATCCAAGAACTTATACCTTTACTTTGTTCAGAAAACATAGATGAGTTCATATCCAAGGCACTTGAATTTAGGTAGCGGAAAAGACTTCCGACAGGACTGTCTAAACGCAGATATACAAACAATTAAGAACCCTGATTGGGTGCTAGACATTACCAAAGTTCCTTGGGGAGAAACAATCTCTACAAGATTCGGAGAGATAAAAGTAGAACAAGGAATGTTTGACAGCATCACAGCAAACGATGTTTTAGAGCATATACCAGACTTAGTAAAGGCAATGACAAACTGCAAGGATCTACTTGTAGAAGGTGGAGAGTTCCACATCCATGTGCCATACGATCTAAGCCTAGGAGCTTGGCAAGACCCAACCCATGTCAGAGCATTTAACGAAAACAGTTGGCTCTACTACACAGATTGGCATTGGTATCTAGGATGGAAAGATAAGTTTGTTGTAAAAGAACTACAGTTGGTTAAAAGCAAACTAGCGGAAGAAATGAATATATCAGACCAAATGCTAACAATCCTACCTAGGATGGTAGATAGCATGAAGGTCGTACTCGTTAAATCTGTTGTAGAATAGCAACATCATCAACCATCAACCCATAGGGAATGGAATGGAAAACGCTACAGAAAACAAAGACATAAAAGTTGAAACGACTAATAATGGAGGCGGTCAGCCTGGCAATCAAAATGCTAGGAAAGGCAAACTCTTTTACGATGCCCTAAGAGTGGCTTTAGTCCAAGAGGACAGAGCAAGACTACGCAAGATTACAGAGAAGTTAGTTAAGTCAGCAGAAGATGGTGAGCCTTGGGCTGTCAAAGAAATCATGGACAGAGTAGATGGTAAGCCAATCCAATCTACAGAGATTACTGGTGCAGATGGTGGTTTACTAGAGACATTAAATACAGTAAACATTGTCCTAAAGAAGCCCAATGGAGCTTGATGTAGAGTTTCCAGAAAAGCTAGAGTTTCTGTTCAGTCCGAGCAGATACAAAGTTTTGTATGGTGGGCGAGGATCAGGAAAGTCTTGGGGAGTTGCAAGAGCATTACTTGTTATAGGCATACAGAAGCCCATTAGGGTATTGTGCGCTAGAGAATTACAGAACTCTATTACTGATTCTGTTCATGCTTTGTTGGCAGATCAAATTAAGGCAATGAAACTTGAGGAGTTCTACGAAATACAGAATACTGTGATCTATGGAAAGAATGGCACAGAGTTTCTGTTTGCCGGACTAAAACATAATATTACGAAGATTAAGTCCTTTGAAGGTGTAGATCTTTGTTGGGTGGAAGAAGCTCAGACAGTATCAAAGTCTAGTTGGGATACATTGATTCCTACCATTCGTAAGGAAGAATCAGAGATTTGGATAACATTCAATCCAGAGCTAGATACAGATGAAACATATAAAAGGTTTGTTGTCGTACCACCATCTAATGCTATTGTGCAGAAAGTAAATTGGTCAGACAATCCTTGGTTTCCACAAGTTCTTAAAGACGAGAAAGACGATCTCAAAGAACGAGACATGGATGCTTATCTCAATGTTTGGGAAGGCAACACAAGGCAAGTATTAGATGGTGCTGTATATGCTAATGAGTTAAGAAAAGCTCAAGAAGAAAGCAGAATTAAAGATGTAAATGTAGATTTAACCATTCCTGTATCTACATTTTGGGATATCGGATGGGCAGATTTGAATAGTATTTGGTTTGTGCAAACAATTTCTGGTGGTGAAGTTAGGGTGATTGATTTTTATCAAAACTGCCAAAAGACAATTGATCATTATGTACAAATTTTGCAAACCAAAGGCTATACATATAGAGATCATTGGTTGCCACACGATGCAGAACATAAGAATATGACAGGCAAATCTGTCAAGGATATTATGCAAAACATGGGATTGCCAATTAGGATTACTCCAAAACTAGCCATATCTGATGGTATCAACGCAGCTAGAATGTTGATGAATCGTTGTTATTTTGATCAAAATAGGTGTGCAGAAGGATTACAGGCATTAAGACATTATCGGTATGATGTAGATCCCGATACTAAATTATTTAGTAAAAGCCCATTGCATGATCAAAATTCCCATGCAGCCGATGCTTGGAGATATACGGCAGTTGCATTGGATGAGGGTGCAGACACTTGGAATAAACCGATAACAGTAAAAACTTCATGGATCGTATAAATGGATGAACAGAAACTAAAAGTCATTGTCGAAGCAGAGATAGAAGATGCTATCGGCTATGTAGAGAGTGAGACTGTCGAGCAACGCACAAAAGCGATCAATTACTACAATCGTTATCCTTATGGCAACGAAGTAGAAGGTCGTAGCCAAGTCGTTACAGGAGAAGTAGCAGAAGTAGTCGATGGTGCTTTACCTCAGTTACTGCGTATCTTTGCAGCCTCAGACGAATTAGTTCGGTTTGAACCTAGGATGCCTGGAGATGAAGAAGCAGCCAAACAAGCTACAGAACTTTGTAATCTAGTATTCTTTGAGGACAATCCTGGCATTATTTTAATGCACGATTGGTTCAAGGATGCACTTCTACAAAAGAATGGTATTGTCAAATACTGGTGGGAAGAAGCAGAAGATCCAACTAAAGAAGAATACAAAGGGTTAAACGCAGAAGAACTTACACTCATGTTTGCTGATGGTTCAATGGAGTTAGTCAGCCAAGAGACAGAGGAAGTCGGCATAGACCCAATGGGTATGCCAATCATTTCTTACAATGTTGTAGTTAAGAAGAAAAAAGATGTAGGTCGTGTTCGTGTAGAGAATGTGCCACCAGAGGAGTTCTTAATTGCCAAACGAGACAAGAGCCTAAAAGATGCTCGTTTCGTAGCACACAGAACTTTAATGACTCGTTCTGATCTTATTGCAGATGGATACTCCAAAGACATTGTAGATAAACTACCATCATACAATGACCTTACATACACACCTGAGAGAGTTGCTCGTTTTAGTCAAGGCGAGATGCCAGATGAGACACAGACACTAGACTTTTCTATGCAAGATGTAGAAGTGTTTGAGTGCTATATCCGTACAGACTTTGACGAAGATGGTGTAGCAGAACTCAGGAAAGTAACATACGCTGGAGATGAGATTCTAGACAACGAGGAAATAGATCACATTCCTTTTGCTAGTGTTTGTCCTATTCCTATGCCACACAAGTTCTTTGGTCAGAGCTTGGCAGACAGAGCAATGGACATCCAACTCATCAAGTCTACAATTACTCGTCAGATCCTAGACAACCTGTACTTAACCAATATGCCTCGCATGACAGCATTGGATGGTCAGGTAAACATGGATGATCTACTTACAGTAGCTCCAAATGGTGTAGTGCGGATGAAGTCATTAGGTGCAGTTCAGCCTTTGTCAGTTCCTGCAACAGCATTACAAAGTTTTCCCATGTTGGACTACATGGATCAAGTATTACAAAAAAGATCAGGTGTTACGCAGACAAGTCAGGGTTTAGATCCTAACATTCTACAAAACACCACAGCAACAGCCATTGCCATGATGCAACAATCAGGCGCAGGCAAGATCGAGATGATTGCTCGTATATTTGCTGAGACAGGTGTAAAAGACCTATTTAATGGCATTTTCCACCTACTCTTAAAGTATCAAGACAAGCCAAGAGTGGTTCGTGTTCGTGGTAAATATACTTCTATAGACCCAAGGGAATGGAAGAACAACTACGATATTATGACCAATGTAGGTCTAGGTACTGGTAGCAAAGATCAGCAGATGGCTATGGCAGCAATGGTTCTACAGAAACAAGAACAAATCTTGTCAACCCAAGGCTTTGCCAATCCGTTGGTATCTGTTGGTCAGTATCGCAATACACTAGGCAGATTTATTGAGGCATCAGGATTTAAGGACTCAGCCGAGTTCTTCAAAGAAATCCCACCAGAACTAGATGCACAGTTATCTCAACCACAACCACAGCAAGCACAACCTAATCCGGCAATGGATGCGCTGATGGCACAGACACAGGCACAGATAGAGGTAGATCGTGCCAAGGCATTAAACGACATCGAAATCGCTAAAGCAAAAGCACAAGCCCAAATCCAACTCGAAAGAGAGAAGGCAGCAGCTAATCTAGAACTCAAGACAGCAGAGTTCCAAGCAGAGGCTCAGTTGAAAGCAGCACAAGTTGGTGCTAAATTAACTGGTGATGTTAGGATACCTGGATGAATAAAGTAGATAGAGCAAAAACACTATTACAAGATGAATTCTTTATTGAGCTTTTAGAAGCCCAAAAAGAAGTCTATAAGTCGTACATTTTTGGTTCGTTAGAAGATGATGTAGATGGCAGAGAAAAAGCCTTAACTCGTCTGCGAGCCATAGAGAATTTTGAAGCCTCAATCCGATCAATCGCCCATCAAGACGAAATCGAGAAAAAGAGGATTAAGTTTTTTTAACAACCTGTAAGGTGAAAAAATGAGTGAAAACACCAACCCACAAGGGAGTGTAGACAATTCTGTTAGTGGTGCAGCTAACGCTTTTATGTCTTTTCTTGAACCACAAGCTGAGGAGGCGAAAGCCCAACCAGAAGCTAGTGCAGAGGAACAGCAAGAATATTCTGCTGAACCTGAGTTCGAGGAGCAAGATGTAAGTGCGGAAGAAACTGAAAGTCAAGAAGAAGTTATAGAGGAATCTCCCAAATACCGAGTGAAAGCTAATGGTGAGGAGTTGGAGGTTAGCCTTGATGAACTTTTGAATGGCTACAGTAGGACTGCGGATTATCAGAAAAAAACCCAATCTTTAGCAGAGCAACGCAAGGCTGTAGAAGCGGAGAGAATAAAGATTGAGGAAGCAGCAAAGACTCGTGAGACTTATGCTCAACGACTCCAAGTCATTGAACAATTGCTACAACAGCAAAACCAAGGAGAAGATCTGTCGGCATTGAAGGCAGAAGATCCTATTGCTTACGCAGTTGCAATGGCAGAGAAAGTTGAGAAGGAAAAGCAATTACAAGCGGTGCAGATTGAGAGACAGCGTGTTCAGCAAGAACAACAGACTCACCAACAAGCACTTCTACAAAAGCATATCCAAGCAGAGCAACAGAAGTTAGTAGAAGCCATCCCTGAGTTTAAGGATGAGGTTAAAGCAGAAGTAGTCCGTAGGGATATACGGAACTATGCTAAATCTATCGGTTTCTCTGACCAAGAGTTGTCTCAAGTCTATGACAGTCGTGCTGTGCAAACACTTTACAAAGCAATGCAGTATGAGAAGTTAATGGCAAATAAGGGTGCTACGACAAAGAAAGTAGCCAATGCGCCAAAGACTATCAGACCTGGCACTTCCAACCCTCAAAGCTCTGAGGTGGAATCAGTAAAAAAGGATCGAGCAGTATTACGCCAATCTGGCAATAAAAAGGATGCTGTTCGCTTATTTGAACGATTTTTATAAAGGAAATTATTATGGCAGCATATGATCGCCACACAGCTATTGGTGCTCGTGAGGACTTAACAGATGTTATCTATGACATCAGCCCAACCGACACCCCAATCATGTCATCCATCGGCAAAACCAAGGCTACCTCGGTTTACCATGAGTGGCAAACAGATGCACTCGCAGCAGCTACCACCGGCAACGCTTTAGTTGAAGGTGCAAGCGCAACAGAAGCCTCTAT
>Ga0181363_1000441_pt1 | contig 11716 bp, 15 predicted proteins | sample Fa13NDMLBSN_FD_130109 | JGI IMG/M metagenome (GOLD analysis project Ga0181363, IMG submission 130109) | Freshwater viral communities from Lake Michigan, USA - Fa13.ND.MLB.S.N | ecosystem: Environmental > Aquatic > Freshwater > Lake | place: USA: Michigan | collected 2013-09-23
CATCACTAATAACATTTCTAAACTTGCCGCGATTATTGTTATTACGATACGTTGCACGACAATAATGACACCAACTATCAAATCCATTTTTCTTTTTATTATGCAAAGGAAAATATTCTGCGCTTGCAGGTTTTTCAACTTTACATCTTGTGCAAATTAACAATTCCACGCTTTTCTCGCTAAACGCAAACGACTTTTTGGGTCTTTAGCGGCTTTAGGAAACATTTTCATCTGCCCAGCGCTCCTCGCACAAAAAGATTTCCTCCTCTTGGCGTCTTTTTCTGTGCTTGGGTTTGGAGCAGGCGGCTTCAAGCCGGGCTTTCCGGGATTGGCTGCGTTGTACGAAGCCCTCCCCTTCGCGTTCAAACCACCTTTTGGATTCTTGCCTTCTGCTCTTTGCCATGCTGGTGACTTAGCCATTATGCGGCTTCCTTATTTTCCTCTATCGGTTTTAACATGGGGTAGAGGATATCTTCCCCGAAATTGCCTTCGTATTCCGTTGCCCCGAGGTGGCCGATTTTGATTGTGGGGTCAATCCAGACTTCAAACCCTTGCTCGCGGGCGCGGTCGCACAAGAGGTAGTCTTCTCCGATGTAACCTTCTGGGGTTGACTTAAAATCAAAAATAGAATGAAGATGTTTGTCGGCAGAGGCGTCATAGTATCTCCACTCAGGATGTTTATCCCGCAGAGTCTCAAGCACCTGACGCTGGATCATCATAAACCCGGTACCTACACGCTTTGCCCTGACTAGACCCATACGATCCATTGTGATGCAACCATCTGCGTCTTGGTCAAGCATAGAGTAATAGGTAGTTTGCTTTTTACGTGCGCAGGCTATACCGGCAACAATATTTTTTTCGGACGACCACGCAAGAAGCCGAATGATATCGTTTGGGTCAATAGTCATATCGGAATCTATAAACAACATATCCGTACAACCAGACTCAAAAAAGTCGCTGACCAACAGATTACGGGCACGGGATACGACAGAACAGCCGCAGATGGTACCGAGATGAAACTCAATCCCATGCTGATCGGCCATTTTGCCAAATTTAATCAAAGTTCCCGCAAGTTTTATCGAAACCTTAAAGTCGTACGATGGTATAGCGATAAAAAGTTTGCGCCCAGCCAAGTCATATGACTTTTCGTTTTGCACGAATCACCCGTAGAAGATTGTGGCGGAACCCAATGATGTAACAGCCCCATAAGGCGAAGTCTGGACAAGCAAACCTTCACCCGGCATCAAGAGATAGGTAGGTTGAGTAGCCGACGCAACAGTATTGATTGTCGCAATTACCGAACCACTCGACCCGCCATCTTTAATGACAAGGGAACCCGCAGTACCAGTTGGCACAACATAGATCGACTTAATACGGCACCGACCTATGTTGTTGGTATTTTGCGCAGTAAATTGCCCAGACGTCGTAAGGGGAACACTCGCTAGAACATCAGTCTGCATAGCAGCCCCCTACTTAGTTTTGCGTCGCGCTAGGATACTGAGAGCCATCCGAATTACGCACAACATACTGAACCGTTACAGTGGCAGTACCCGTTGTTGCAGCGGTGCCCGTACCAGCAAAAGTCGAAGTAATAAACACATCCGACGTGCCGACATTAATCCAAGTAGCCGGAGCCGCCAAAACCAGCGTAGCACGTCCGGTCGTGATATTTGCGGCAGTCGCAGTAACCGAAGCAATGGTCGTAGAACCCGCTTTGATCGTTACGGTGTTATTGGTGCCCGCGTTAAACGCCACAGTCACGTCCAGATAAACCGCCAGAATCTGCGAACCAGCGGGGATCACAAACTGATTAGCCGCCGTGGTATCTGCAAAAGTGGTGACGTTCGATTGAGCAACAACCGTGCAGCCAGTATTGCGGGTAGTAGCAGCAGTGGTACCGGTCGTGTTTTTGGTCGTGCCCAGCAGCCAAGGGCCAAGATGAGTTGCAAAACCCATAATTTTCTCCTAGTTAAAATGTAGTACCGCCATCGGTTTAGTCTGCTAGGCCAGTTGGCGGTATATAGGTTTTTTACTCCTTGTTTGGGGGGTTGTCAACGAGTTTGTTTAAGTTCTTCGAGTATTTTTTCACTCTCTGGGTACGCTCGTAACGTCTTTTCGATTTGTTCGTAGGTTAACCCGGCGTACTTAAACATATAGCCCTCAAACTTCCCCTTCTGTATAGGTTTTTCCGTTTTTAACGCCCTCCGAAGAGTAGGCATTTTTAGCCCATAATACTGCAAAGCGGACGTAAGGCTAGGAAACTCCTTATTATCGGTTAGGCAAACAATTCTTTTGGACATAAGAAGCTTCGTCTTTTCGGTGTGTTTTTTACCTTTAAATGAGGAGTACGCTCCCCGCGCAGCGGCGGCTTTTATCTTTGCTCTCCCTTCTGGGGTCAAGACCCGTGGACTTTTTTTAACCCCGCGCTGCGAATCACCTATTTTTTTACGCACTTCTTCGTTAAGGGGCTTCCCGTAGCGATAATGGTTTTCGCCCGCCCCCTTACCCTTGCGGTTTTGGCTAATCAACCGCTTTGTTTCCTCGGAGTGTGTACGTCCTTTGCGAGGGTGAGAAGCAGGGTTCTCAGACCAATTGCGAAGAGTTGTTTCCCTTATTTTTGCGATTGTTTTCGGTTGTACGGAAGGCGGCTGCATGCTCGACAATGCGGTGTTATAGCAGTTAGGCTGACCGGCAAACCGTACAAGATATGTGTCCTCGATGCGCAGCAAATCTACCTCGTCGCCTACTTCTTCGAGAATTTCGAACTCAAAAGCATCCGCCCCATACTCGTTCCACGCGGCTTGCAGTGCAGCGCAATGATGTGATTGCTTCTTGAGGTCATTCCAATGCTCCCAACGGCGTTTCTTAGGGTTACGTGCGCTCCCGATATAGAAGTGCTCCGTAGCCACATTGAGAATGCGATATATAGCTACCATATAAATCTCCTTAGTGTTAAAGATGAGTAATTATAACTAAATCGGACTTATAACGCAATACCTCGTAAAAAAGGCCACCCGAAGGTGGCCTTAGTGGGGCTAACTACTTGATTTATTACGCCGAACCGCTCGAACCCCAAACTCCAAGTGGATCGCTCCAGCCAAAGCTGTAGCGCTCGCGGCTCTTGTAGCGAACGTTTCCGGTGTCGAAATCACCGTCCATTGAATTTTGCAGCGGAGTACGGACAAAGTGCTTCAGACCGTTCGGCACGTCGGTGATCAGGAACCAGCCGTTGGTATCCGTCAGGAAGTGGTTGACGCGGTAACCTTCCGGAATCGAACCCATCGTTTTGATCGCGTTCACGTCATTGTCCGTCGTACCGACACGCAGTTCCGTCTCAAGGAGGCGGGTAGCCACGAACATCAGGTTCGGCGGGACAATCAGTTTACGCGGTTTGGCCGCGATCAGCAGACCACGCTCGTCCGTCCAAGCTGCGATCTGAATTACCGCCGCCTCAAGGGAGGTTTCGTTCAGGTCAACTTGGGTAGACGGAGTGTTGCTGTTGGTGCCGCCCGAAACCAGCGGGTGACTGGCATTGCACAGCGAAACGCCGTCGCCGCCGTTGTAACCCGTGGATTGGAAGGCATTGTTGAGAACCGAAGCCGCTTTGACTTGCTTCGTGTACGCCATAGCGCGGGCCAGAGCCTTCGTATAGCGGGACGAGAGCGAGTCATACAGGTTGTCCTCAATCGCCTCTTCAGTGATCGAGAAGCCTTGAGCGATAGTCTCGTGGTTATAACGAGCAGTCCAAGCTTCTTGCGCGTTGTCATACGCAATGGCCTGACCTTCGTTTTTCACCGGAGCCGCGCTAAAGCCTGACAGCTTGGTTTCTTCTTCAAAAGAACGCTCAGAAGTCTCAGTTTCGTAGATTTCTTTGTGTTCTTCACCATAACGAGCGTACTCCATGCCAAACAATGCGTTCAGGCCGGGGAGAAGCTCTTTCAGTAGTTGCGCACGAGAAATAGCCATGTTTTATCCCCTATTAGACGCCAGTGGCGTTTTCGTATTGATGCATGCCGAAGTTCCATTTCACGATAACTTCCGTGTAGGAACCAGCCGCGTTTGCCGTCTCCGGAACAACCGCAATAACCCGCACAGGCAGCGTGTTGGTCGTAGCAGTGGTAGCAGAAATAGCGACTTTAGAATCGCCCGTAATCGTCGAGCCAGTGTTATCGACCAGCGCCGCGTTAAAGCCAACCGCCGCCTGCGTGACGCCACTCATGGTGGTGCCAGACGAGACAACAGCAACTTTGAACAGCGTATCCGGATCGTCACACACGTACGCTTGGATATCCGAGGCGGCGGTGCCAGCCGGGAAATACTGGGCGTTGATCTTCTGATTCGTGCTCGGGTTTGTGTAGGTGCAACCAAGAAACACACCAACCGGGGTCATAGCCGAGTCAGCCGGGTCACGGTTGATGTAGCCATCCGTCAGCTTCACAGCGTCGCCGTAGAAAATCGACGTGCCGTAGCCGCTGGCGATTGCCATCAAACGGGTAGAACCAGCAAACACCTGACCACCGATCAGGTTAATAGGACGCAGCCCATAGGGTGCGCTAACCGTCGGGTAAGCCATATTTAAACTCCTAAATTATTTAGAACCACGACCAAACGATACACCGGACTTTTTCTCACTAAAGAGGGGCATCCGTTCATCGTTAGCCTTCATAAAGCTATTGTCAACGGCTTCCATTTGAGACGACGCCTGCCGCCCATAATAGGCTTCACGCTGTTTAATCATCTCAATAGGGCATTTGCACAATAGCAGCCCGCCGACCTCAACGTTGCCTTTAAAACGGCTCTGAGGATCGACATAAAGTTGCATCTCCGGATGATCTTCGGCCTTTACAGGCACCCAACCTTCACGGAATTTTGCGGAAGTATTCGTAGGGTCAACTTTCCCCATGATTGCTGTCCGTATCCACCTAAACCCATACCCCGGTTCCGGCAACGGATCGGGCAGGAGTTGAGCGGGTGTCCACTGTTTTATGCGCTGCGCTTGGTCGCGCGTTTCAATTTCACGAGTAAGACGATTTTCAGCCATTATCTGTTCTCCTGTTCAGCAAGTCTTTTAGCGTATTCTGCGTAGCGTTCCAATGGAACGTTTAATCTTTTTGCTAACTCAACTTGCGATTTACTTAAAATAATCTTTTTTGATCCGGTTGAACGCTTTGTTGGCGCTACAACGGTCGCAGATTTTTTAACTACAGGCTCCTTTTCTGAATTATCGTCAAGATTACGCTGCGTAAACACGTCAGGAAATCTTTTTTTCATGTGCGCATCTATTTGCGCATAATACTCGTCACTACGCGGGTCTACACCCGAATTGACCAATTGCTTATGGCGAACAATCGCAACGGCGGTCATCTCGTCATCGTTTCCAAACCACTGGTTTCTAGCCTGCCAGCGCAGTGTTTTCTCGTCCGGTTTGGATTGCGGTTGAACGGTTTCTTGTGTTTCTACAGCATTATCAGGTTCTTGTAAAGGGGTTAGCTTATAATTATTAGCCTTCTCCATTTTTAACTGTGCACTAGTCAAAGCTGCTTGAGCGTCGATAATTGCATCTGCATCAAACGCTTCGTGTGCTTCTTTAAAACGTCTTTTAGCAACTTCATATTCAGCTTCTGCCGCAGATTTTAAAGTACCTGCGTAAACCTGTTCTCCTGTTGAAACATACGTTTTTAGCCGTTTGTTTTCATCAATTAAGTTACGAGTTAACTGTTCTAGCTCTTCCCGTTGACGAATAGCGGCTTCTTTTGCGCGCCGTTCATCATGCCGAAGATGACTTATCTCTTTGATTCTACGACGAACTTTATCGCCGTAAGATTGAAGTTCTTCTTCCGTTACGTCTTCAACATTTTGCGCGGGAGAAAAGCCGCGATCATGTTCAGGAGTGTCGTCTATAACTTCAACATCAACATCGCCTTCTACCTCAAAATCGACTGTTTCTTTCCTTTCAGAAGCGTCTTTTGGTGCTTGAACTTCTTCTTTTTCATCGGGAAATTGATACCCTTCTTTTTCAGCAGCCATACAACCCCCTTATTTGCGACGGATACCGCGAGGATCGTCAACCACACCCTCTACCGTATCGTCGTTGATGATGCGAAATTCGCGCCCTTGAATATCCAGACGAGTTCCAGAATTGGAGCGAACGATAATAAAATCACCTTCTTTACACCACGGCCCTGAAGGAAAACGCTTCTCGTCTTTGTACGCATCAGGCCCAAGCGCAACAACAAAGAGCACCGTAGTTAAAATCTCTTCGTGCTGCATGGTAACGTCTGCTTTGACGATTCCGTTGTCAAACTTATCCTCTATGTCCGGAATAGCACACAGGATATGAAACCCGGAGGGTCTTGGTAGTTGCCTGCCACGTTGTTCCAGCGGTATTTCTTCTTCCACTGTTGCTGTCCGGTATCTGGTGGGATCGTCCGGATCAAGGCCAATCAAAATATCACTCATCCGCATTTGTCTCCAAATGTTGTATAAGGTCATTAATGTGACGCTCTGCAAGGGCTAGACCTTTAATAACCCCACAGAGATGTTGATACTCTTCAAAGCTTTTACAGATGCCGTTAGCGAGGTCATCTGCGTAGTTGTTCATATCTACGCGCAATTTTTTGTTCAGTGCATCCGCAAATTGCGTATAAGGAAGCATTATTTCTCCTTAACTTTTTGTTGTTTTTGATTTGCAAGCTGTTCACGATGCTTCGTAAGGTCATGCGTTTTGTCCGCATGATGCTTTGCAATATCAACGCCCATGCGCAAACCTTCCTTCTTATCCTCACGCTCTGCCTGATCTTTAGCTTTGGCAATATCCACACCAACCTTAAGACCTTCCAACTTGAGACGCTCTTCGTTGACTTGTGCGTCTTTCTGATCTTTTGCCGCTTTGCGCTGAACTTCAGCCTCTTTGATCTGAAGTTCCTTCTGTTGCATCTGAATCAACGGGTCTTGCATCTGTTGCTGTGCCTGTTGTTGCGCAACCATTGCGCGGCTTTGAGCCAAAACTTTCGGTGCGGCTTCAGCCAATAGTTGCGAAAGTTGGTATTCCATATCCGGCGGTAGCCCGTCTTTGGAATCCGGCAATGCAGCCCCCAGCGCTTCAGATATTTTGTTGCGGTAAGCAAAGCCTACATGTTCGGATATGTGTGCCATCATAGCGGCTTGAATAGCTTGTGCTTGTGGGTTTTGCCCGACTAGCTGCTGAATAAGAGGGTCTTGTGCCGCCATGTTGTGAACGGCAATATGCGCTTCGTGATCCTGATACGCAAAAGCCCTAACCGGTTTACCTGCAAGAACGTTTTGATTTTCCTGTACCGGGTCAATCGGCTTCATATCATCAACTGTAGGGATTAGCTTGTCGATATTCTTTAGCCCCAATACGTGCAACATCTGCCTGTGCAACTCCGGCAAATCGTAAATCTGCGGTGCTGTACCAGACAATTGCAAAACCGCTTGATACTGAACAATCCGCTGGCTCATTGTTGCGGCATTGGGGTCAGACACCGGCACAATCTCCAAATGCCGATAGTCTTCGTACTTTGCTTTGCGCCCCTGCGCCGCATCCACGTCATACGGATATTCTTCGTTTGCAGGAGAATCCTCCCGCACAAGCTCCGCAATAAGCTGCAACTCCTGTTTGAACGCGTAGTGCACACGCGCTTGCACTGCGCTCATAACTTTCAGCGTACGCTCCAACAGCGCCAACGTCGTACCCACAGGCGCTTGCGACGACATATCAGAAACCTTCAAATCCGCCGTAGCTGCAAACCTGCGTCCTTCGTCAACTATCTTATCCAAAAGGTTGGACAGCACAATGCTCGGCTCTTTGTACGGAAGCGGCAGGATGTTGTCGCGTATTGCGCCACTGGGTAGATCAACGTCACGAAACTCACCCGGAGCAATCGGCGTGTCATCTCCTTTAATGCGCAACCCGCGAGATTTCAACCCGCCCGGAAGATTAGACAGTGTGCCTGCGTCAACAAGCTGACGAATAATACTTGTCGCGCTCTTAGCAAATCCGCCAATTAGATGGAACAGGCCAAAGCCATAAGCACCAAATCCCGGAACGTATTGGTAATGAACGTAATGAACGCGCTTTTGTTTTAGCTCATCGTCTTCTTTCCAGTTCCGACGAATCGCCAGCACCGTGTTGGTGCCTTCAACGTATGTGACAATATACGGAAGTGCGATGCCTGTTGGCTCCCCGTTTTTATCTTTATCTTCAAACCCGGGCAAGTCCAGATCAACGCAGCACTCGTTAATGATATAGCGATTGTCGTTGATAGCGGAGAAGCCCGTCTCGGCATCTTTGCGCTTCTGAATATCCGAAGTCTGCTTGGGCGGCTCCCCCATATCAACATCAAGCCAGAACCCGCTATGCTGAAGAACCGCAACCTCGTTCTTGTTCTTGCGCATACGGTGTGTGATGCGCGGACAAGTCAAAAGCTCGGACGTACCGTACGGCAGAATGATATCTTCGGCAGGCACAAACACCGAGGTCTGCCGTCCAAGTGAGGGGTCTTTATAAACTTTCTTGAATGCCGACCCCGCTGCGGGGAGACTCCACAACATGCGTTCGTGTTCAGGACGAAACTCAACCATATTCTCGGTAAGCTGCCAGTTTAGATCATCCGCCACGCGTGAAGCAGCGTCTTCCTTCTTGCGCGTTTGCTTGCCGATAATCTTGGTCTTTGCTGGCCCCGCTGCGGGGAACGTCTCCATGATTGCCTCAGACTGAAAGCGCACAACAGCCTCTGTAATCATTGGATGAAACACACCGCAAGCTCCGGGCCAAGGCTCCGAGCGTTGCTCGTACTTAAGACCGAGCAACTGGATACCTTCTTTCATCATCGACTCCCAATCCTTGCGGGAATCAACGTCGTTGCGGACATCAGACGCCAACTCAGAGATGAGCATCTCCATCTCACGCGCATCCATATACTCAGCAAGGTTAGCGCCAAAGTCTTCTGCTGTTTCCGGCTCCGGCGTGAGGCTGATCTCCACACCGTCGATACCGATGTTAACCTCTTCAGGATCAACAATTTCAATTTCAACAGCAGGTTCATCGCCCATGCTGCCAAGCCCCTGCGGGGCTTCGTACAGTGCTTTGTCGATTGCCATAATTTATTTCTTTCTTTGTTTGGGCCAGTATTGCAATTGAATTTTTTTCACTGGAAATTTTTCCCCAGCCTTTATACAAGCGCGGATGAAGGCACGTTCACGGTAATTAGGACGTCCACAGGACATGATAAAAGTCTCGGACACATCTCTTTTGCTGTGCTTGCGCTGGCGAGTAAGCTTAACCGTATACCTCTCATTGACGTAGTATATAGCCCTACGAACCTCCATCATACGCGACATTACTTGATACAGTTTACCCACATAAGTGACGCTGCTCATAAAACCTACTAGTAATAAGCCCGATAGCGCGACGACCTGAATAGTTTGGGCGGGTCTGGTTCATCCAGATTAGTCCCCACAAAGCCGCCTTGCCGGAATCTCAAAAGTGCCTGCGTTGTTGAGTCCACGAAGTCATCGTGTTCGCCAACAGGAAACGCCGCCAACTCCTCAACAACATCTTGTGCCCATCGTGTGTCCGGTGCCCACACCCGTCCGCTGGCAAACAAATCTGCAACCGCATTAACCCGCACCGTCTTGTCATTACCACGACTGGGGGAAAACTCCTGCACCGGTATGCCTGACATGCGAAGCTCTTGCAGCAGCGGTGCCCCGGCTGCTTTTTTCTCAACAATGAACGCGTCTGGATTCCACTCTTTATAATGCTTTAACGCAACCTCTTTAAGCTCGGGAAACTCCATATGATCTTTAAACGCATCCAATAGTATCAGATGCGGCACATTTTTTTCTTCCTCGTTATACCAGACGCCCCACGTTGTACAGGCGCTGTAGTCAGCCGAGGTCTTAGCCTCAAACGCCGTATCCCACGACTGAATGACATACTCGCATCGCGGCGCTGTATTGGCTTCCCACACCCGCCACATCTCGCGTTTGATAATAGCGATGCTGTCAGAGGTTGGCTCCTGCTGGTACTGCGCATTCCAGAATCGCGGATCAAGCGACGCTTTGGTTTTCAACAACTCTTCCAACGGCCACTTCTCAGGCCACAGTGCTTTACCTGACGGCAAGATAGCGGGTAGCTCAATAACCTCCCATTGATCAGCGTCGGGGTTCTTGATCTGGTAGTCGAGCAGTTTGGCGGTCAAGTCAAGTTGCCCCCACCGCGTCATCACCACGATCACCGAGCCACCCCACATCAAACGCTGACGGGGGCCGGTCTGATACCAACTCCACGCCTGTTCAAACGGCAGCTTGGAGCCAGATTTCAAATCCTGTTCCGAGTGTGGGTCATCAATTACAAGCAAGTTAGCGCCGCGACCAGCCAGCGCACCACCCACACCCACCGCATAGTACTTGCCACCGTTTGCCGTATTCCAAGAACCCGCGCTTTTGGAATCCGCGCTTAGCGCTGTATCTGTAAACACTTCTTTATATTCAGCCGAGCCAATCAAGTTCCGCACCCTACGGCCAAAATCCTCGGACAGAGACGAAGTATGCGTAGCCATGATGATCTGATCAGAGGGTCTATGCCCTAGCCACCACGCAGGCAAAAGAAACGAAGTCAGTTCTGATTTGCCGTGGCGCGGCGCAATATTGATGATCACGCGTTTCTTTTTACCATCAAGCACTTCCTTAAAAAGCTTTGCCATCACCTTGTGGTGCGCGCCAACGGAGTAGTTGGGGTAGACTTTTTTGGCAAACTCAACAAGTGAAGCGCGAGCAGCGGCAACCTCAAGGCGTTTTATTTTTTCGCCAAGCAGCGTGTTTAATTCTTCTTTTTGCTCACGCGGCAGCGTCATTTAATTCTTCGTTTATCTCATCAATAACGGTTTCGCTTTTTCCTTCAACAACCTGCATCAACTCCATATACTTGTCCATGCGGGCTTTAATTTCCTGCTCAAGCTCTTGGTCGCTCATTGAAGTCTTTTTAACTTCAACGCGTTCTGTAAATAGCGCCACCTCCGTAACCTTACCAAGCAACTCCACAGCGCGGAGTCTGATTTTTGCTTCGGGATGCTTTGTTTCTTCAAGTAGCTGCGCAATGCAGTAGCCGCGAAGTTCTTTAGCTTGTTCTACAAAAGCCCAATCGTACGCGGTTAACATACCCACAAGGTGCTGAACTGCTTTGGGAACAGACACTTTTGTGAGCGCTTGCTGTTGGGTTTGCGCATCCAGTGGGATTGTTAAAGCTGCGAAGGCGCTTTGTGCGGCGCGGCTTTGCGCTTCGGTTATCGTTGCGTCGTCATCGAAGCCAAGTTCTTTTAACCACTCGGACGTATTGACTTTTCCATCAACGATGTCTGCGGGGTCAGCTTTGCTGTCCGGAATAAACTTGGTCGATTCTGACAGCACACTAGGCGCATAGTCAGCGTCTTCAAGCTTAATCAAATTGTCAAACATAGGGCGCGCTTAAAAGCGTAAAAGTATTTGCTTTTTATCAGAATAGTTTATAAACTACAAGCTCCTCCGTTGTGGAACGCCTGCAAAGGCGTCTTGTGGCCCCGTCTCCCGGGGCCACTTTTTTGACATAGTGTGTATAATTTTTTACAGAAATTTTTTTAAGTTGTGTAGTAAAAAATTAGGCAGCGGGGTGGCGTGGTGGCGATGCGGTTTAGAAATAGTGTTTTAGTCTCGC
>Ga0181363_1000442_pt1 | contig 11705 bp, 15 predicted proteins | sample Fa13NDMLBSN_FD_130109 | JGI IMG/M metagenome (GOLD analysis project Ga0181363, IMG submission 130109) | Freshwater viral communities from Lake Michigan, USA - Fa13.ND.MLB.S.N | ecosystem: Environmental > Aquatic > Freshwater > Lake | place: USA: Michigan | collected 2013-09-23
TGGGTCTTCATTATGATTTTAGTTATACCACACCACCACACATTTCAGTTGTTGTGTATTTAAATAGCCAGTTTGAAGGTGGAGAAATTTGTTTTCCAGATTATGAATTAGAAATTAAACCAGCAAAAGGTGATTTATTATTTTATGATTCTAGCATTAAGCATGAAGTCAAACAAATACAATCTGGATATCGTCTGGCAACAGGTGTGTTTTGGAATGTTAAGGAGTAACAATGCCAAGTAAACAAGTAAAAGGTCATGTCCCTAGTCATGATGTTGAGTACAAAGCCGGCAGGCGTGTCAACTGGAAAAATGATTTAGCTGTTGGTCACAAGGGTGAAGCAATATTCCAACGGCTTTTTAGATTCTTTGGATGAACAACTGTTTGAGATAAAGTTTGACCAATACCGCAATGGTAGAATGGTCGTAGAGTGTGAACAGAATCCTCAGAACAAAGGATGGAAACCATCAGGGCTTATGGTTACCGAAGCCAAGTGGTGGATTTATGTCTTCTCTGCACAAGCATTCATTGCAGTAGAAGTTGCAAGGTTAAAAAAGTATCTAGAAATAAATAATGAGATTCCAGTAAAAGAGTTTGCTAGGTTTTCTGCGAATCCAACTAAAGGTTATTTATTATTTCCAGAAGATGTAAGTAAATTATTAAGTTCAGAATTATATGATTAAGGGGAAACAATGAAAGTTAATAAAAAGGCCCAGAATGTGGTTCATGACTAATAATAAAGATAATTCTATTTATTTTCGTGAGCTTCCGTTAGACACAGAAGAAATTGCACGTATACCTGACTTAACTAAGCCAGAAAGTTTTATTCAGGCATTGATGCAAACAGTGCCAGGAGGAAACATTGCGTCATCTAATGAAGAACCTAATCTAATTAGAGAAGCATTGCTTGATTCAATGGAACTAATGACAGACCAAGATAAGTTTATTATCGATGCAGTCTATTGGGAAATGATTACGTTTGAAGAACTTGGTAACAGGCTGCGGAGTGTCTACACCACACGCATGGAGATTAACTAGAGCAGCAGAAAAGAATCTAAAAGAATTATTAATGATGAACACTACACTGAGGGATTATATTCTGGATGAATCCTGAAGACTGGGCTCGTAGAATATTTTCTGAATCAGAGTTAGAAGAGTTGTCTGTTACCTCTGAAAAGATTGTGCATGATTCAGAGAATGGTATTATAATTAATATCGGTTTGTCCAATGACATGTGCGTCGACTTGGTTGAAGCGTGGGCCAATAGTCATCGCGATATTTTACAAGCTCAGATACACATGCTTCATTTTATTGATGGGTTTATAGATTATCTAAAAAATTATTTAGATGAAGAAGACATTCCATTTGACGAAGGCGATTAATAGTTGTATAATTTGTATATGACAAAAGGACGCAAAAAAAAGAACACACCAAGAAGTGGTAAGCTTCCCGGTGTGCCTAAGTTTAAGATATGGTTTCCAAGTGAACCATTTTTCGAAATCTTCTGGAAAGATAGAACTGAAATAAAATTGCTTGAGTTATCAAGACGTATGGATATACCAGCCGGCAATCTAAAAAAAACTGCAAGACCTGGAACTTTAATAAGAGAATCAACAGCTGATTCTTATGCTATCAAGGTTGGTTATCATCCAATGATGATATGGCCTGATTGGTTTAGCGAAGAACCAGAAGAAGGTTCTAATCCAAAATTTATGGCAGCGAAGAAGAAGGCGGCTTTGAAGCGCCACGCCAAGGAACAAGCCCATATCGTTTATACAGATACGACCCAACCGCCAGATTGCAATCAAGAGTAAGAAGTAAATCTAAATCACCCTTACATACTTGACGTACTGTTTGTTTGTGTATAGAGTTAATCTGTAACACGCCTCTGTCTATAGACTTATTTTTATTAAGAGTCCATGTGACATTGCCATGTTTATCAAACTTAGCATTGATTGCTTTGATGCGGCAACCTGATTCTCTTTTGGCAATATAAATAAATTCTTCTACAGGTAGATTATATCGCTTTAAGTGCGGCACTAACCAGGCACACGGGTCTTTAGAAGCCTGTGCAGGTACGGCGCTGCCCAAGAGCAACACAAAAGAAATGAAGATGGAATGAATCAGTTTGCTGATTCTGCCTTTTTAGCCTTTTTATCTACAGTGCTAAATACTGCGTTAATCTCAGATACTGATAATTTGCCGTCGTCCAAAAAGGCACGAGACAATCCTTCGACTACCACAGCAACACCACCAATGCCAGCCATCATGGCTGCCTTCCACAGTGGTACTCCAGCTATTGCACCTGCACCCATGACCGATAGTCCTGAGGCTGCAAAGGTTGCAAGTATTCTAAGAAGTATGTTTTGTATTTGGTTCATATTTCTCTCCTACTTATTTATGGCTCTTTCTTCTTTTATTTTTTGTAAAGCAATTAGTCTATTAAGTTCTTCTGTTCTTCTTTCGGCTTCATTAACTTCTTGATATGGTTCAAGATTACGTAATGGCAAACCTAAGAATCCAGAAATTGTTGAAACATTTTGCGATATTGGCGGTTCTGTTATTCCACCTTGTTCAGGTTCTGCTAAGAATGCTGGTGTACCAGTGCGTGTTGCATCTCTAATGAATTCGGCAACAGTGTCTGCGGTTAATATTTCTGCGGCTGCTGCACCTGCACGACCATAACGTTGTAGCACAGGTCCTAAGATAGTAAAGTTCTTTGCAAGATATTTGCGCAATTTAGCATCTGCTTCTGGGTCAAATTCTTTATTAGCAATTTGTTCTTTTCTAAATGCATCGTAGTTTAACAAGTACTCAAGTGGTGTTCTAACTGCTGGAGTAAGCGATGCAAGAACTCCTCCTGGCGAAGTAAAACCACCAATGTCTTCAGCCAAGCCAGTAAGACCAAGGTCTGGCATCAAGTAAGATGACCCACCAAGATTAAATGGTGCCTTAAAAGCTCCTTGTGTTTGCATGAATAATGGCATCAAATCACTTTCGCCTTCTTCATCTCTTAATCCATTTTTAATCTTTTGATAGATAGTATAAGCTTTTGGATTAGTTGTTAATATCTCAACCATCAATGGTAATGAACGGCTCATCCACATCCAAAATGGAATGATTTGTTTTAGTACTTCGTCTGCTCTTGATATATCAGAGTAGTCAATAAGATATTTTGATGTGCGGCCAGCTGCTTGTTCTGCTGACAAACCCTTTTTAATTCCGTCATATGTTAAAGCAAAACGTGAATAGTTTTCAATTGTTTGACCAGCATTGCGTGACCAAGTAAGTGGAGTACCAATTATTTCAGATGCACGGTTTCTAGCGCCACCTTTTTGTCCTAATACTCCAACACCTCTAAAACCCTGTCCTGCACCTTCAAACACTTCTCCTACTCTACCAAATCCAGCTACGCCAACGTTTTCAAGAGCTGTCTTTGCAGCAAAAGCTTCTCTACTGCCTAATGGTAAACCAAGCCCACCTTTGCTAACTGGAGTAACAATAAACGTTTCTATTAAACCAACTCCACCAGGAACTTGTCCTGTTCCAGGAATTGGACCAACAGTTCCTCTTGCGGTAGCTCTACCAGCTTGTTCTATTGGTAGTACTTCTTCTTTATATTTACCACCATACTTTAACCATTTATCGTAAATATCTAATGCTTCATCAATGTTTCTAAAGTCAGCACCAGCTGTAGCCATAAAGAAAGCATTTGAGTATGCGTTGCGAACATGGAATCCTGGAGTTGCAGTCACCCATGACTTGAATAGTCTATTGTATTTACCAATACTATTGTTCATTAAACGTAGTATTTTTGGGTCTTCTAGTCTTCTAAAGTTCTGTACCATGGCAGCAATTTCTCTTTGTGCTTGCACACCAGGAAGAATCTTTTTATTTAATTCAACAAAACCATCATCGGTTATTGCTCTAACTTTTTTAAAATCTGTAATTGGACGAAAATCAATTCTGCTACTAATTGCTTTTGCTTCTCTTGTCAAAAGTTCTGCTAATGAATCTGCTTCAAGTGTTATGACTGAACCCATTGATGCTGTGACATTTGGGTCACGAGCAAGTGCATCAGCCATTTGTCTAACGCGCTGAACAGATTCTTCAATATCATCAGCAGAAAGTACGCCACCGGGTGTAAGTAACCTTACATTTATATCTTCAATCGTGCTAACAATTTCATCTAACTGCTCTACTGCATCTGGTATTGTTTGTATTGCGGCAATTCGTTGTGGAGTTAATGATGTTTCGACAACTGCGGCAACATCACCAGCGAATGGTTTTGCAGCAACTTCTTCTCTGGTAACTGGTTTGATGAGGCCAGTGCTACCGGTCCTAAGTTCTGTTTCTAATGTTTTTAAGAAAGCAATGTCTGATGCAATATTATCAACTTGATTTGCTAATGCTTCACCAATGTCAGTTGCAAACCAATCAAAATTAATTCCAAGTTCACGACGCATTATTTGGTTTAGTGCTTTTGTTCCACCAGCAACGTCTGCTGCAGTTAAAGTATAAGTTCCAACTTTAGAGCCAGGAACTAATCTACGAGGCGTAGAAAGTTGACCAAGGAATGTTCTATCAAAGCCCATGAGTTCATCATACTCTTTTGACTTTGTCTTTCTTAATAAGTTTCTTGCCTTGTCACTTAGAACATGTGGAAACCAATTTTCAATTCTTGGAAGGTCTTTTACATCAACTGGGTTAACGCCAGATTTAAGTTGAACTTCTCTATATACATCATTCGAGGCATCCCATATTTCATTAAATGATGCTTTTGTTCTTCTTGCAAAGTTAAGTTCTTGTTCTGTTACTGTGCGTCCAACTTTTGCAGAAACAGCTGCAGCATCGTCGGCTGCAACTCTTACTCCACCTTTAACAGCATCAAATAAATTAACATCTGTATTAATAATAAGTTCTTCTACAGTTTTAGAAAATACACTATCTGCTGAGTTTGCAAATATTGGAGAAGCAATAAAGTCTAACTGCTGTGTTATTTCTTTAACATTTCTTCTATATATTTTATCTAAAGATAATTCTTTAACTGCGTTTACCGCTCTTTGTCCAGTTAACTCACCAGTGCGCAGTTGCGAGCGAAGATTGCGTATATCTCCTTCTCCAGCAATACCTTTTTTACCAAGGCTTGTAGTCCATTCAATAAATGCTTTACCGGCTTCACTTCCTGCAAAACCACCACGAACAATGTATTCAGCACCAATTATAGGTTTTGTGCCTAATCTTATTGTTGAGGCACTGTTGCCAAAAAGGTTTGAAAATCTTTCACCAAATACTGGTGTTTTAAATTTGCCGGCACCAAAACGAAAGCCACCCTTTGTATAAAGTGCTTCTGCTACAGGGCCACGCATTCCTGCATATCCTCTATTAATAATACTATCAAGAACACCAGGTGTTTTATTTAATACAGTATCTAAAGATTGCACTCTTGCAAGTTGTGCTGGAGTTAATGTCAATGTACCAGCTGCTACTTCATCTAATGTTTTAGCTGCAGTTTCTGCAACATCAACAATTATTGCACCAACATCTTCGCGAGCACGTGCACCATACACTCTACGTGGAGTTCGTGTTCTTGCAAAATCTTCTGCGTTCTTTAATAGTAATTCTGGATTAGCTTCTTCTGCTGCAACTGCTGCTGCTCTTTTTGCTGCGGTCTTTTCTGCTGCTTTAAATGCATCATCTGCGACATCAACAACATTTTTTGTTATTAATCCTTCAGCGAACTGTCTTGCTGCATCATCTGCTGCTGCTTTTGCGGCATTTGCTGCTGCGTCTGCTGCAAGTTTTTTTGCACCTGCTTTTGTTAAGGCCTCACCAGTTGCACTAACTGCTGTCTTAATTCCACCTGCAGCAATTGCTTTAAGAAATGATTTACTTATTCCCGTGCCACCACCAGTCAAATATGTTGATGGAGCAAGAAAAACGTCCATGGCAAGTGCGAGTGCAGGATTATCTACAACTTGACTGTAGCCTTTTTGTTCTTGAGATTCTTGAAACAATTGTGTTTCACGAGGAGCATTTGTGATAACACGTCCAAGTTCCGATATAATACCTTTTTTACCAAACGGGTCAGTAAACGAACCAACATCAACTGGTTTGCCTTCATTGGCATTTTGTATTTGATTAATAATTCCTGGTATAAGATTTTCTATTTCAAGCAATTTATCTACAGGATAAAATGGCAAATAAGCTGGACGAATTTTTGTTCCAGGAATTCTAAAATTTAAAACAGAGTTTGCTGCGTTAAATACACTACCGACAATACCCGTGTCTATATCATCTATTTGTTGTTGAGGTACCTCATAGTAAAGAGCTTCTTCTTTAGCTTGACCTAATTTTATTCTAGCTTCTGATACATCAGCACTAGGTGCAAGCATAAGTGTTGTTGGTTTAGGTGTTACGACCCCTTTTCCGACAGCAGTCCCGGCGGTTGGTCTAGCAATTGGTGCACGAGAGCCAGTTCCTGTTTGAATTGGCTTTGTTGGAGTAGTCGTGGTTGTAGCCTTAGGAATTGTTGTAGTTGTTGTTGTTCCACCGGGTGATGGACGAGGAACTGGTTCACGACTAGATATTCTTGGTGCCATTATAAATTCCTACTTTTTAACGTCGCCAATACGACTTCTTAAACTGCTTTCGTAATTATATGGTGTATCTTTTTTAAGGTCAAGATTTGCAAATATCTTTGCTTCTTCTTGCATATATGATTGCAGTCTGTCGGCTGGAACACCTCGTGCAACACCTCCTGATGTTTGTCTAAACGAAGGTGCAAGATAGCTTGATGGAGTAAAGCCTGGTTTGTCCGCGCCAACAGCTTTCATTCCGGCTTGTCTACCAAAAGCTACATCTTCTTCAGATGGATTAAGCTTAAACAGTGGTGTTACTGGAGCCCCCGGCACATACTTGTATGTAGGGTCAACAACTTTATTTAAAGCTCTAATTATTTGCGGATTAGTACGAAAGTCAATTGTCTTTGCTGCGTAATCTGTTTTATCTCCATAAGTAAAAGATGGGTCAGGTAGTTTAGCTTTAAAGTTTTTATCTGCTTTTAATGTAGCAAGAGTTTTTTCATCTACCGAAGAAAAATATTTAGCTGCATCTCCATAAATGCTATCGATATCTTTTGTTAAATCATCAGTTGTTAATGCTGGTTTTAAATTTGCATAATCAGTCTTAAGCAATCTTACAACTTCTTTTGATGGAGTACCAGCTAAAAATTCATTAGCAACAAATGAAGCGTAATCGTCAACAATACCTTGTTGGATTTTTTGATAACCATTATAAAAATTTGGATATTGTTTTCCAATACTTGATTTAATTGAGGAAACTTCTCCTGGTCTAATTGCTTCTAAATAAGATTCATATTGGTCTGGTACATTTAAACTTGGCAACCATGAAAACAACGTTGGAAACTCAGACTCTGTCAAAGCAATAACCTCTTCATCAAACATGTCAGATGCTTTTTGTGGAGCAATACCTGCTGCTTTTGTTTTTGCTTCATATTGAGTTGCAAATTGTTTTGCTAAAGCTGGAGTAGCACCAGCAGCAATTAATCTTTGTTCAATTTTACTTGCCATAATTAAAATATCCTCCCAGTTCTCCAGTTAGGTCCGCCTCTTTCAACATTTATTGCTTCTTTTTGTGCCGCTGTTAACTCTGCTGGTCCCTTAGGTTCTTCTTTAATTTCTTCTACTTTTGGAGGTGTAACACAATTTCCATTTGCATCTTTTACTTTTCCTGGAGGACATATGTATCCAGTTCCTACCAATGATGCTAGTGTATCTTGAATTGTTTGTTGACGTGCAGCTGCTTCTCTTTCAAGAGTTAGTCTTTCTGCTGCGGCTTTAGCTTGAATGTCTGCTAATGATGCTAGTCTTTGCTGTTGCAATGACCCTTCTTGACTTGCTCTGCTTTGTGCAAGCTGTGTACCTGCAACCGTGCGTGCCATTTCAGCTTCAGACATTCTTGATTGCTGACCAGCTTGTTGTAGTTTAGCCAATGTATTTAATAATTCGTTGTAGTTTTGCGCACCACCTTGAGCTGCTTGTTCAAGAGCGGTAATTGTTGGTTCGACTGGTGCAGTTGAAACACCTTGACCAGCCATGTATTGTGCTAAATCATTTCTAACTGGTTGCGCTTGTGCTCTTGTTGCTTGAGTAAAAGCAGTTGGTTGATTTTGTGTTAGGTAAGTTGCCAAGGCATTGTAACCAGCTGTTGTTAATTGTTCTCCACGGCTATAAGATTCTGCCAATTGCTTCATCAATGCATCATATTGGTCCTGTACATATTTTTCGCTAATGTCTTTTTGGCCACCAACCAAATCAATAAGTTTTTGAGGAGCACCTTGTCCTAACATTGATTGCAAATACTCTGCTTGATTTGCTGCACCAGTTTGAGCCCTGGTTATGGCTGCAATAGCAGCATTTTGTTCATCTATTGCTTTTTGCGCATCAAGAATATATTTTAATCTATTTGTTTCGGCATTGATTAATTTAGAATCTGTGCCGCCGTATGTCTTGTAAAATTCATCTCCTGGAAGTGCCATATCATCCTACCTTAAATTTAATAAAGCTTGCGCGTCCGCAGCTATTTGTCTAGCTTTTAGTGATTCTAAATCAGCAATACCTTGCTCATAACTAGCTAAACCTTGAGTTTGGGCTAGGTCATAGCCTCTCGTGGTTCCAGCTAAATCTTCTCTAGCATAACCTAATTGCTTTGCTCTTTCTTTAGAATAACTTTGTAAGGCACGATTATACACTCCAGAGCGAGTACTTATTCCAGTTAAACCTCTGCGACCATAAGATGATGTTAATCTTGGAACATCACCCATTCTACCAGTCGGCGTTGTACCAAATGCTGATTCCTCAAGCTGTGCTATAGGACGCTGTCCACGAACCTCAGCCAAATATTTTTGATAGGCTGTAAGGGCGGCCTGCTGTCCAAATTGATTAAACAGCCTACGTCTTGTCTCTTCGAATACACTTGGGTCAAATGCCATAAATTAAATCTCCTATAATACTACGTAAATATTACCTATTGCGCGTAAAGAACCAGTGGTCAGGCTGTACATAGTGAAAAAACACTAATTCCACTGACCCATCTGGTCCTAAATCTTTAGGGTAACGACCATGGGTTTGGTCATTTCCCATATAACATAAGGCTTCATTTGGGTTTAAAATAAACTCTTTATCCTCTACCCAAAGCCCCCAAGGTTCTGTTTGCCTTATGCATAAATCAATTGTATATGTACACGCATTGTCGTCTTTGTGCATATTCATGTTTGCTTTGCCAAAATATTTACAATAAACTGAATATGAACTTTTAATATTATCTTCTTTAAAGATTTTTCTTGCTAAAGATTCAAGCTTTCTACCAACATCTTCTACATAATCATTATAAGAAAAGTATCTTGAACGAGCTTCATCATGTAATGGCGGATGCAAATATTGAAGATTATCTATTAAATCTTTAAGTTCTTCTTCTTTTAAAACATCTGTTATTTTAATTGGTTCCATTAATTCCACCAATTCACTACAGAATATTTTATTCCTTGCTTTACCGGTTTAGCTTCGTGCGTGTATGGTGCCCCTGAAGGAAATACTACAATGTCACCAGCAGTAGGATAGTAATTAAAATTAAGATTTGGGAACCAAAGTTCTCCGCCTTCATAATCATCATTTAAATATCCTATAGCAGAAACTCTTCTTTTGGATTGTTTGCCGTCATCAAGATGTGCAACGTAATGTTCCGATTCACCATATCTTAATATTTGATATGCAGTTGAAACATTAACATCAACATCAATCATAAATTTTGCACAAAAATCAGCAATACATGGTTTAAAAGCTTTGTGAAATTCAAATGAAATAAGAATATTGGCTTCTGTTTCATTTTCATATATTTCATTTACATGTGGAAGAAACATAAGTTCATTTGTTCTTACAGAAGATTGTGTTATAGAACCATCTGCATTCATAACGGTAGCTTCTTTCCAGTTGCTACCTAAACCATATTCCGTGGCTTCAATAATATCTTTTGAATTTTGTATTGCATTTCTATAAATTGATATTCCGTTAAAAACTAAAGGCTTCATTACCATTTTCCAATTGGGCATTTAGCTTCTTTTAGTTGTGTCTTTAATTTCATAAAACAACCGCACTGTTTACATTGCTTAGTTATTTTAATTAATTCAGGACATTGTTCACAAACATTAAAACGCTTACTTGCTTCTTCGTCAGAAACCTTTTCTGTATTTGGATTTATTATATCCCATGGTCGGGTAGTGCCAACTTTTTCTTTATACTTTTGCCAAGGTGTCATTGTTGTTCCTTCGAATCTAGAATTTTATTTCCATCCCATTTAGAACCTAATGCTGGTGGTGTATCTACTGGGACTATAGTTGGGTTAGAACTATATATTGCTATTTGTTGTTCAGCTGCTTCATTATTTGGAAATGAAAACCATGTTACAACTTCACCATCTAAAATAACTGCAAAGTATTTTTGTTCTATTTGATTATTCTGCATTTTGTTTCCTTCGATTAATTTACTTTTATATATTTTACCACAGTAACTAGATTAGCATCCGACACCTTGACAACTAGCGGAAACAACAGAACAACAACCTGGACCGCCACAATTACCTGTAGCGCAAGTATTTCCACATCCATCTAAAGTTAAAGTTCTAAAGCAGTTGCCTAAACAACATTGGACGTTAGTAGTACCGCCATCACCACAAGAACCACAATTAACAGGAACAGGAACAGGAACAGGAACAGGGACTGGAACAGGAACTGGGACAGGAACTGGGACAGGAACTGGGACAGGAACTGGAACAGGTGTAGGTGTAGGTGTAGGTGTAGGAGTAGGTGTAGGTGTAGGGACAGGAGGCGCAACAGGAGTTACAGAGTTTGAAGCAGCAGAGTAAGGACTGTTTACGCCATAAGAAGTTTCTGTTCTTACTTGAAAAGTATAAGCTGTTCCATTACTTAATCCGGTAACAGTAATTGGAGAAGACGAACCAGTTGCAGTTATACTATTAGGAGTAGAAAGAACACGATAAGTTACTGTTCCGCCTTTACCTGTGTATGTTGGCACAGTAAATGCGACAGATGCAGTAGTGTTTCCAGCCGTGGCTGTACCAATGGTTGGAGTACCTGGTATACCACTTCCTGAAGTAGCTGTTAAACGCATTAGCTGCTAATATCTCCAGTAAGCACCCAAGAATTACTTCCTCTACATATCAATGTAGCAACTGACCATTGAGCACGAAGGTTTAAACCTGGAGTTGCATTGACCGTCACGCCTGTGTCTCCAGCAATAACAACTGCACCTGTACTTATTCTAATTATTGTAATTTTACTTCCCGCAACAAAAGCAACAGAAGCAAATGTTGGAATAGTAATTGTAACGCTTGCAGTTGAGTTTACTTCAATTATATTTCCATCATCTGTCAGAGCAAGTGTATAAGCAGTTACTCTTGTGTTGGTGCTTGGATGGTCTACAACAGTTCCAGAACAAGTTAAAGCTGTTCCAGTGGCAGTACCAATGTTAGGTGTAACCAATGATAAAGATGATTGCAAATTTGAGCTACCTACTGCGCCAGCTGCAATCTTTGCATTGGTAATAGCAGTTGGTGCAATGTCTTCTGAGCCAATTGCACCAGCATCAAAGTTGCTACCTGCTGATAAA
>Ga0181363_1000443_pt1 | contig 11687 bp, 19 predicted proteins | sample Fa13NDMLBSN_FD_130109 | JGI IMG/M metagenome (GOLD analysis project Ga0181363, IMG submission 130109) | Freshwater viral communities from Lake Michigan, USA - Fa13.ND.MLB.S.N | ecosystem: Environmental > Aquatic > Freshwater > Lake | place: USA: Michigan | collected 2013-09-23
TCGCACGAATTTTAATTCCAGTAATTGAATTGACTTTTGTTTTGTGACCTTCATCGTCAAAACCATCGGTAACTTCTTTTACCTTGCCTGCCTTGCGTAACGACACCCGATATGAAGCGTAATAAGGTAGCGCTTTGCCACCTGCTACAACTTCAGGGTCGCCAAACATTACACCAACACTCATTCTTGTTTGATTGATAAACATAATCGCCGTATTACGATTTGCAGATGTTAGTTTTCTCATACCCAAAGACATAAGTGCCGCTAGTCGTGCAGGTTGCACCGACTCCTTGGACATTCGCTTTATGCTTTCGGCTTGTGGAAGAGTTGCGGCAACTGAATCCCAAACAATCAAATCCACGCCATTTCGTATGAGTGTTTCTGATGTGTCAATGGCTTCTTCGCCAGTATCAGGCGCTTGATAGATGAGTGAGTCAGTATCCACACCCAACGACCTAGCCCATTCAGGGTCATAAGCGTGTTCGGTATCAATCAAGGCACAAACACCACCACTTTTCTGCGCCTGTGCGATGGTTGAAAGACCAATATAAGACTTGAGTGTGCTGTAAGCACCGAACAATTCTGTAAACCTGCCCTTGGGAATTCCACCATTCAACAAATGGTCAATCGGCAAAACACCCGTGGGTATGTATTCAACTTTCAATCGTTTATCGTTGCCGAAAATAACAGTGTTTTTACCGAGCAAATCATTTATTTCTTGTGCAACTTCTTGTGCTTTGTTCATGTTTCTCCTTAGCGTTTGATACCTAGTGATTCTAGCGCACCGTTGTCACGGAGTTGTTTCATTACGCCAGTTAACACCTTGTCTTTATCCCAGTTTTTTCCACCAGTAACATTCCGTGCAGGGCATCGTTTAATCATGTCTTCAATTGAAGAATATGGTGCGTGTTCAACTATTACTTCTGCACAGTTTTTGCCAACACCTTTGATTGAAGATAAACCACGCCTGATTGCATTATTTTTTCGGTCAATTGACCAAGACATACCCGACACATTCACATCTGCCGAAAGTATCTTGATACCCATTCTTCTCGTTTCTTTTTCATACTGTTTTTCTTTGTGACTGCCGACAGTTGTTTCCAGTAATGCAGAGTGAAATTCCAGTGGGTAATTAATTTTCAAATATGCCAACTGATAACCCAAAATGCTGTATGCAGTGGCATGAGAACGATTGAATCCATACGCCGCAAATCCTTCTACAAGTTTCCACGCCGATGTTATTTGCTTAGAACTCATACCATCGTTTTTGCACAATTGCTTGAATTTTTCTTTGTTTCTTTCAAACACTTCGTTTGCATCTTCGGAATATCCTGCAACTGCGTGTTTTCCCTTAACTGCTTTTAGAAAAGCGTTTAGTTCAACCACTGGCATACCTAAGTCACGCATAATTTCAAGCACTTGCTCTTGAAAGCATGGTACGCCAAAAGTTTCTTTTAGATGTTTTTTGAAAATTTCACTTGGGTATGTTACGCCATCAGGGTTTTGGCGATTCTTCAAGAACTTGCTCACATATCCACTATTGATGGTTGCAGGTCTATAAAGAGCATTTACAAGAATCAAATCTTTTACCGAATTGACTGCAACTTCTTTGCAACCACGAGCCGCAGTCCAACCTTCCATTTGAAACACTCCAGTGTCCGTGTATCCACGCTGTAGGAATTTGAAAGTTTTTTCATCGTGCAATGGAATCCATTCTGTACCAGTTTTCCCCACCATTTCCAAGCATCGGCGTAAAGTGGTGAGAGAACGCAATCCCAGCAAATCAATTTTTACAAACCCTGCATCTTCAACATCATCCATCATCATTTGTGTAACCATGGTGTCCGATGACGGAATAAGCATCTTCGGAATCCAGTCTTTGAGATTGTGCAATGGTGGTGCAGATATAACGAATCCAGCCGCATGAGCGCCAGCACTTCGGCGTAGTGGCATATCTCCTAGCAGTCTCAATCGTCTTGCATCGTTTGGATTAACAACATCCAAATCGTGCAAATTCTGAACTCTTCCAAGTGTTCTAGCAAATTTGTCGCCAAGTATCTTGCGCTTTGCGCTCATGTACTGCACGAACAACCCACCACGACCTGTTTCTTCATCAAAAGAGAGTCGGTTGTATGTGCCAATTTGTGTAATTTCGTATCTGCCTTTTAGATAGTTGACTACATCATCTCTGCGAACATCTTCAATGTCCAAGTCAATATCGGGTGGTCTTGTTCTGTCAATCGTCAAAAATCTTTCAAACATCAAATTCCATTCCAAAGGGTCAACCTGAGTAATACCAAGTAAATAACAAACAAGCGAACCTGCCGCAGAACCTCTTGCCATAACCAAAATGTTTTGTTCTTGACACCAGCCGACATAATCGTTTACCAACATGAAATAGTTCGCCATGCCAGTTTGTTCAATGACCGATAACTCATCGGCAAGTCTTTCTTGATAAACAATCTTTTCGCCATCTTTTCCAATTCTGTAATTGCTATTTAATTTGGCATTGCAAAGAGCAGTTAATTGTTTCATCGGATTCTTGGTAATTGCTGGGATAAAGTATTTGTACTTGTTCAACGGTTCTAGTTCTAGCGAGTGATTATCCAATAACCACTTGCATGATTCTTCAGATGCTCGCCAAACTTCGGGATTAAATTGTTGCTTTAACCACGATGAACTTGACAAGTGATAACTATGGCCAGGGTATGCCAAATCTTTTTCATCGGCAGAATAGGCAATCATTCTCATCATATTGTGCAGGTCTTTTTCTTCTTTATCGCAGTAATGAGAATCTTGCGAAGCAATTGTTGGTAATCCGAGCCAGTTAGCCATGGTAAATAGTTCATGTACAAGTTTGTCGTCATTCCACCCGTCACCATGGTCGGCTTTGTGGTTTTGAACTTCAACAAAAACTTTTTCAAATGCTTCTTGCAATATCTTGATAATTCGCTCTGCTTTTTTAGTATCGCCATGAACAACTGCTTGAGATACCAAGCCGAAATAGCATCCAGTAAGGCAAGCGATTCCTTTAAGGTTGCCCTGTGCAGATGCTTCCACCAAATCATTGATATCTAAGAGTGGTTTGTAATGGTAATGGTCACGCTCGTGCGACAATGTAGATAACTTCGTTAAATTTTTATACCCTTCGGTTGTAAACGAAATTAGAGATAAATGATTCCGTTTTGCTTTTTTGTCGCTACGGTCTAAAACTACATACGCTTCTAACCCGATAAATGGCAAGATGTCGTTTTCTTTGCAGGCTTTGTAAAGTTGAAACGCACCACTCATATTGCCATGGTCAGTAAGCGCTAACGCTGGTTGTTTGAGTGACGCAACTTTTTCAGCCATTCTTGAAATATCTGCCATGCCATCAAGACATGAAAATTCAGAGTGAACATGAGTGTGAAAAAAATATGTCATACAGGCCAATAATACGGCAAATCTTTTTTTACCGACCAATTAAATTGCGAATAGTGTTGTGGAAACTTCATCAATAGTTTTGACTTGTGCGAATCATGCACTCTTGAATCGCCCCACCATGACGGTCTAATGTCGCTTGAATTATCTAAATTTTCAAACTCACCCAACAACTTTTTTATTTTATATTTGCAACTATCGTCATATCCACGACTAATCCACTCTTCGCAAATTGCAATGGAATAAACTGCTAGGGCAATTTCGTGACCTGCCCACATTTTTACGGCAGGATGATTAGCCCATCCATACTTGTATCCGACACGAGTAGCGTGAAGGGAAGTCAGTATTTGTAATGATTCAACTCGTTGCTTACCTAACCTTTGACGGTCAAGAACACGAGCGCATTCGGTATAAGTTTCGCATGGTACGAAAGTTTGCATTTTGTCTCCTTAGGACTAAAAATCATAAAACGGTTCGTAAATAATGTTTATTGGTGGTGTATCGTTTTCTTTGGCTAACTTACGCCATTGGTAGTTTTCTTTTGTTCGGCGTATCTTAGCGCATCTCATTGCCCAATCGGTTATATGTTGTGGGCAACGAACAACTCTTCCATCGCTAGAAACAATCCAGTTTTTGAATTGGGGCGATGAAGACAAAATAACCCGACAACATTTTGTGCAAAAAAATGTGTCGGGTTTATCTTGCATTACTTAGTTTGATTTTGCTTATTGAACTTTCTCTGCCTAATTGCATCAGGCCCGTTTGATTTGCTCAAACGATATCTCTCTTCGTATTCGGTAGCAGGGTCATAGCGATACAGAGTGCCACTTTCCGTATCACGCAAACGAAGAATTGTTACACCCAAGTCTTCTATTGCCCGTAGAACATATCCCATAGAGCGTGGTGAGAAATGCCCTACGGCATCGCAAATGTCTGCCCAAGAGACTGTTTCACCCGATAACAAAAGTTCTGCAACATCATAACGCTTTGCTTCTCTTGCTTTGTTAAACGGATTTTTTGGTTTTGTTGCCAAGTTGTATTCCTTTCTTTTGTTGGGGTGTGGTATGGGAAAAGCGGAAGGGGGAAGCGATTCCCATACCACGACTTGTATCGGTTATTGTTCCGAAGCCTCTATAATTGCTTTGACCATATCCGATTTTGACATTTCATCGCTTTCAATTCCCATGTCTTCGCAGATGATTCGCAAATCACGCAACTTCATGGCATTGAGAGTTTCTTCATCAAGCACTTCTTCTTCATCACTCTCATCGTCTTTTGGTGTAGCACCTTTGACTTTTGTTTGTGGAGATTGATTGGCAAGAATTGATTCCACTTCAGTCATGCTGTCATCGTCAACAAGAATGTCTAGTGTTTCAATAATTTCTTGCAACCATTGTGGCTTGTTGGCTTTGACCCAGTTCAGTTCTTCAAGCGTGTAATCTTCACGAACTGTCTCATCACCTGCATCGTCTGTAGGGAAGATGGTTTCGTAAGAGTATCCAGCCGAACTAATAACTTTCTTTTTCGGTTTCTCTGCAACCATGGTTGACTTGCCTACTGCAACCAATGTTTTTTCATCTTCATCAATGTCATCATCATCAAGAGATGAAACTGACTGTGAAGTGTCTTTTTCGCCAAGTGCCGATTCTCTTGCCTTAATCAAAATATCTTCAAGATTAAGTGCTTCGTACTTTGCGAGATTCAACTTTGATGGTGCATCTGGCGTTACATCGTAAGTCGTGTCCAAACCTTCACCATGCTTTTGCAATTCATAGTTTCGGTCAATCATCGTGCCATACTTGTCGTATTTGAGAATCAAACTGTTTGCAGTTGTCTTCGCAAGTTTAATCGGAATTACACGGTCAGTCTCAATGTCAATTGCCGATGCAAGATATCGGAACGATGCCCTAGCACCGTCAGGGAGTATTTCACCGATTGCCATTGGCACGAAATTGCGACTCTCATCATTCCAGTATTCATAGAAGCCGAACCATTCTTCGGGTTCAGTGATGAAACGGACTGTGATTCCTTCTGCTGGAACATTCTTGATGAATGTGTTCAGAGAAGAACCACCTTTTTTCAGTGATTCTTTTAGGGCTTTGATATTCCCCATCTTCTTTCCACTTATATTCATGTTTTGACCTCCTATGGTCTTTGTTTGTATTGACTGACATTACTTTTCATTAACGCATTTGTCAAGTATTTGATTAAGAGGTGGGATTTCGCTTGTTTACTGTAGGGCAATGAAAGTAAACCTACAGGCAAGACAGCAACGCCATTGGAAGGAGTTCTAGACGAATATGAAACATCTAGAACAGAAAAATGGCATCCCACCATGTTGCCGTTACGACCTTTGCTTATTGCGTTGTCGCAACAAGACTCTGCGAGCGCTTGGCATTTTCCCACCAAACACTCCAAACTCAGTCAAGTTTTCTCGCAACGAGTATTCCAAACATTCTTGAACAACTGGACATTGTTCGCAAATTGCGATTGCTTTTCGGTAAAACTTGCGAGCGGCTTGACCACGACTTACTTCGGGAAAAAATACCGAGGTGTATCCAGTACACGCCGCTTGCCTGAACCATGTTTCTCTGTCACTAAATAACATTGATGTTTTCTCTTTCTTGTGTTGTTTTTTGTTGAACCATATTTATGCAAGCCATGTAGCCCATTACATCTACGAGTGTGTCATGGTGCAAAATATCTTTTTCAAAATTGTTTCGCAATCTTGACAACTTTACTGAAACCATAAACAAGAGCGCTTCACGAACCGACAACTTGATTCCAGTCAAAGATTCAAAAATTGTGACAACTCGCAAATAATCATCTGATGGATGACCATAAACTTTTTGCCTATCGCCAGTAACAAGCGAGTGGGCTTCTAAAAGAATTTGTGCGCCATCGTTATTTGTTTTCATTTTTTTCACCCCAACTGTTTTCTTGGCTTGCCGATTGAATATCGTGTTGGATAACCATGGCAAGCCATTCGTCATAACTTTCAAGTTCATTGAACGAGTAAAGTGCTTCACGAACTGTTTCGCCGCCGATTGGTGCGTGACCTTTCATTACAAGAACTAATGCTTGCCTGAGTTCATAGGCAACATCTTTCCAGTCTTTTTGTATTGGTCGGTCTGCACAGCCCGCTTCATCCATTTTTATTCTCCTTCAAAGTTAAGTTGTTCTTGGTGGTGTCTTACTGGAATTGCTTCTACAAAAGATTTTCCGATATCGGATTCTAAATCCATCAATCGTTGCATCTCTTCAATTACATATTCACGGTTGCCTTGAATTTCTTTTACTCCACTTGGAAGTATCAACCTGACTGCTATTTCATTTTCTTCTGCCATTTATCCTCCTTTTGTTGGCATTGATAATCATATAGCGTCATTGATTAAATTGCAACTATTTATTTTCTTTTTCTTCCCCGATACATAGTTCCACGCCGATTGTTTTCCGAAACGGTCACTCTTTCCAAATGGGCTGGTCTTACACAGGCTCTATTTCGGCAAAGATGGTCAATTACGACATCTTCGGGCATTTCTCCGTTTAAGGCTTCATATATCCAGCGATGCGCCCTACGCTTTTGCCCTCTAAATTTGAATTGACCATAACCCGCTTGGTCTTGGCTACCAGTCCAAACCCAACATTCTTCTTCAATCCTTATGTGTTTTTTGAAACGGTCAATCTCCGTCTTCTTCGCTCTCATCCTGCATATCATACAACTCTTCAAGGTCAAGACCGATGAACTTGAAAATCCATTGAAAAATGTCGTTTATCTGCATAAAGAGTTGGGCGTTTTCCATAGCCATTTCAGACAAATGTTCAATCCTGTCTAGGGTTTCTAAAAACGATTCAGAAGTCAATTCCACTGACTCTGATGCTGGTATTTTCTGCCCCATCATCGCTAGTTCACGAGAGCGCTCAACCTGCCCACGAACCGAATTGCATAGTTCTGCAAATGTTTTTGGAGATGTCGTATAGTCAATACCCATACGCCTACTCTACACCACAGCGATTGTTTGTAAACCCTAAAAAATTGAAGCCACTTTGACACAAAAAAAAAGACCATCGCAACGGAATTACCCGAAGCGATGGTCTTTTTAGTTTATTTGCCCCAAGGACTCCAACCGTTTTTGTTGTGTTTGGTGCTGTAATTGAAGATTGCTAGTGCAGATGCTAATGCAGTTTTAGGGTCGTGCAAGTCTTCACAGCGATTTAGTGTCTTTGCATCTTGCAGAAAACCAAATTCGCTATATCGTGATTTCTTACACCAAAACCGATTTATTTGCATTAGTCCGTGACTTCCACCATTAGGGTCGCCAGCATTAAAAGCAGATGGCAAGCATCTACTTTCACGCCACATAATTTCATCTAACTTGGCGAGTTCAGATTTATCCCAACCAACTGATATTGCCAAATCCCACCATTGAGGGCAAAGCGCATTTTTTGGCACTTTGAATTTCACGATAGTGGTGTTGGTTAGCCTTTCAACCTGAACATTGTTAAGAACAACTGTTGGTGTTGATTCTTCAACAATTATTTCTTCTGAATATCCGAACACTGTAAAAACAGTGGTCGCAACTACGCTTAGCAAAGTTGAAATTATTTTTTGCATTATCTCTCCTTTGGTTTGACAATTATGTATTAGCCCCAGTTATTCGCAAATATGGCTTTGAAGCCACCTCTACGCTGTTTGCGCTAATAATGGATATGTCTATTGTTCCACGGGCAACTGCGTCTTCTATTGCCTTCTTGTCTAGCACAGTTTTCGTGATTTGTCGCCACTGTTTGTCAGAAAGTTTTTCTTTCAATTTCTCTTCGTTAAATTTCAACGAAGTCGGTCTGACAATCGTGATTTTTGTTTCCGATTCGCTTTCGCCAACCGTGATGGTGTCCACTTCATTGCTTTCCAATGCGTCAAAGATTTTTTTCTTTGCTTTTGCAATTTCGTGTTCTAAATCAACAATTTTTCCTTGTTGAATTTTTATTTCTTCTGCTAGTTTTTCCAGCATTGCTTTGGTTTGGTGATTCATTCTTTCCATTCCTTCCATGGGTCATCAATTTCTTTTGCCCAATCGTAAGGTTCATTCGGTTTGCCCAAATAAACGGTGTATTTTTTTTCTTCATTTATTTCTTGCTTTAGTGATATTGCCGAACGAATTGCTATACCAAGTAGCAATCCTATAACTACCCCGTACAAAGCCCAACCTAAAGGTGATGAACTAAATTCAGGGTCAGGAACAAATGCCATTGCAATTAAAAGAATCACAAGCACTAATGAAAATGCAAGTGAGTCTTGTGGTCTGAATGTTTTCAATTTATTTCTCCTTTGTTTTGCTTATTGCTTGTTTTATTACTTGTTCGTATCTTGTATGCAATGAATTTGCGAGCGTTGGTGGCACAAAAATTTCTGTGTCGCCATCTTCAAACATTGCTTTCCAACATAACGGATGGATGCCAGTGAGTATTTGTTCACGGTCTTCGGTTGGCATTTTGGGAAAAGCCTGCATAATCAAAGCACCACTTTCGTAGAGTTCAATTCCTGCAACTTCTTCCACGGTAATTCCAACTTCACCGATTTCACTGCACCAAGGGCAAGGCTTGGTTTCTAAATAACCGAATATCTTTCTATTCATTATTTTTCTCCTTTGTTGTTTGGATGTATTGATTTAACAAGTGCTTAAGTAATGCTTCTAACTGACTTTCGGTTGTAATAGTGACCATCAATCCAACTACAAAATCAGTGGAATTTTCTCCCCAAAGTTTTTTAGTCAAAGTGATAATGTCTAACCCTAAATTTTCCATTCTTTCGCCCTGTTGTTCTTCTAAAAATTCCATTTCGTTTTCCATATCTTGTATTGCATCTCGCTCTTCTTCGGTTAACTCAGCGTGTGGGTCGCCATAAGTGACTACACACTCCTGATTTGCGAACACATTCCAGTGTGCGTGTACAATTTCTTCCATTATTTCTTCATCCATTATTTTTCTCCTTTTGTTTGGTTTAATAGACCTGCAATAACTACAAGTTGATTCAAAGAATCTTTAATTCTCAACTTTTTGCCATAAAGAATGTTCATGTGCAAGTTTTCTACAACATCAGCGAACTGCTCGTTGCTAGCAATCAGTTCTGCCCAATCGTGTTGTTTGTGAAACATGAACGAATTCAATAACTTTTGCCACTCGCCTAGATTCTTGTAGTCGGCGTAAGTTTCTTTGAATTTCATTATCTGTTCGGAAACTGTAAACACTTTGCCTGTGTAAACCCAAACATTTGCTTCTTTATCGTAAATTAAATCCGTTGTCATTATTTTTTCTCCTTTAATTTGTTAAGGTTGTTTTTTTCACTGGAAACAAAATCAAGCATTTCATCTACCCATTCTTTTGCAAGTTCTTCAATTGAACTTAATTGTGGGTGGTCAAAAATATCGCAATCTTTGTTTTCAATTTTTCCAGCAAGAACTAAGTGTTCTTGTGCTTTCTTTAACAATTGATATTCGTAATCTTCAGTCATTATTTTCTCCTTTGGTTGTAAATGCCAATCGGCAGTACCACTGGTGTGATACTGCCGATTAACAGGTTGTTTTTTTTACTTATGGTTAGGAAGCGATGAACTCGTAACCATCTTCTGTTGGATTAACCCGTTCAGGGTCTTGACCTTCGCCTTCTAGGTTGTCGTAAAGACCTGACGCAATTTCTTGCGCCCATTCAGACGGGTCAACTCGGTAAGTAACCGATTTGTCATCTGATGTTGCAACTGCAACAATTTCGTTTGTGTCTTGCCTGATGTATTCAACTTCAGTGAAAACATCCAACCCTTCGTAGGTCATTTCAATCAGTTGTTCCACAGTCTTGACGGAAATTTTGAGATATTGAATATCAAATTTTTCGCTTGACTGATTTTCTGATTCTTCTTCTGTTGCTTCGGAATCTACCGTGTCGGTATCTTCCAGTTCTGCTTCAAGCGCTCTTGTCGGGCGCTTCTTCTTCTTTTTGGCAACCATGTGTTTTCTCCTTATGGTTTTTTTTGGTTAGATTTGCGAGCGCAGGTGGCACAAAAATTTCTGAGCGCACCTGCGCTTTGTTCAGTATAGCGCATTGAATGGCATTGATTATGGGTTCATCATTGCCCCCGTAATATGCTTTCCAATAGCGTTTGTCAAACTGACGCAATCGTGGCTTTGGACTAGGTATTTATGACCATAATTTGCAGGTGACAACTTGCCATCAGATGTCGCCCGTTGGGATATTACGGAGAAATTTGGCTTATCAATAATGATATTGCCATTGAATTTATCCGACTTATCCCAAGAATAAGAACTAGGCAATTGCACCAAAAAGGTTAAAATGCCGCTCTTATTCATGTCATCAATTGCCTTAAGCCCATGTCTGTCAACAAACCAATCGCCATCGGTAATTGAAAACAATAACTTGTGTTTGGCTTCTGACTTCTGCAAAATAGTTTTTGCAATAATCAAAACCTGTTCAGGATATGTTCCACCCCTACAATCAAAAATTGGTATTTGACTTAGACCAACTTTTGTATTTGTGGAATATAGAGCCTGATAACTGTCATCGTAACCAATTACCGAACATGGAATATCGTGTTGATTGCAGGCATATTTAATTGCCCACATTGATGCCGATGCTTCACCCATGGTTGTCATCATTGGCGATAGAACATTTGGTGAACCAACTATGTAAGACCTAGATACCATGCTTGAAGACTGGTCAAGCAAAATTACAACTTCGGCATCAGGGCGTTCATCGCCTTCATCAAGATATTCGTCAAATACATCAAAGTGTAAGTCACGACTCTCAATTGAGCGTACAATGTTGAATTTTCCAAATGCACTTCCAGTTTCCCATTGATTATCAGAATCAGCCTTCAACTTGCCGATTGTTCGGGCAAGGTTTGTTGCTAATGCACGATAAGCAATTGGTGTTTGTGCAAAGTGGTCGGGTTTTTCACATTTTGAAAACAACTTGTCGTATTTTGTTGTTTCAACAAGCGATGAGATTTGTGAAAGCACATCTGCCATTTCTTGTTGAACAGTGACTTTGTTGCTTTGAAAAACTTCGGCAAACACCTTGTCTTTTTCAGACAATTTTGATTTAGATGCAGATGAATCGGAAGAATTTTCTTTTGACAAACTTCCCGAACCATCAGAATCATCATCAGAATCGTAAGAATCATCATCAGAATCATCAGAACCACCCGAACTATCTGAATCATCAGAATCTTCGGAATCGTCATCAGAATCGCCCGA
>Ga0181363_1000446_pt1 | contig 11664 bp, 18 predicted proteins | sample Fa13NDMLBSN_FD_130109 | JGI IMG/M metagenome (GOLD analysis project Ga0181363, IMG submission 130109) | Freshwater viral communities from Lake Michigan, USA - Fa13.ND.MLB.S.N | ecosystem: Environmental > Aquatic > Freshwater > Lake | place: USA: Michigan | collected 2013-09-23
GACTGGTGCAAATAACGTAGCAATTGGAACCGATGCGGCCGATAAAGTAACCACTGGTACTACCAACACAGTTATTGGTTCAAGCGCAGGTAGTTCTGGCACTAATGACCTAACAACTGGTTCTAACAACACTATTATTGGTTACAATGCAGCTGCAACATCTGCCTCAGTATCTAATCAAATAACATTAGGTAACGCTTCAGTTACAAACTTTAGAGTTCCTGGTGTTGGATTTGATATTGATACAAACCGCGCATCAGTAACTGGTTATCTTAAAGTAACAGAGTATCTTGCTAGCACTGCACCTGTAGTTAAGACAGCAGACTTTACTTTGGCTGATACAGAAAACTATATTGTTAATAACAAAGCTGGTTCAGTTCTAGTGGTCACCTTGCCATCGGGCACAGAGTACATTGGTCGCATTATTCACTTTATGAGCTGGCAAAATAACCATATTAATTCAGCATCAAGTAACGTGTATGATTCTGGTGGAACTTTGCAGCAAAACATTACCAAAGCAACATCGGGTTCATCAGCAGACTTAGTGTATGATGGTACCAACTGGTATATAATGAATGAACAATAAATAAAATAACGAAGGAAAACAAATGAAGGAATTCTTTTTCTTAGCGCGGAATGCAACGTAGCGGCGCAACAATACTAAGTCAAATATTAAATCAGAATCCAGATATGTGGGTAACGCCGGCAAGTCCATTGTTTAGAATGATGGTCACGCAGTCACAAAGCCATAATGAATTAGAAAACAAAGATTATAATACAAGTGCTGAAATAGACAATGTTATTGCAACTATTCCACATGCGTTTTATCAGGACAAGTCAGCTAAATATATTCTTGATAAGAATCTAAACTGGCCAAGTCCATTAGGCGTAGAAATAATAGCTAAATATATTACTAAAAATATTAAGTTTATTTGTCCAGTAAGAAATATTATAGATGTTTTAACTTCTTTCGACACAATCATAAATGCGTCAGAAGATTCTAAAGATAATGTGATAGATAAAAAAGTCTTAATTGAAACATTTGATAATATGCCATTAGCTGATAGAAGAGCTGATTATTTAATGCGTCATGACAAAGACGTACAGTTAACTTTAAATTATTTAAGACATGCAACAATTCCAGAATATAGACACTTGTTTCATTTTGTAGATTACGATGATTTAATAAACAATCCAAAGAAAGAGATTAATAAAATATATGATTTTTTGGAAATTAAAAAATACAATCACGAATTTAGAAACATTAAAGATATCTCAGGTATTTCCGAAGAAAGTATTACAGGAATTAAAAACTTACATACGATTAGACCCAACCTGCAAAAAGTGTCTAAAAGACCAGAAGACGTGTTCTTGCCAGAAACAATAAAACGTTACTCAGGATTAGAGTTCTGGAGAAATATTTAATGGAATTAAATGATTTAGTTAATGAATACAATTTTCGCAAATGTCGTGGACCAGAAAATGCAACTACTCAAGAATTAGCTGATGCATTTGATTTCTTTTGCGCTAATTATGTATTTATTAAACATCCAAATAAAGGCCGCATACAATTAAACTTAAGACCCGCACAAAAAGAAGCAGTAACAGCATGGATAGAAAACAGATACTCAATAGTATTAAAGTCACGTCAGATAGGATTCTCAACTCTGGCAGCGGCGTATTCTTTTTGGTTGTGTTTCTTTTGGCCAGACCGTTTCATCGTTATGTTGTCAAAGACGGAAAGAGAAGCAACAAAGCTTCTAGCTAAGTCTAAATATATCTACAAGTTCTTGCCAGATTGGTTAAGACTATCAGGTCCAGAACTAATACAAAACAACGTGCTTAAGTTGTCGTTTGCCAATGACTCTGTAATTGAGTCAATGCCATCAGCAAATGAGCCAGCCAGAGGTGAATCGGTATACCTGGCTATAATCGACGAAATGGCCTTCTTGCCTAACCCAGAAGAAGCCTGGGCATCTATTGAGCCTATTGCTGACGTAGGCGGCCGAGTAATCTGTCTGTCAACCGCAAAGGGTGAAGGCAACATATTCTTTACTTTGTGGCAGGGGTCACAAAATAATACCAATAGATTTAAAGGTATATTCTTTCCATGGTCAGCTAACGGAGACCGTGACCAATCTTGGTATGATGCTCAGGCCGCAGAACTGCCAATCTGGCAATTACATCAAGAGTATCCATCAAATCCAGAAGAAGCCTTTATTCGTTCTGGCAGACCGGTATTTGAACTTGATGCTTTAAATAAATTTGAGACAGTAACTCCTAAAAAAGGTTTTAATAAAAAACTCTCAGACATGAGAAACTCCTACATGTTTGACCCAAATGGTGGCCCATTATCCATATGGTTAATGCCACAGGCTGGGGCTAGATATGTTGTTGGTGCTGACGTTGCTGAAGGTTTGGCTAGAGGAGACTATTCATCAGCCCACGTCATTGATGCCAAGTCCGGTGTGGTTGTAGCCCATTGGCATGGTCATGTTGACCCTGACAAATTTGGCGAAGAAGTCCTTTATTCATTGGGATTCTTTTATAATGAAGCTTTAATAGGTGTTGAGTCTAATAACCACGGTTTAACAACATTAACTGCTTTAAATAAATCTAATTATCATAATCTTTATAGACAGCGTAGATTAAACCAAAGACACGCAGAAGCCACAGAAACATTGGGTTGGCGCACAACAACCCTAACAAAGCCTTTGGCAGTAGACGAACTAAATGCTAATATCAGAGATGGTGTTCTAGATATCCGTTGTGAGTATACGATTGCTGAATTAAAGACCTTTGTCCGTGACGACAATGGCTCAACGCATGGCTCCCCACACGACGACAGAGTCATGAGCCTAGCCATTGCTAACCAGATGCTTAAGTATGTTTGGCTGCCAGAATACAGCCCTAAAACAGACGCTCCTTTTGGCACTTTAAACTACTTTGCCGCAACAATAAAGAAGAAACCAAAAGAACTTGACCGTTATTTTATAGGTGAGTTCAACTGGTATAATGATAAGATGTAAAACATTTACCTATAGGTAGGACTTATATGCAATGTAACAGCTGTTCAAAAGAAATAAATACAGAAAACGACTTAAAGCGTAAAATTTGCTTTGCTTGCCATGTCAAAGGGATTACTTTTAACTTTGTTGGCGCCCAATACGGCAAATCAAACTGGAATGCTTCTACTATAAAGGAGACACAAAAGATGTACGAAGCAATGCCTAATGTTGAAAAAGTTTCTTCAAGGAAAGAACTAATCTAGTGGAATGGATTGTGCCTATCGCAGTTGCCTTAATAGGTGGCCCACTTGTTGTTGTAGTCCAAAAGCTTAGAGACGAAAACACCAGCCAACACGCAGAGGCACGAGCCCTTCTTCATAGAGTAGCCGATAAGGTTGATAAAGTAGATGATAAACTTGATGGTCATATAGCATGGCATTTAACTAAGCCAACAAGAAGGAAAAAAAGTGAAAGCCAAAATTAAAAAAGCTCCATTTTATAAATCTAAAAAAGCATCTAAAGGCAAAAAAATAGAAGTTCCCGCAGTAAAAGCTGCTAAAAAAGAATTAACTAAAGCAGAAAAAAAAGTAGACATTGCAAAAACACAACTAATTAAAGTTAAGAAAAAGGGGAAAAAATAATGTACGGTAAAGGTAAAATGGGTAAAGGTAAAGGTAAAGGTAAACCAGCATTTGGCATAATGGTTGCTATTACTGAAACTCCAGTTGGTAAAGCTTACAAAAAAGCAATGAAAAAAGGAAAGAAGAAATAATGCCTTATTCAAAATATTCACCAAAACAAAAGAAACTAGCTGCCGTTGCAGAGCCACGCAAAAAGATAACTGGCGCTGACCTTAAAGCACTTAAAAAAGGAAAGAGAAAATAAATGTTAACTTATACAGACACACTCAACAGCACTCAATCACCATATCCATGGAAAACCTTTAATTGCGCTGACTATACAGACTGCGTTATTCAGCTTAACGGAGTATGGAATGGCAACATAGAATTTTACGCTTCCAATGGACCTGGACCATTAGGTACAGATTTATTGGCTGTTCAATCTATTTCGGGAACAAACTGGACAACCGCAGTTACCACAGAAGCTGGTTCAAGTCCATCAGCTGAACGTCAAATATTTAGAGTTCCAGTTGCTGGTTTAACATTTATTGCTATTTATGGTGATATATTTTCATCGCCAGCTTTTGTTTCAGTAGGCGATGTTGAACTTACTGTAACATTTGTTTCAAACTCAAACGCTAGATAATGCCAGGTAATCCTAAGTATCCTGCATTACCTTCTACAACAACTAAGAATTATACTCCTAGAAAGAAGAAGAAAAATGGCGGCAAAAAGAAAAAGTAACAAACCAGTGTGGGACAAACCACGTCCAAAGTCTTTGGGTAAACCTAAGAAACTTACTCCAGCACAAAAGGCATCAGCTAAGGCTGCAGCTAAAAAAGCTGGACGCCCTTATCCAAATCTTGTAGACAACATGAGAGCAGCTAAAGGTAAGTAGTGGCTAAGACTCCTGCATGGCAAAGAAAAGAAGGAAAGAATCCTTCAGGTGGACTTAATGCTAAAGGTCGCGCATCAGCAAAAGCTGAAGGCATGAATCTTAAGCCGCCAGTATCTGCCAAGCAAGCAAAGAAGTCACCAAAGGCAGCAGCAAGAAGAAAATCTTTCTGTGCTAGAATGGGCGGAATGCCAGGTCCAATGAAAGATAGTAAAGGTCGCCCAACACGTAAAGCGTTGGCATTAAAGAAGTGGGATTGCAAATGAAAGAAAAAGATTCACCAGTTGGACAAGCGTTTGAAATTGCAATTAAGTTTGGTGCCGGCAAAGAAGAATCAAAAGAAAATGATGAAGAGTTACCAGAAGGCGTAACTAATCCTATTATCAAACTTGCACCTGCAGAAGCTGACTACGTTGAATCTTTCTTCGATATAGTAGAAGAATATGGTAAACTTGCTGATAATGATAACAATGGTATTTGGGTTGGTTACGTTACAGCTTCTCAAAACGTAAATGCTAAGATTGGTGTTAAATGTTCTAACTGCGCTTTCTGGTGTCCTAAAATGAAAGGTTGCCATATTATTGTGCAACAAGCAGAACCAAATGGACTTTGTAGATTAGCAGCCATTGGCGAAGGACTTGTTAAAGGAAAGAGAAAATAATGGCACGTGAATCAAATTTAAATAAATTATCAACATACAGAGGTTATATAGACTATGCCAAACGTTGGCGTACTGGTGAAAACTATGACCAACTATGGCAAAGATTAATTAACTTGTACCGTGGCCGTCAATATCGTGGACAATCAGTTGGTGATAGATTACTTATTAATATTTCTTTTTCTACTATTAATACTTTAGCTCCTGCTGTTTCTATTGGTCGCCCAAAGATTAATGTTAATGCCCGCAGGCCAGAAGATGGCGATAAAGCTATTTTAACTGAATCTATTATTAACTATTGGTGGCAGCATTATAACTGCCAGCCAGAGTTCCAAAGAGCAGTTAAAGATTATTTAATTCTTGGTCACGGTTGGGTTAAGACTGGTTATCGTTTTGTTGAAGAATCTAAACTTGATGACATTGAATATTCTGCTGATGAAGCAGCCGGCACAGAACCAACCGATGATGTTGAAGCTCAAACAATTATTAGAGAAGATAGACCATTCTTAGAGCGTGTTGACCCATTTGAAATGTTTGTTGACCCAGATGCAATGAGCATGAATGATATCCGTTGGATTGCACAACGCACTCGCCGCCCATTAAAAGACGCAAAGATTGACAGGCGTTACGATGCCGCCGCAAGAAAAGAACTTAGTCCATCTTCTTATCAAAAATATGCAAATATGGATAAAGGTTATACAACTGATGCTGGAGCAAATCCAGATGAAGCATATTGTGACATTTATGAATATTACAATGTTGATACTGGTGAGATGTCTGTATTTTCAGACTCAGGTGGAGACAAGTTCTTAATTAAACCAATCAAGATGCCATATGCATTTGGTCATCCATTCTTTATGTTGCGCAACTATGAGGTTCCTGGATTCTTTTACCCAATGGGTGAGCTAGAAGCAATTGAACCATTGCAGTACGAATTAAATGAAACTCGTACACAAATGATGTTGCATAGAAAGCGTTACAGCCGTAAGTGGTTGTTCCAGGAATCGGCATTCGATGATGACGGTCGTCAGGCTTTGGCATCAGACGAAGATAACGTTATAGTTCCAGTTAAGTCAGGCGAGAATTTAGCTAATGTCGTAGTCCCAATGCCGGCCTTGATTAACCCACCAGAATTTTATAATCAATCTTCATTAATTCAAAATGACATTGACCGTGTATCTGGTGTATCTGAATACCAGCGTGGTGCAATCCCAGAGACAACTAGAACTGCTCGTGAAGCTGCAATTATTGCTGAAGCCGGCAATGCCAGAGTAGCAGAAAAGTTAGTCGCTATTGAAAATGCCATAGCTGCATGTGCTTCTAATCTTATTATGCTAGCTCAGCAATTCTTAACCGGACAACAGACTATAAGAATTATTGGTTCAGAAGCAGCACCATTATGGTTAACATTTGATAAAGATTACATTAGTGGTGAGTTTGACTTTACGGTTGAGGCTGGTTCTACAGCCCCAAGAAATGAAGCTTTCCGTAGAGATATGGCTTTACAAATAGTTTCAGCAATGCAACCATTTGCAGCTGCGGGTCTTGTAAATTTACCAAAACTTGCAGAATATGTATTATCTCAAGGTTTTGGTGTTAAAGACCCAAATTCGTTTTTACAGCAAGCTCCACAACCTCCAGGCATGGAGGGTATGCCACCAGGTATGGAAGGTATGCCACCAGAAATGGGTGGAGCTCCAATGCCACCTGAGATGCCAGTAGAATTACCGCCTGGTTTAGTTCCAGGTGGACCAATTCAAGGAGTTGGTGGCCAACCAGGTGAAGGTGCACTTCCTGGCAGCATACAAAGTCTTCCCCCCGAAATAATTCAAGCATTATTAGGTGGGCAGTAAAGTAATAGGTAAAGAAAATATCTATAGTGTAGGCTTAATGCCTATAATAGGAATAACCAACGAAGGATAGGACTCCATCAATGACAGATAATAATAATATTGCTAACCCTGAAAACGTAGTTGACCCCGAAGCAAACGGACAAGTCGATGAAGTGACAGAGGTCGTAGCAGAAACTCCAGAACAAGAATTAGATTTCTTTGACTACACAGAGATTGGCGATAAATACGTCAAACTCCAAGTGGATGGCGAAGAGGTATCGGTTCCGGTTAAGGAGGCTCTAGCTGGGTACCAGCGTCAAGCGGATTATACCCGCAAGACTCAGGAACTTAGCGAACAAAGAAAGCAAGTACAGTTTGCAGCGTCCCTAGCAGAATCTCTGCAAAAGGACCCAGCAGGCACCTTGCAGGCGTTACAACAGCATTATGGAATCGGCGCTCCAATCCAAAACCAACAAGTTGAGGAAGAGTACTTAGACCCAGCTGAAAAACACCTTAGACAGTTAGAACAACGCATCTCAGCTTTCGAGCAATCAAAAGCTATGGATGAGTTAACTAGAACTATCGATTCTTTGCAAAGCAAATATGGTGATGACTTTAACGCTGATGAAGTCGTAGCTAAAGCTCTAACAACAGGTTCGACCGACTTAGAGGCAGTCTTTAAACAGATTACCTTTGATAAAGTTTATTCTAAAGCCTCAGAGGCAGAGAAGAAACTAGCACAAGAACAGTCTAGAGTTGAAGCAAAACGTTCAGCATCAGTGGTTTCTGGTGGCTCTGCCAACAAAAACTCAGTTACACCAAAAGCTGCTAAACCAACGTCAGTCTTTGAAGCCTTTGAACAGGCCAAGAAGACACTCAACATCTAACAACAAACAGGAGAAATAACATGGCCGGTAATCCCGACTTTAATTCACTGTTATCAACTACGTTGCAAAACTACCAGCCAACGCTGGTTGATAACATTTTCAAGGACCTCGTCCTTCTTAACCACCTCAATGAGCGCGGACGTGTCCGTGTTGAAGAGGGTGGCACACAAATCATCGAACCACTCATGTACGCAGTAAACGATACTGTTTCAACATACAGTGGATACGATGCAATTGACCTTACTCCACAAGAAGGCATCTCGGCTGCAGAGTACGATTGGAAGCAGATGGCTGCTTCTATCGCAATCAGCGGTATCGAAGAAGCAAAGAACCGTGGCACAGAGGCAATCATCAAACTGTTGAATGCTAAAATCATGCAAGCTGAAATGTCGCTTAAGACAACTCTTAACGAGCAACTCTTCGGTACACCAGGCGCAGCACCAGCAGCTAAAGACTTGAATGGCTTGGGTAACATCATTGGAACCCAGAACAACACAGTCGGTGGCATTGATTCAACAACCAACACTTGGTGGAACCCAACACAGGCAACAACTATGGCTGCAACATTATCACTTGCAAACATGGCTGATGTTTACAACCGTGCTTCAAAAGGCAGCGATGTTCCTGACTTAATTATCACGAACACTTCGTTGTTTGAAAAGTACGAGTCATTGTTGACAAACAATGTTCGTTACCAAGACGTAGCAAAAGCCAACTCAGGTTTCACAAACTTGATGTTCAAGCAGACACCAATCGTGTTTGACCTTGAATTGGCAGTTGACACATCCGATGCGCCGATGTACTTCCTTAACACGAAGTATCTCAAGCTCACTGGCTTGAATGGTTACTGGTTCAAGACCACAGACTTCATGAATGGCACTGTAGCTGGCGTAGACGCCCGTTACGCTCTCGTGTTGGCCTATGGTAACTTGACCTGCAGCAACCGTGCACGTCAAGGTTTCATGACCGCTGACGCGTAAGAATAATTAAGTTTAGTTGGTGCTAGGAGTTTAAAGGTTGCCATCCTTCGGGCAGCTCTCCTAGTGCCAACTATTAATAAAAACAAACAAACAATTCTAATTAATAAAAACATTAGTTAGGTATCTGCCGAAAGGCAAGGAGAAATACAACTATGGCAACTAATAATAAATTCATTGTTGAAAGAACAAACGTTCTTGCAGCAGACGTAACAGTAGGAACCACATACGCAGCACTTGATTCAGGTGACTTCGGTTGGTACGGAAAAGCTGGCGAAACTTATTCGTTCAGTGCAGAAGTAGTGTACGATGCAGACGGTGCAACAGAAGGCGCAGCCTTCTCACTCACAGCATCTGCAGCACCAACAACTGTGCAGTTCGTTTCAGTATATCCATTGACTGCAACAACTGAAACCAAGACACAGTGCGTTGCAATCGACACTCCAGACCACGGAACATCTTCAGTTGATGGATTGAACACAGCCCAAGTATTTGGCGTTGTTACACCATCGGCAGACGGTTTCATTGGAATTAGCGGTGTTGCTGAGAATGCAAGCAAGATTACAGCAAAGGGTGGACTCTCCACTTTGAGCTGGAAGCGCATATTTGTTGGCGACAACGAATAATTAGCAAACTAGAATACATGCCGCCCGGGGGAAGGACCCTTGGCGGCATGTTTTACTTATAAACGAAGGAGAATAATATGAACAAACAAACACAAGGTGTAGGCCAAGGATTATCAGGCACACAACCATACGGCACTGTAGAGGGTGCACGCCATGTTGGCTCTATCATGGCTGACTATCATGGCGCAGGCGTAGAGATTGCTCCACCATCAGGGGTTGCTTACGGTGGTGTACATTATAAAAACGGTTTATGTCAAGCAATGAATAAAAAAGAAGAACAATGCAAAGCCCCAAAAGCAAAGGGCACTGACTACTGTGTCGGTCATCTTAACCGTCTAAAGAAGATGGGCGAAGAACAAGACGCAGCTTTAGACCCAAAGGAGTAGGAGTTTTAAATGGCTATAAACTTTTCTAACGCCAACCTTACGCTCGCACAGATGCGTACGTTCGTTGGTGAGCTTTCTGACTTAGATATTGGTTTTGATGAAAACGATGATATTTCAACAGACCTTGTTAATGGTTTTGTTAAAGAGGGTTTTCAAAAAGTTGTAGCATTAAGTAATCGTTGGCCGTACTATCAAACAACTTATGGATTTGCAGTAACCACAGACATTAGAAGCTATACTACTTTTAACCAAGTGCAACCAACTGTAATTGGTTCTAACCCAAAAGGAATTACTGATATATCACAGATAATATCTGTGATAAATTCAGACACAAACTTTCAAGGCAATTCTTTAGTGTATCTTGACCAAGCAAGATGTGAATCAATTTGGGTTGGCACACAAGACCAACAGGGACCACCCGCATACTTTTCTGTTTGGGCAGACCAATTAAACCTTTGGCCAAAACCTGATAATAATTATTCTTTTACTCTTAGAGGTTTTCGCAATCCATCATTAACTTGGATGCAAAACGAAGGCGACGCAATTGATATTTCACCTCAATTACAACTTCCTTTAATTAATTATGTTATGGCTCGTATCTTCCAATTCCAGGAAGACACAGAGATGGCTAATGAATACATGCGTAGCTTTGAAAGAGCAATTGCAATTATACAAGGAAACCTTACTGCACCATCAAGCAATAGACAACTTATTATGTCTGGTGGCTTACAACTTACTCCTTATGATTGGTGGTGGAGTGATACACCAAACATGCGCGTATTGCCAGGTAGCCCATATCCATTAGGAGTAGCACTCTAAATGGCCCAAATTCTCTTTGACCAAAAAAGAGATTTTACTGGTGGTTTAAACTTTCGTGCTGACCAGTTTCAGCTCAGAGACAATGAATCACCGTTTATTCTTAACATGGATGTTGACCCACGTGGTGGAGCATTTACACGCGCCGCATACAAAAAAAAGCATGCAACACAAGTAAGTGGTAATTGGAATCCAAAAAAGTTATTCAATTACAAAGATGCTACAACACCAAGAATAATGTTAACCACTGGTAAAGAAAATTCTACAGACGGTAAAATATACCAATCAACTGGTAGCAATTTCTCAACTTTAGAATATGCTGTTTTTACCGATATTGCTGTAAAGTCAACAAATGGTGCAAGCATGACGCAATGGCTTGACACTTTATATTTTGCAATTGGCAAAGACGCAAGCCAAATGTACAAATGGAATCAAACAAATACGTATGCAGTTGCGCTAGCAGCATCTGGTCCAACATGGCAACCATATCAATCACCAACTGGTGGTTACATGCCAAGAGCAGAGCATGTAAGAGCTCATGCTAATAAACTTTTTGTTGCCAATACAAAAGAATTAAATAACGATGCCACACCATCTTTAGAAGACCATCCAAATAGACTTCGTTGGTCGCATGAAAATAGACCAGAAGATTATTATCAAGATGATTATATTGACATCATTGCAGGTGGTGAGGGTATTCGTGGACTTGCAATAGTTGATGGACAATTATTAATATTTAAACCTAAAGCAGTTTATTTGTTAATGGGTTATGATGTTGATTCATTTCAATTAGTAGAACTTTCTACGACAGTTGGTATTCAATATCCTCAACATGTAATCGAAGGTTCTAATGGAGCATACTTCTTTGATTATCCAGCAGGATTATTGTTTTATAATCGCAATGGAATACAAGATATATTTTCTAGATTAAAGCCAACGATTGACACAAATAGAATAAA
>Ga0181363_1000447_pt1 | contig 11614 bp, 2 predicted proteins | sample Fa13NDMLBSN_FD_130109 | JGI IMG/M metagenome (GOLD analysis project Ga0181363, IMG submission 130109) | Freshwater viral communities from Lake Michigan, USA - Fa13.ND.MLB.S.N | ecosystem: Environmental > Aquatic > Freshwater > Lake | place: USA: Michigan | collected 2013-09-23
CATTTTTATTGACGTGTCTGGAAATATCATGGCGGATATTGAACTGCTACGACGGGTAGTAGCCCCTAACGACGGCTGGTACTGCATATTCTCTTTGCTCAATGGCAAAGCACCGCGACAAGAACACTACAAGACTCTTGAAGAATTACAACAAGAAGCTGTGAGTCTGGTTGCTGAAGGGCGTGATGCCTACTTCAGCTTGGGTAAGTTTATTACTAAGGAAAACCGCGAAGCTGAGAACTGCGGTTGGATGCAGGCATTCTTCCTAGACATCGACTGTGGCATCGACAAAGCTACGCCTGATAAGTACGGGCGTATCAAGGGCTACGTAGATCAGGCTACTGGGATGCAGGCACTCAAAGACCTGTGCAAGGCTATGAGTCTGCCGCGCCCAACGATTGTGAACTCTGGTCGTGGCTGGCATGTGTACTGGCCACTGACTGAGGCAGTTGAGAAGGACAAGTGGTTGCCTGTTGCCGAAGCGTTCAAGGCGCAGTGTGCCAAGCACAAGTTTATTGGCGATCCTGCTGTGCCAGCGGATGCTGCACGAGTGTTGCGTATTCCCAACACTACTAACTTTAAGGGTGGGGCAACCGTCACGTTGATGAACGAGACTGCACCCATTTCGTTTGGAGACTTTGCCAAGCTCATGGGGCCAATCGCACCGCCCAAGCCAATCCATAGGCCAGCACAGTTAGATGAGTTGACACGCGCACTGATGGGCAACCGCCAGTCTCGCTTTAAGGTCATCTTTGACAAGACTCTAGCGGGCAATGGTTGCGAGCAGTTGCGCAACATCATGGAGAACCAGAACGACATCGAGGAACCTCTATGGCGGGCGGGGCTGTCCATCGCCAAGTTCTGTGTGGACGGTGGCAAGGCTATACACATCATCTCCAAGCAGCATGACAAGTACGACCCGCAGAGAACCGAGGCCAAGGCTGATACGGTTAAGGGTCCTTACACCTGTGAGACATTTGATTCTCTAGCACCGAACATCTGTAACAACTGCCCGCACAAGGGCAAGTTCAAATCGCCTATCGTCTTGGGTCACGAGATTGCCAAGGCCGCTGAAGGCACGGTCATTGAGTACGTTGTGCAGGAGGACAAGGAAGCTGAGCCAGTGCCAGCGTTCATTGTCCCAAAGTTGCCTAACCGCTATTTCCGTGGCAAGACTGGCGGTATCTACAAACACATGAAGGAGGACGAGGATGGCGATGCAGCCGTAGCTCTCGTCTATGAGTACGACCTGTTCGTGACTAAGCGTCTGTTCGATCCCGGCCAAGGAGAGACAGTGCTGATTAGATTGTCCCTGCCCCGTGACGGCGTTAAAGAATTCTCACTGACGCTGGTCGAAGCGCTAAGCAAGGACGAGCTTCGCAAGGCGCTGTCGTTCCATGGCGTGATTGCCCTGCAAGTGCAGATGCTCTTGATTCTTGACTATTTGGTGCAATGTGCAAAAGAACTACAAGTAACACAAGAGGTTGAAATGATGAGACAACAACTAGGCTGGGCTGATGAAGACCGGAAGTTTATTCTGGGTGACCGCGAGATCGGCGCGGACTACATACGCTATAGCCCACCGTCCAAGGCCACCCGTGACGTGGCGCATGCGCTTCGTCCTATGGGCTCGTTTGATGAGTGGAAAGAGATCATTAACGTCTACGACATGCCCGGCTTTGAGCCACATGCGTTTGCTGTATTCACTGCGTTTGGCGCACCTTTGATTAAGTTTATGGGCATCAAGGGCGGCATCATTAACCTGATTAACAACCGCTCTGGCACAGGCAAGTCCACCATCCTGCAGGTGATGAACAGCGTCTGGGGTCACCCCGATGAGCTGATGATCCAGTGGCGTGACACACTAAACGTCAAGCTTCACCGCATGGCTGTGATGTGCAACCTGCCTCTGGGCGTAGACGAGATTACCAAGATGAGTGGCGATGACTTCTCAGACTTAGCGTATAGCGTTACGCAGGGTGCGCCTCGCCGTAGGATGAAGTCGTCCACCAACGAGGAGCGCGAGTCTCAAGGCTATTGGGCGACCATGATGGTGGCTACATCCAACGCCAGTATGACTGACAAGCTGGAGTCATTGAAGTCCACTGCCGAGGGCGAGCTTATGCGTCTGATGCAGTACCGCATCGACCCAACTAACAACCTAGATAAGGCATCTGCCAAACACATCTTCGGCAGACTGCAGAGTAACTACGGGCATGCTGGTGGTCCGTATGCGCAGTTCTTGGTGCAGAACTTGGAGGAGGTGATTGATGCAACCCTCAAGCTACAGGTCAAGCTGGACAAGGCGGTAAACATTGAGACACGTGAACGCTTCTGGTCGGGCATGGCCGCGGCTAACCTAGCGGGCGGGATGTTTGCCCACAAGCTGGGCCTGCACGAGATCGACTACAAGCGTGTGTTTGACTGGTCAGTCGAGGAGATTAAGTCTATGCAGGGCTCCGTGCGTTTGAGTTTCAACGACTACGCTACCGTAGTTGGCGAGTTCTTACTTAAACACAACATGAACATTCTTGTAGTCAACAAGTACAGCACGTCCAAGGCGGGCATAGCTGCCGCGCCTCTGCTGACCCCACGCGGTGCGCTGATCGTACGCTACGAGCCAGACACCAAAAAGATATTCATCGTCCGTCAGGCACTCAAAGACTACTGCGCCGCTAAACAGATCACGTTTACGGACTTGCTGTCCGGGCTTAATAGTACAGGGGCGTTCATCTCAGAGGTGCGTACCCGCTTGGACATTGGCACAGAGATCACTGCGCCTCCTGTCGTAGCCTTGGAGTTTGATGCTGACCTGCTTGGTGTCGAGCCTGACACAGGCTTAGCGGGCGATGCGGATTGAGGGGATCAACTACGAGCTGGACTGGCAGGAGTTCACTGTTGGCAGCTCGTTCTTTATCCCGTGCTTGGACGATGCCAAGGCTCGGGAACGCATAGAAGGCAAGATGAACCGCCTTGGCTATGCGGTAATTGTTAAGCTAGTAATAGAAGATGGGATACGGGGTTTGCGTGTCTGGAGAACTAAGCGTACAATTTGAGTGCAACATGCAGTTGCTCTCCTCCTTGATGGATTAGCCCCGCCTAAACAGCGGGGCTCTTTTTTAATCAAATTTGTCGAAGTAATTAGCTTTCTTCTCAGCGGGCTTGGAGTCCTTCTTCAGCTTGTCCACATAGTCTTGCGTCACGATATGGCGTAGCTTGTCGTCAATGTACAGACCTTGATCCGTCTTGGCAGACTTCTCCAGCTTCTTCTCAATAGAGCTAATAATGCCGTCTACATCTATGGCAGCAGTTGGGTGCTTCTCGTTAAACTTTATGATCTGATCTAGAGCTTTCTCTACACCATCAGAATCATTGGTCATGAAGTACAGACCAAACATATTTAATGCTTCTGTACGCTTCTTAGTGATGCCTTCAGCCTGACCTTTCTTCGTGATATTAAAGTATTGGCGCTCAGCTAGTTCGGATGTACGGAAACCTAATGATTGCATGGCTAGATCAAATGGGCTGAACTCGTCGACGATCTTATCGCCCGCCATGTTAGTCGCGCCCTCTTTGCTATAACGGTAAGCTACTAATGGCTGACGAATAAACGCAGGCATCATTGCCTCAAGTGCGCGGTCGCCGTGGCCGGTCTTAAACAAAGTGTACGCACGTGCACCCTGTTGTAATATTCCAACAAACGGACCAAGAGCTTTAGTAATTGAGTCGTTAAGCGCGGTCTCAGCATCTGTATTCTGACGCATGTCTGGAATCCACATGCCATCTAACTTAAGCTTACTTGCAAAGTCGTAACCTAGTGCGTTAAATGCGCCACGGCCAAGCAGCATGCCAGCTTCCTTGCCAAGGGTGTTAACCGCCCAATTCATAAACTCAAGTTCAAAGTCTAAACGATCTTCATCATCTGAGTCTAAACCGAAGTTGAACACTGCCTCAATAATAGCCGCGATGGTTGAGAAACCCCAGAGACCAGTTACCCCTGACAGGATACCGGCTGTGCCCATGATTCCGACAAAACGTGCACGCGCTTCGCGTCGGTCGGCTTTAGTCAAACCTTTAAACGAGTTGTATGCGTTGCGTGCTAAGAAGAACGTCATCTGCTGTGGAAACTGCTTGAACTGCAAAATCACACGAGCGACTGGGTGTTGCATGTAGCGTGGCTTGTTTGATGCAGAGTAATCAAACATAGACCGGTGAGTAATATCTTTGGCTTCAGCAATTGATTCAGCAAACGCCTGCTGTTGATTTGGATAGTTAGCTCGTTTCTCCATAGCCGCACGGAACGAAGACATGGCTACCACTTCGCGGTTCATACGCTCAGCATGATGGAACAAGAACGAAATAACCTGCATCGACTTGTTTGGAATACCAGAGTAGTCTTCTGTTGGCTTAGAGGCCAGACCTGATTGGTCATACGCAGCCGTAATATCAATTAGGCCATCGGCTACAAAGCGTTTGTATGCGGCTGCCTCTGCGCTAGTTAAATCTTTAGAACGCTCAAGCGACGGCGTTAACAGGCGGGTGTCCCGGACTCGACCGCCAACCTCGACACCAAAGCCTGTAAGTCCCATCTGCCCAACGGTTTTAGATACCTGCATCATCACGTTGGCAACTGCGCGGGTATAACTCATATTAGGGTTTGCCCTAATTTGTTGGCCTACAAGTGTAGGCACACCAATCATCATGCCGCCCAAGACGTTGGTCACCGCTGACGCAACAGATGTCAAATAGTAAATGAAGCCGATGTTAGAAAAGTAACTTACCCATGCACCGTCATCGGGTGGGTTAAGCATGGCGTTCAGACGTAGCTCGGTCTCTTTAATAAAATCGTTTAGCGTATCGTTTTCAGCAGCCAGCACTGGGTCGTAGTTTGCGCCAGCAGGGGTGCGGCGTTTAACTTGTGAACGGGCGGCGTCCATCTGCGAGAACATTTCGGGGGAGAACTCGAAGCGGGCCAATTGATACGCCATGTTAAAGGACGTGTTAGCAAAGTTACGTAAAGCGTCTTGTGAGAAACCCTCCACACTGTTACGGTGGATAAACTGATTGCGCATACTGCGGTCAGGTTGGTTCTGCAAGAACGTTTGATAGAAGCTGTCCTTCAACTCCTTCTTACGAGCATCTGCTTCTGTGGGTGATAATCCTACAAATTTTGCGGTATCTACAGCAGCAAACACTTCCTTTAAGAAAGCGGACTGCTGCGCATGAAAATCCATCTGTTTAGCGTAATCGTTACCAACTTTGTCGCCAATAGTTTGAGACAGGTATGGGTCCTTGGCTAGGCGCCCCTCAATGTGCGCATCGCGGGCACCTTGGGACTCAAACATATAGTACTCACGGCCAGCGCCACGACCAATTTGATACCAAAAGCGGCCATGACGCATTAACGGGAAGTAAGGGCCTTTGAGTGCGCCCTTCTCAAACTCGTTACGAATCTCAAGGATCGTTGCCTCTGACACACCAAGCTGGCGCATCTGAATAATGCGTCGATTCATCAAGCGCTTGTAGTTTGAATACCTACGTTGGAAGAAGTCACGCACTTCTTTGTATATAGCTTTGGCCTCTGGGTCGAGGGCGTTCCAGTCAAGCATCAACTGCACATTAGCGTTGCGCTGCTGTGCGTTAGCTTTGGCTGGATCTACTTCTGCAATAGTCGCGGAGTGCATGACTGCACCCAACTTGCGAGACATGTCAGGGTCTTTGGATTGCAGGAGTTCCCAACGACGGGAAATCTTTGCGGACTCCTCAAGGATGTTGCTCTTGCGGGCAAGGAAGTCCTCGGTCACCTTAATGAAGTTCCTGATCTGCGGAATACGGCCAGCAACCAAGTCATCAATCTGACGAAGCGTTAACACACCTAAGAAGGCAGGGCGAAGCGCGGCATCAATGTTTCTGAATTCACGCTTAACTTGGTTCCAGTTGCGCGTCTGCATCCAACGACGTATGGTGGATGGCTGATTAGGCATTCCCGTGGGCGTAATCTTGGGTTTTCTTTTCCCAGTAGCCATAGCTTTTGGGCCAGTGGTTACTGTCATGCCTTCGATGGACATCGTGCCCGCCATCATTGCGTCAGCAGCAAGCATGGCTTCAGCCATGACATTGCTCTCGTAGCCTTTCTTTACATTGAAGAGTCTACGGATAGCATCCGTAAAGCGGTTCTGCAACGAGTAAGGCGCTTCTTTGTAGCGGAAGCCACGTAGTCTGGCTTGGAATATTGGGTTTGTTAGAGCCTCAGATACAAACTCGTGCAAATCTTTAAGCCCATAGATAGCGCCAGTATCAGCGCCTTCTTCTTGGAGCTTTGTCTTGGAGTACGTATACAGCTCCATCAGGCGATCGTAGCCCTGACGTTGGAAGCCGCTGAGTCGCTCTGGGTTGTCAAGCAGGTGAGATGCGGCTGCGTGGATAGTCTCATGCAGCAGCAAGTGGTTGGTCAGCTTGCCTACACCGCGGCGCATAACAATAGAGTCAGTTGCAGGATCGTACTTGCCGCTCCATGCGTACTGTGTATTGACCAGAGTAAGTAAACTCTGAAGCACTTGTTTGTTAGACTCAGATGCATTCATCTGGTCCATAGATGACTCGAGCTGCGCCAGCGCAGTCAGCACATTACGCAGTTTGCCAGAACGCAACTCAGCAATCAATGTAGCCTGCTGATCGGCTGGGTAGATAGCAATGACTACATCACGCATAGCGTCGATGCGTTCTTGCAGTGACTTAGGAATGTTGGGGTCGTTGTTTAACGGCTCCATCGTATCCGCATCAATTATGCGAGTCTTGGCTGTAAAGCCAGTATCAAGCAGACGTTTAGCAAGCTCCGCGTAGTACGGGTTACTTTTCATCTGCACCATTAGGTCCAGTGCGCCGCGTGTGTCACCTGCCTCCAGCATGCGAACCATGTCTGGATGTACTTCAGTAAGCATCTGGATTGTTGGCAGGTTCTTAGTAGACACTTCTACATCGGGAGTGGCTTCGCCTTCACCTGTAGTGGTTTCTGCCAAACGCTCAGAGATGCGTTTGAGCTTACGCTCGTTCTTTTTCTCTACGATTGTGGCCCGCTCTTTGGCTTCTTTTGCAAGCTGCTCTTCATAACGCTTAAGAGACTCGTGATAGTCTGCTACTGCTTTCGTATAAGCAACGTTGGCTTCATGTGTTTTCTTGTGCTCCGCAACCATTTCGTCAAGAGTAGCCAGAGTGCTCTCAGACAGGTTCTGTCTAATCCAGTCGCGGAAGTTATTGGCGTAGCGTCCGCCTTCACCAAAGTAACCGTAGTTGGCATTGAAGTACTTAGGGTCTACTTCGTAGTAGGCTAAGTCATACGCCAAGGCAGATATAGCCTCACCAAACGTTTTACGGTTCAAGTTGTTTAGATACGTCATAGCCGCAGACATCTGCGGTGACATCTTCACGCCAGCATTGAATGCCTGCTTGATAGCCAACAACGCGCCGCGTAGTTTGGCATCTGCAATCACGTGTTCGTTCTCTGTCACACCTTGACTAGGGCGACGTGGCTTGCCTTCTGCGGTCTTGCCAAACTTTTGTGTTACTGCCGTACCAGTAGTGATACGTTCTGTATACACGCCGGACTTAGGCATGCCAACGCCAGTATCTCTGCCGGATAGCTGGCTGACGTACTCACGCACTTCATCACTGAACTGCTCAATGCCACGGCGGGTCGTGAGGTCAGGGAGACCGGCTTTAGTAAACAGGCGACCTTGTTCTTCTGGTGACGCACGACGAAGCGCGGCCATCAAAGCTTTAAACGAATCAGCACCGGCCACACGTGCAGTCAGATATTTGAGCATTGTTTTAGCGCCGAGACTTGTTGTTTCACCCGGTGCAGCAATGTCGTACTGCAGCATCACCTTAGCCGCAACGTTCTTGGAGCTGCTGTGACGCTCTTGCTCTGTTGGTGTTTCTGCAATAGGTTGAATAAGGCCAAAGAAATCTTTAACTTGCTGACCTTCTTCTGTCTGCGCTACGTGCTCAACACTTAAGTCAGGAGCCCTAATAGGCTCACCTTTCTGGTCGTATTGAACAGGTTCAGGCGCAGCGGGCGTTTCTTCTTCAACCTCAGCGCCAAACTCTTCAAAGTCTTCGTCAAGCGGAGTACGGTCCTTGCGCTCTTTCTTAGGCTGTTCTTTTTTCTGTTGTTGTCTTTGTTGTTTTTGTACAACGGGCTGACCAAACATATCAGTTTGCTCTTGAGTGGACTCTGCCGTTGTAGGCGTAGTTGTTACTTGCTCTGCGGGCGTTGATTCTCTAGATGCAGCCTCGGCTCTAGCCGCTTCTAAGTCTCGGCGCACACCAACAAGTTCGGTCTGCAGCCCTTTAATTAGCTCTGCTTCTTCAACGCCTATTGAGCTACCAACTTTTTGGGTTTTTGCTCTCTCTAACCGGCTAGCAAGATCAGCTTCCCTGTCTTCCAAAGTGAGCACACGTTCAAGCGGGGTCATAGACGGAGACGCAACACCAGCTTGCGCTTGATTGCGTTTCTCACCCGCAGCCGATCTTTTCAACCTATCTTGGTAAGCTTCAAACGCTTCTTGGTTTTCAAAAGTTAGGGTCTCATCCCTGTTACCAATGTCGGACGTTTTGTCAACACCAAACATGTCGGTAGTTTCAGCCTTGGAGTCAATTGGTTTAACTGCTTCGTCTTTAGACGGTCCTTCGTCAAACATACTGTCCTGCATACCGCGGGCTGGGCGTTGCAACTGCTCAATGGCTTGGTCAATCTGCTCAGCCAATCTAGCCACATGCTGCTCAGCCAACTGCTGACGAGACCTAACAGCCTCACCTGCCGTCAAGCCGGGACCTGCTTGTGATATGGCCCAGTTCTCGTCATAGCCGCCAGCTTGCAGCTTGGCAAAATAACGTTGTTTTGCAGCCTCTAGGTTGGCGATGGCTTTAGTGACATCACCGCCCGCCATAGCCATGGCATCACGAGCCATTTGAGCCGTACGCTTTATCGTACCAAACATGTCACCCTGCATGCCCCTAGCTTCACCAGCGCTCTGGGATGCAAGTGCATCAAGCACGGGCGTGCCATCAAACATTGGGTTCTTGAGCTGCCTAATTAAATTGCCGTCTTTAATAAGACCTGCGTTGGCATCTACGACATCACTTAAATTCTGGGACACGATCTTCATCGTGCGCATGTCAGCATCTGTAGGACGCTGGATGCTAATTAGGTCAGCAAGCTCCGTGCGGAGTTCGTCGTATTGGCGGCGGAAATCTTCTAGTGCACCCGGTTGCTGTCCCGCTCCTGAAGCAGCGTCTGTAACATCCTGTCCAGTAGAAACCATTCCATCTGGTTTAACTCTAGTAGTTCGTCCGGCGGAGCCTCCTGCACCGGGCTGGCCAGCCAAGCTAATGCTTTCTCCACCTGCTGGGGGGATAACTTGTCCAACATCTTCTTCCTCCGTGAGTCGGTCTAAGACTGACTTGCCAGTCTTCTTCTCATCACCTTTGAGGTAACGATCAAGGCCTTCTTTAACCCCCTGAACAGTTCCACCGAAGCCGCCGCCAACTATAGCGCCCTCAAGCATGGCTGTGCCAAGCTCTTCGTAATCAACTCCGCGTTTAGTTCCAGCAGAACCAGCTATGTTAGATGCGCCCTCTTCAAGTGCTTCAGTTCCGGATTGAATACCAACCTGAGCTCCAACTCTAGAAGCTGCTGTTTTGCCCGGGGTTGCGCCTTTAAATAAACCTTTTGTGGCAAATCTTTCAAGGCTAGTTTCAATTACAGCGCCGGTTGCTGCTGCAGCAACATCTCCAACTGTGGCCTGCTCAATTGTTTTCTCGTCGTTCTTTAAACGTTCGTTAAGAATTTCGTTAGTGCGTGCAGCAACATACGCTTTAGGCATCGTTACTGCAGCTACCATGTCAGGTACTGACGTAATAATTCGTTCCGCAATAAAAGGAACTAAATTAAGCGGGTTAGCTGGTATGTCGCTAAGTTTGGTGCTTGGCGTGTAGCCAATGTCTTTAGCGTAATCTCGTGAACTGCTGGCCCAGTCTTGCATGGAATCAAGGGCTTGATTCTCTTTTTCAAGACCCTCCTTGCCCTGCATACTTCGACGCGCCATATTAAGCATCCCAAGAAATGGGGTAGCCTTGTTTAAAGCTTCGTCAATAACGCCAAAGGGTTTAGCTACTCTTGAATACGCTTCAACCCCACTAGCGCCTAGTTCAACTGCACGAGCGGCAGTGCCTTTTAAAGGATTGCTTGTTTCCTCTGGCTCAGCTTTTTTCTTTCCTGCGGGCTTATCAAACTGATCGAAGAAGTTTCCAGACGGTTCTTTTTCTTTCGCAGTATCAAACTGGTCGAAAAAATTGGCCATCTTATCCCCCTAGAATTCTTGCTGCTAAACCCGGTTGTCTGTATTTTGCATCAAATTCAGCCGCTAAAGAAGGATTTGCTTTTAATGCTTGAATAGCTGATGGGGGTGGCGTCAATACGCTTCCGCCAACTGGCGTATCTGGTGCAACCACTGTTGTGCCTACGTTTTTAGATACATCATTACCTTTTTTCTTGCGAATCTCTTCTAACCTTGTATCAATATCGGCCATAGCCTGTATTGATTTCTCATCTTTCTTGCCCGCCAAAGTAGAACGTCTGAGTTTAAGCATAGCGCCTTCTTTGTCAGCGTCCACTAACTTCTCAATAGCAATTGCACGCTCTTGAGATTTATCGGGGCCTGTGTAGCGAATACCCACGCGGGCTTCGTTAGCGTCGCGATACCGTTGTATAAACGCATCAGCAGCTTCGGGTCCTTGAGTCCTGCGGATCTCATCCGCTTGAGCCATGACGCGCTCAACCTCACCGGGCTTGTTCTGACCTTCGCGTTGGACCTGATGACCTTCGCGGGCAACGCCAGCTTGAAGTCTAGCGATCTCCATGCCTTTCTCAATTTCAGCCCCCTTCATGTTGACTTCAGCCAACATCTTCTCAGAGTTCTGTCGTTGAGTGTCGTACTTATCAAACAAAGAAATGGCTTCTTTAGTCTTGCCGTCGTCCCGTGCTTGTTGTGCAGCCGCTAAAGTCATCTCAGACTGACGCAAAGCACGGTTGGCATCACGCTCTTCTTTCTCAAACTTCTGCATCTCAGAGCCAAACGCCGCTCCTGCCGCAGCAAGGCCCGGCACAATAGAAGCAAGGCCTTTGCCTGTAGAAGGTTTATCAACAACAGCTTTAGCTGCAGCAAGTAAAGAATAGCCAAGATTCTTATCTTTATTGCCAGAGAGTTCTCTGCGTTCTTTGGCAATGTCTTCAAGGTACGGGGCCATGCGGTCTACACCGTACAGCTTATTGACGTAGTCACGTTGTGAAGTTATGCCGGACTCACGCTCCTCAAGAGTTGCAGGCTTAGGAATGTTGGCAAATGCTTCTTTTAGGTAATCAGCGCTTGATGGACGACCGCCGCTTGCAAACGCAACGATGCCGCCTTCTGCGTAGTCATCATCGGATGTAGGCATGCTTGCCAACCCACCGGAGGCCGCTTGCATAGGTTGTTGCGGCATTGGGGCTTGTTGGGGCTGCTGAGCTTGCGCCATGACTGGCTGGCCCATCATGCCAGCCAAACCCATAGGTTGA
>Ga0181363_1000448_pt1 | contig 11607 bp, 27 predicted proteins | sample Fa13NDMLBSN_FD_130109 | JGI IMG/M metagenome (GOLD analysis project Ga0181363, IMG submission 130109) | Freshwater viral communities from Lake Michigan, USA - Fa13.ND.MLB.S.N | ecosystem: Environmental > Aquatic > Freshwater > Lake | place: USA: Michigan | collected 2013-09-23
ATTAAGGGTTTCAGGAAACCAAGGATTGTCATTCCAGTTCACTTTTACGACTACAGAGCTTTCAGGAGGACTTTCAACAAAACGCTTCCAAGTTTCGTCTGTAGGCAACTCAGGATTGAAGCTAACCCATATCTCTGAGTCTTGCTTACGAATTGTCGGAATCAGCACATTCCAACTATTAGCCGACACAGACTGAGCCTCCTCAACCCATGCTACATCAATGCCTTCTATGGATTTGATGTTATTGGTATTGTTCTTAATGCCAGCAAAAATGAATTCAGTTCCGTTAATGCCTCGAATAGTGGTCTGAGTAATTTCATAGAAGGCTTGGAGCTTTAGCTCATAAATTTGGTCTGAAAGGAGCTTATGAACAGAATCTCTCATGGAGGTCATAAATTCTCTAGCGCACAATATTCGCATAGGCGATTTAGCGCCTTTGGTCAATAAAGCTCTAGCAAAACACCATGACTTAGCACCTCCTCGACCACCATAAAATATGCGATACCTAACCTTTTCAGGCTTAAAAAGCGCCTCAAATTTTCTAGGAAACCTTATTTTTGATAAGGAATCCTTAATCTCTTGGTCTATTTCCATCAGGATCTACAAAACTAACTTCTAAGCCAGTAATATTTGAGCCATCAGCATTAGCCAGCTTTGTCGTATTGGTTTCGCCCCAGCCCATCTGAGCCTTAGTCCACCATATTCCAGCAGTTGTATCGCCTTTAATGGCCTTGTTAAATAGCGTTTGAGCAATCTTAGCTGATGCTTTAGCCTTTCCTACGGCTAATTCAGTCGAATAGTATTTTCTAAGCGTTTTATCGCTTATTCCAATCAAAGCGCCTATCTGCTCATGGGGTAAACCCAAGCCAGCAGCCTGTTCAGCTTGCGCTCTTGTTTTTTCAGAAGGTTCGTGAGGTTCTTGTGGCATTTTTATTAACGGAATCATCAAGTTATGAAATTGATTCTACCCCTTGTGTTTCAAGGATTGCTTGCTTCCCTGTGAAGTCTTGCCAACGCTTAACTATTACATCGCAATAAGCTGGAGAAAGTTCCATCATAAATCCTTGTTTTTTCTTAGTTTCACAAGCAATCAATGAACTTCCACTTCCTGCAAATAAGTCTAATACTGTTTCACATTCTTTGCCATATTGCTCATAACACCATTCAGCTAAAGCTATTGGCTTTTGTGTAGGATGAACTCTTTTTTGCCCTTTTTCAGAGCCTTTAATCATTCCATTCCACATATGCTGAAATATTCTTACTGCTGTTTTTTGATTAGTCCAAGCTAATTCAGCATCAGCAAAGTTTCCTGTGTTTTGTTTATCCCAAACAATCCAGCATGAACTGTTGTCTAAATAATTGGCATAGTAATTGCCACCCCAAATGATCTCAACTTTAGCCTCAAGTGTTTTTATTGTTTGAATAGCTTCTACAGCTACATCAATAGAATCATCTCCAGCTATAGGTGCGTATTGATTTACTTTAACAATATTTGAACCGCCAACGCTTCCAAAAGGTTTAGAACCGCCTACAGAACCATTTGAAACAATAGATATTCCATAAGGAGGATCTGTGTAAACCATATCTACAGATTTTCCATCCATGAGCTTTTCTACCGCATTTATGCTGGTTGAATCCCCACACATAAGCCGATGATTGCCAAGAATGTAAATGTCCCCTAACTTAGTTTTAGGCTCATCAGGAACTTCAGGAACAGCATCTTCATCAGTTAAGCCATCTGTGCCTTCAATTACATTTAAAAGCGCATCTAACTCATCTTTATCAAATCCAAGTAAATCTAAGTCGTATTCTTCGCCCAATAAGTCTTGAAGCTCCAAAGTAAGCAATTCTGTGTCCCAATCGCTATTTAATGCCAATTTATTGTCGGCAATGATTAAGGCTTTTTTTTGAGTTTCTGATAAATGAGCCAACTCAATAACAGGAATTTTATCCATTCCTAGCTTTCGAGCTGCTAAAAGTCTGCCATGACCAGCAATAAGGCCATTAGATCCATCTACCAATACAGGATTAGTCCAGCCAAACTCTTTGATGCTTGCAGCTATTTGAGCCACCTGGCTATCAGAGTGCTTACGGCTGTTATTGATGTAAGGTATTAGGGTTTCTACTGCCCTATGCTCAATTTTCATTCAGCTTTTGATTCCTCTTTTGGCTCTACCAATTCTTGAGCTTTTGCATCAGCTTCCGCTTGCATAATCGCATGAGCTTGAGGAATAGCTTGAACTTTGATCTTATCAATGACAGGAGCAACTAAAGCGTATTCACCTTTAGATAATGCAGCCAAGATAAATTCTACTTCTTTGATTTCTAAGTCTTTTATCGTAATGCTCATTTTTTTCCTTTACTTGGTTTTTTGCTTGCTTCACGCTTTACAGAGTAAGCAATAGCAAGTGCTTGAGCCTTTGGCTTTCCAGCTTTCAGCTCGGTTTTAAGGTTGGTTTGAAATGCTTTGGTTGAGGATGATTTTTTAAGAGGCATTTAGCAGTTCCAGTTCTTTAGTGATGCTTTGGCTCTTTCGGCAGGCCCTTTAGCTTTTCTGACAACTCCTTCCATCCTTGCACAAAAAGAGGCTTTTCTACCCTTATCTTTCTCTGTTTTTGGATTAGGTGCAGGAGGCTTTAAATTGGCATTGTTTTTAGCGTTGTATTCAGCTCGACCTTTAGCTGTCATACCAGCTCCCTTTTCTGTAGGATTGTAGGTCTTGTCTTTTCCTGTCGTTTTACGAGGAATTGGTTTGTCATGTTTTTTGGTTGCCATATTATTTCTTCTTCGCTGTTTTAGCTGCTGCTTTAAAAGCTGCTGCCGTTGGAGCGCCTTTAGTTCCTACTTTACGCATCCTTTCTACTGGTTTACCTTCCGCTTTCTGTTTTGCGATCCGTTCTTGCTTCGCATGAATATTTGAATACAAGCCAGTTTTTGCCATTTCCTGATCCTTTCGTCTGTGTTGCTTCCAAATTTGGTCAAAAATAACCGATACGACAACTCCAAAACCGAATATTGCAATAATCTCAAGCATGAGCTTCCTCCTGTATGAAACAGACATCTTGCCAACTCATTACTAAATAACGCTCACCATCTTCAATGTATTCAAAGTATTTAAGATATTCGTCAGTTCCCATAGTTCCATAGCGAACAAAATCGCCTACAGATACTGGCATTTCCTGTCTGCGACCTTTGATGAGCTTACCTTCGCCAACTGCTACGACAGTTCCCATATTCGGTTGCTCTGACATTACGACTTCAATAATGGAGCTTTTCAGCCTTTCTTGAGGCTTTACAACGATCTTATCGCCAAGAGGTTTAAGTTTCATCTTTAACCTTTCTTGGTCTGCCTTTTGGTTTAGGAGCTACAAAAGAAGCATCTTCCATGAGCTTTTTGCGCTTTTCGATTGCGACAATCTCAATGTCTTGAACCATTGTTTCAAAGACAGGATTTGGAGGAACAATAACAAATTCACCACACCATTCCGAACCATGTCGGTTTTGGTAAGTGGGAAATCGTCTGCATAAACCCATAAAATCATTTTCTTGGTAGAGAAAATATATACAGGAATTACATCCATCTTTAGAATTTAAATCAGCCATTCAACATCTCCGATTTGTTGCTTGGTTAGAGATCCCCTAGAACCTTCACGCTAGGGGATTTCGCTTTTTTAGCAAGGTGAACAATCACCACGCTTATGCTCGTAACAAATTCCTGCTGTGCGACCAGTATTAAAGAGCTTGTCTTTTCCAACAGCATCTTTCATTCCCATGCCTACACCACCATCTTTTTTACCCATGCGCTCACCAGTTTTATCTGAAGAAGTTGCGCCAGCAGGAGCTTTAGCACCAGTTACTGAAGGAATACCCTTCATAGAATCCATTTTGCCCATGTTTTTTCTCCTATAGAAATGGGATTAGAGGCTTTATTTTCGCTTAACTACAATGGTTGTCAAGCATTTTAACTAAGCGTATTGCACCATCAACATCATTAATTCTAACGACTGTTGATCCTCTCCAGTTCATCATAAACAATTCTTGAGCTGATGTGTATTTTGCTTTTGCATCAGCTTTGATCTCAACCAAGCAAGTAACTTTATTTTTTCCAACAACCAAATCAGGAAAGCCACCAGCGACTCTGCTTGTATCAAATACAGAGCATCCTAACTGTCGTAAGGTTTTGACAATTTCTGAATGGTTATTGTCAGTTCTCTTTGCGTAACTCAAGTAGTTCCTTTGTCTTTTCTAATAAATCTTCTTCCGACAGACCCCAATAGTTAGTAAAGCCTTTGTGTCCTAAGCTATGCACCGAATTATCTCCAAGCCTGTGATGCCACATACAAAGTGGAATCGCTTCTGAGTTACTACGCTTTTGACCAAAGCGCCTTATGTGATGGATCTCAACTGGTGAATCGTCTATGTTTTTGACTTCCTTCTGCCGACACAAAATACATCCAAGCCTAGCGAGTTGAGCGTATTTTTGTTTTTCAGCTTTGGTCATTAAAAAGGTTCTGTTAAGTCCACGAATTTAAACAATTTTATCGGAACATCATAATAAAGCTCATCTTTTGTATCGTCTTTCATCTGCCATTCAGGATGATTTAAAGCCTGTTCACCTTTAATCCAATAAGCATGAGTCATGTTTTGCGTTAGAGCAAAGAACAAAGTCTTAGGCGCTTCAAGCATATGCTTTTTGCGAACAGGAACATGAATTGTGGGAAAAGGACAGTTTGGATACCAAGACCTTACTTCTACTTCTGCAAAGCCTACAGCTTGACCATCTCTATAAACGATCAGATCCGTTCCGTAAATATCAGGATTATCTTTAGCCTCTAGACCCCATTTCATCTTGATCCAATCTGATACAGCTCTACGAGCTGGAGGATCGTATTGGTCATGCAGAATTTGGTCAAACTTTTTTATTTTCATGTGCTATATCTTGTAGTTTGAGCGCCATTTCAACTAGATCGCTGCCAATTTGATAGGCTTTGTCTTTGTTGCCTAAGAGCATAGCTTCCTCGTAATCCTTGGTTAATCGTCTTAAAACCAGTAATGGTAGTGCGTAATCGTTCATTTAATTTTTCCTCTTTTAATTGTTAAATTTTGATAAACCATCTATCTTTCGGTTTCGTTACTCTTGCAGTTAATCCAAGTGTTTTTACGGATTCTTTAAAAGTTAATCCAGTTTTAAGTTGATGATGCCTTGGAATTCTTCTATGTATAAATTCGCCATTTTTCCCTATAAAATGTATCTCAGGCCTTGTTGTTCCTAAATGCTTAAAGTTTGACGCTTTATAAATTCCACCATTATGTTTATGTTCAGGATCGCTAAAAGAAATTACATATTCATAATTCATTTTTTTTAGTTTTTTGTGGCAAATGCTTAAAAATCTAGTGAGTGGGAAATTGTCATTTCTAGGCTCTTTTCTGCACAATCTTTTTAATTCAACTAAATTTTCATCTTTAACATTAAAACCAGTTTCTTTTGATAAAAAAGATGATTGAAAAGTATTTACTCCAATTCCATAATTAGCAACAGCATATAGATCGTTATCTAAAAACAACCCAAAAAATATATTGTGTCCTGCTGGCACTAATTTGCTGTAATGCCATTTTTCAATGAATGTTTTTGCATCATGAAGCCTAATTTCAAGCACTTGAGGAGGTTCTCCATTAAAATATCCAAAATCAAAAGAATTTTGAAATAAAGACATTAAATGTTTCCCTGCCTTCTGTTACTTGATAAAGTTCTCCAAATCTCAATGATTCGGATCTCATGGTTTCGCTCATTGTCTATTTTTTTGTAATTTGTAAGGGCCTCAGTCCATGCTTTGACCGCTTTTGCGTAAGTTTCGCTAGATTTGGCTATAGCTGTTCTTTCAGCAACTGTGCCTTCAGCAAGCAAAAAGGCATGGCTTTCAGCCTGTTTTAGACCTTCCTCAAGGTATTTCAGTTCACCATACCAGCGAGCATGGTTCTCATCTGACATAGACAGCTTGATTAGAGCTTCCTCCACTCGGTTCTCATTTAGTTGATTTAAGTTCATTTCCATTCTCCTTTTTCATCAGCTCTATTTCCTTTCAACCATTGATCTTCAAAGTCCCTTAAAAGTTTCACATGAAACCTATGTTTTTTTAAATACTCTCTAAAAACCTTTAAACCCCATATTCTGCGCCATTTTATGAGCTGTCGAACAGCACATTGGTGCTTGTAAATTTGCTCATCCAAACAAAAGTCCTTGTGTTTCTACTGTTGATCCTGAATCGTATTTCTGAGAATTTCCTTTTGGATAAGGTTCAACTTCATATTTCAATAAATTGTTCATAGCTTTTTTTTGAGTTTTGTTTCCATGAAAATAAATGTATCTATGCTTTCTGCTTCGTTCTGTGTAATAAAAGTCATCTCCGTATTTTTCTTTAATGGATTCCAAAGTCATTCCATCCGATAAAGTTTTGCTGTGCTTATGTTCCAACCCTTTAACAGTCCAATCAACTCTGTTAGCAGATAATCCTGTGTATAAAAAGTTTGTAGCTTGATACACATAACCAACATGACCTTTACCAGTATCAGCATAAGAAACAATAATTGTGGGTTTTGGTAACAATTTAATAGAATTTGCCACTAAAAAACTAGCCTGATTTTTATCATTGTTCATTAAACAAACTCGATTTAATTCCAAAACCTTATCTGCATATTCTTTACCGCAAATTCCCATACATAACGCAGGAGAAGCCGGTATTCCATAAGTTACTACACCAACCAACTGATTTTCTTCATATAAGCCAAAAGCAAACATTATTTGGGGAATCCTTTTTGCGTAATGTTTTTGCAAAAGCCAAGGATATGTTTCTTCATTTTTTATCGGCAAAACTTTCATAAGGCATAAACCCATCTAATTTTGTCTGCTTTGCTTTGTAATTTGTTTCTTTGCCGTTTTTCGTTACTCCATTCCTGAAACTTGCTTACTGAGTCTAAAACCCAATTTGAGGCTTTGTAGATTGTTCCTTGATGAACTTCTGTGTCTTGGTATGAAACAAGCATGGTTACATCAGGAAAACGCTTTTTGATGTCCTTAATCATTTTTGCAATCATCCAAGTTGCTGTAAATTTTGGCGCATCAGGAGCAATAGCAAGCCTTCTAAGCTCTAGCCATACATAATTTTTTGACATTCTGTTGCCAGCAACTGGATCAGTCCACATAGCACAAGCAAAACAATTTCCTTCAAATTCAGCGCCATAAAACACTTTATGGGCATTTCTAACCATATTTGAATGACTTGTAATTGGTAATCGGCTATGCCACATTTGATTAAATTCCATAGCATGATTGACCCCAATTTCCCTTAAATTGAGCATTTTTGGGCTTTCAGGAACAACTCTTGGAATATCAAACAAATCCATTAAGCAACTTTCCTTTTCTTGTCCCTTTGGTCAAGGATAAATTTCTTCATCTCGAAATAGCTGTTAAAACGAGCTAGGCGAGGATCTGCGTTACATTCGATCCTGTATGCCTCCTCAATCTGTTTATCGCTTCCTAGAGGCATTTCTGAGGCTTTCTGAGCCATTTGCTGAACCCATGAAGCCTCAAATGATCTCCATCCCTTAAAAATGATGGTTTCTAAGACATCCGATAACGGCATTTTGGCTAATTCGGCTTCTTTGACCAATCTTGCAAGAACTCGATCCGTTACAGGAGCTTTAAGTCGTTTCCTATAAACCAAAAAATCATTCCAAAGATCAGAACTCACTCCTTCAGGAGTGGGTATAGTTTTTATATGGTTCTTGGTTCTTGGTTCTTGGTTCTTGGTTGGCATTAGGGGGTGATTAGGGAGGGGTATAGGGGGGGTATCGCTACCCTTATGCCACCTTATTGATGCACCTTTACGACCCCCATCTTTCATAGCTTTGTATTTGGCTATTTCCACATCAGCTCTTTTGTTATGCCAAGCATCATCCTCAAAAACAAAGAACTCATGCAAAAGACTGCCTACAATCTCAAAGCTAGACCTTACCTTACGAGCCAATTTAGCCGTATCCGTAAAAGGTTCTTCGGTTTGGTAATAAAGGTCAATCATGCGCCTGTAAGTCAAATCTTCCTCATCCGTAAGATGGGAGGTATGACTCAGATAATCCCCTATGTGAAAAGGGTAAAAATTCATCTTTACCCCTTAAAAAGATCAGGTCTGAGCATTTCCTTGGTCAGTCTGCCTTCCGATAGCTCTATGAGCGTTCTGATGTGTTTTACAGGTATTTTGCCTCGTTTAGACCATTGGTAAATTGCGTTTTCCCTTACTCCTAAAGGCTTTGCAAGGTTAGCCAATACCCCAAATTCCAACTTTAATTCGTCAAATGGTTTCATATTATCCTTTCGTAAGAAACAGGCTAAATCATATACCAAAACGAAAACAATGCAAAACCCTTATATTAGGGAAACCACTTAGAAAATAATTAAAAAAAAGTGTTGCAACCTGTCAAATTGTGTATAATGAACTCAGTTTAACAAGTGCTGAAAGGAAATAAAAAATGAAACGCAAAGGTCAAGGCAAAAAAGAATGTGTAGTAATGAAGTTTGATGACTACACAAATACCTGGAAAGAGTGGAGTGTTCCAGTAACAATCAACCAAGCCGTAAAAATTGTTTTAGCAAAAAATCCTAAGTATTTTCGTATTGATTCAATTCAAAAGTAATTTTTAACAAAGTGATGAAAGGAAATTGTATGCAAAAAGAACCTAAATTATGGGAAGTCCTAGCCTCTTGGCTTATGGGAGCGACTATCGGAATCTTCCTTGCTCTTGTCTATATCTACAGAACAGGAGGCTTCTAATGGGTATGTCTAAACATGATGCTTACTACGAGCCTGAAGATTACGACACTCGCTCAGACGAAATCGAACATAGAACCTACGAGCTGATGAAAGTAGGCGCTAAATACGATTACAGAACAGCTTCAGCTATAGCAGAGGCATTGAGCGAATTAGATGTAGCAAGTGCAGATTCTCTCCAAGCCATGATTGATACTGGAGATTATGAAAAGATTGGCAGAAAAGTAATGATGATGACTTTGGATTACATGGAGCGTTTTGCCAAAGATGCAGCAGAATCAGAAATCAACGACTAAAGGAAAAGTGATGAAAACATATCAAGAAATCAAAAGAATTAATGTTAATGAGCATACAGAGAAAAAAGGGAAGTTTACCTATCTCTCTTGGGCTTGGGCAGTCGATCAGCTCTTACAGCTCGATGCAACCGCTACTTGGGAATACAAAGATCCTGTTTACTTTAACGAAACTCTAATGGTCTTTTGTTCAGTAACAGCTTTTGGCAAAACCATGACAGCTCAGTTACCAGTTATGAACATGAACAAAGCTATTCCTAATCCTGATGCGTTTCAGGTCAATACCGCTATGCAAAGATGCTTGGCTAAGGCCATAGCTTTGCATGGTTTAGGTCTGTATATCTACGCTGGTGAAGATATTCCTGATGAGGAAGAAGTAGATTTAACCAAGGAAACTAATTTTTGGTTAGAACAAATTAATTTATGTAAAAACATTGGAGAACTAAAAGATGCGTATAGCAAAGCCTATGCAGTTGTTTCCAAAGACAAGTCAGCAATCGCAAAGATTTCCTCTGCCAAAGATGCCAAAAAAGCAGAATTGGGAGCTTAAACCGATTTTTGATGCGATCTTAGCAAGAGAAAAGGAGGCTAGGAAAAAATGACATTTTTAATTACATTCCTAGCTCTTACTGGTCTTATTTGTTGGATCTTTATTTTAATGGCGATTGTTTATATTTATTTGGAGAAGTGATGACTACATTTACAACTGAAGATCGTATTGCAGCGATACAGCAAGGAACTGAGGAATGGCATCAGCTCCGCTTAGGCAAAGTTACCGCCTCTAGAGTTGCTGACATATTGGCAAAGACAAAATCAGGAGCTTCAGCTAGTCGAGGAAACTATCTGATTGAGCTTGCCTTGCAACGAGTTACAAAGACCATAGAAGAATCTTATAGCAATTCCGCTATGGAATGGGGAGTTGCTACAGAACCTCAAGCTAGAGTTGCTTATGAGGTTTCGACAGGTAACTTTGTGGATCAGATAGCTTTTGTTAATCATCCCACAATAGAAGGCTTTGGATGTTCTCCTGATGGTCTTGTTGGAAAAATTTTAAATAGTGAGCAAAATTCGCTTTTTATGACAATGGGATTGATTGAGATCAAGTGTCCTAATTCCGCTACCCATTGGAGCTATATAAAGGCTAATGAACCGCCTCAGAAATACATTATTCAGATGCAAGCTCAGATGTCAGTTACAGGAGCTAAATGGTGCGACTTTGTGAGCTTTGATCCTCGTATGCCTGAAAGAAGCCAACTGCTTATTATCCGAGTCAATCGAGATGAGGAATTTATTGCAGAGATGGAAAACGATATTAAGCAATTTTTGAGTGAAGTAGAAGCAGAAGTGAATCTTATGGAGAAACGAAATGGGAATTAAATATTTTGTGAAGGCAGCAGTATCGGAATTTAAAGGTGATGATGGCACTATGAAAAAGCGCTATCAGTCTATTGGAGTTGTAATGGAAACCAAGCATGGATTGATGCTTAAACTTGAATCATTACCAATCTTTGCTTTTAAAGAAGGATCTATTCTTGCTTACCTAAATGTTCCTGAAGATAAAGAAAAGCCAAACAGTTCTTTTAACAAAATTGAGGATGATGTTCCATTCTAAGGAGGAGTGATGAAAAAGATATTGTTAGTGTTAATTTGTGGGATTTTGGTTGCCTGTTCTAGCAATCCAACAGTCTATAGCCAAGCGCCTTCCCAACAGTTAATATTAGATAAACAAGTTGCTGCTTTAACTAGAAATGAAGTTATCAATGGTGTTACAGAATGTGAAGGAGCTGGTCTAAGAGCTGTAGTAATAACAACCAAGCGTTCTATTAACGGCTTTACTACTGATATTCCTGTTGAAGTAACTTGTATGCCTAAACATAGATACTATTAAGGAGAATTTATGGAGCATATTTGGACTACAAGTGGAACAGATATTACGATTAGATGGAGGTTAAATGGTTGGACTCCTCCATCTGAGCTTCAGGAATACAAAGACAAATGGTCTTATTGGCAAAACCTTCCGTTGCGTAAGTTGGATGATGAAGCCAAAAAACAATACGAGCAAGTTTTAAGAAAAGCCAAAGTAGCGAGGATCAAATGAACTATGAAGATGTTCCATTTGCAGGAAAGATTCCGATACCTGAAAACGACTGTGAAAAGGCTTTTTTTGACACCTTTCCAACTTGCTTTAATCCAAATGATGCAGCAATGCAAATATGGACTTTAGCTTGGCAAACTAGCCGAATTAAGACTTTAGAAGAAGTAAGGCAAATAATCCGTAATAGCTAATTATTTTTTCATGGGATGAGCCTTATCCATAGGCTCTTTCTCATGTTTCTTTAGTTCTTTGCCAAATTCATAGACAGCGTTACGCAATTTAATCATCTGCGCTTCTTCACGCTTTTCATGCTTTTTGGTTTCTTTAATCATTTTTAAGCTCCTAAAATATCCATAGCTTTATGGATCTTGTTGATTCTATCCTCTAAACCAATAAT
>Ga0181363_1000449_pt1 | contig 11589 bp, 2 predicted proteins | sample Fa13NDMLBSN_FD_130109 | JGI IMG/M metagenome (GOLD analysis project Ga0181363, IMG submission 130109) | Freshwater viral communities from Lake Michigan, USA - Fa13.ND.MLB.S.N | ecosystem: Environmental > Aquatic > Freshwater > Lake | place: USA: Michigan | collected 2013-09-23
CGGTGGCGGCGGAAATTGGAACTCTTCAACTGGAATGCCGACCGGCTACGGCCGTGAGGGACTACTCTAAACGATTATGGCAAACCCCTTCTCAGGACTCGAAAACATCGGGCAGTCGTACCTTCAAGGCGTGCAGCTGGCGAATCAACGCCAAGCGCGTGAGGAAGCAGCGGCACAGCGGCAGGAAGAGGCGCGGATCAGGCAGGACTATTACAACCAGCTGGGTATCGAACGAAGGGCTGCACTCGATGAGCGCATCAAAGCTCGCCTCGATGCTGCGGCGGCACAGTTTGGTCAGGATCTTGTGCTGAATCCTCAGGGAGAACCTGACTATGCAGGGTCTGCTTTGAAGCGGGATCGCCGTCTTCAATCCGATACGCTAGCCGCCGCAGAGGGAGAGCTTGGTGCTTTGTTTGGAACGCAAGCACCGCTTTCACCAGAGGTCATCTCAAGCCCAGCCTACCAGACCGGAAAACTTCGCGGCATGGCAAAGCGAATGGCCCAAGAGAAGGATCTTACTGCGGCCATGATTCGACGTGGATTTATGCCTGCCGATCAAGAGCAGGACCGAGAACTCCCAGACGCAGTGAGAAACCAGATCGAGGACATTTCTACACCTGACATTTTCTCTGGCGAGGTCCCCGTTACTGCTGCGCCTACCCGTTCAGGCGCGCCCATGGGTGGTGGCCAACGAATGTCGTTTGGGGGGAGACAGTGGATTGCTCCGGCTGCAAGGGCGGTAAAAGCCGAGAAGGTGGGGACCATGAAATTCACCGATGCTAATGGCGTTGAATACAGTTTGCCTGTTTCGCCAGAGGCCGCCCTCGAGTTGCAAGCCAAGCGCCTCGCATCTCCTGATCAAGAGCCAGACTTATTCGCTGACATCGACGCTGCGCAACAGCAGCTGAAGAAGCTGCGCGTAGGTGGCCAAAAAGATTTCAACCTCAAACGCCTTGACGACGGCACCGTCAAAGTCGTTGCCGACGAAATGTTTTCAATCGGCAGAACCGCAGCTGAAATCCAAAAAGACTTGGAACTTGAACGAAAAAATCGGGAGCAAATACTGAAGGAGTCCAAAACGATGCCTGGCCCTGAGGCCGGCCTTGGACAAGGAACCAATCGGGTTCAGCCATTGAGGCAGCCTCCAGTCACACTCCAAACAACTATTCCAGGATTGCCTCCGCTGCCAGGTCGTTAACACTCACACCATGGGCATCGAGATCGACTTTGGACGCGAGCTTGGCCGGCTGGCGTTCCCGGATGACATTACCGAGGAGCAGGCGCAGAACTACGCTCGCGAAAATTACCAAGCAATCCGGCAAGGTTTAATCGCTAAGCGCCAAGAGCAGTTAACCGCCGAAACCGAAGCCGAGGAAGCTGCGAAGTTTCGCGCTGGTGAGTACGGTACAGTTGAGACTGTGCTCAACACTCTGTCCGAGTTACCGCGTGGGGCGCTCGAAGGAATCGGCGGAACACTTAAGGGGGCAGCCCGTGTTGCTAGTTTTCTCCCTCCGCCAACAGTCAACCCGTACACGGGAAGGAAGATTGAGCAGACAGCCGAAGTTCCCCTGGAGCAGGAGCCTCTTTACCGCGCTGGCCAAGCCATCCAAGAGTTTGGGAAAGAAACCTACCCTGGGCTTCCCGGCGTGCGAGAGTCAATCCCCGCTCAAATCATGGGCGGTATTGGAAGCACGGTTGCAACGCTTCCAGCTGCGGTAATTGCTGGACCAGCCGCTCCCCTCGGGGCCGCTATCTCCTACGGACTTCAATCAGGTGAGTCAGCAGCCGAAGACGCTGATGCCACGATCAACCGTCGTATTTCCGAGGCTCTGGCAAACCGGCAGTACGATGTCGCTGCGGATCTTCAAGATCGCCGCGAGCAGACGAAAAACTTGGCATTTATCACAGCCGCTCCGATTGGCGCCGCTACCGAGGGTTTGTTGGGTGCTGCACCCAAGGTGGCAAGGCGTTTCGTCACCGGCCAGATTGGAGGCATCGGAACACGACTGGCCGAAAGTTTGGTGCCTAAGTCTGCAAAGTTCCAAAGTAAATTCCTTGGAGCCACAGGTGCTGAACGTGTCCGAGGTGCTGTCGAGGCGCTAGCAACTGAGGGCGTCCAAGAATCAGCCGAGCAGCTTGGGGGAAACATTGCCGCAGCTGCGGTGTACGATCCGGAACGCGGGTGGCTCGATGGTGTTGCGCAAGCTGGCTTCATTGGAGCCGCATCTGGAGGCGCTGTTGGCGGTCTCGTTGGTTCACGCCGAAACGCCAACCTAGCCAATGCTGCGGCTGAATCGCTTGGAGGCGATCCTGCAAACCCTCTGCCGCGTGCCAACGCCACCGTGGCCGGGATGGAGGATGAGCTTACTTCTGACATCACTGAAGAACTCGGTGGCATCAATGCCGGAGGTCCGCCGTCTGGTCCGATTCGGATCCAGCCCGAGCCCACGATTCCTGCCGCTGTCGAGGAGGCTATCGCACCGCCGGCGGAGCCGATTGCACCGATTGTAACTGAAGCGCCCGTACAGACCGAACTCCAACCCACCACACCCAGTGCCATTCAAGAACAAGGCCCAGATGAAGGCCTGCTTCGCCGAGAAGAGCCGCAACCCGAAGTCCAAGTGGGACTGCCAGAAGTGGATCAAGGAGGGCGGCCTCCCGAAGGAGCAGGGACCGAAGCCCAAGCGCCGGTCGTACCCGAAGATTTAATCCGTCCTCCGGAGGAAATCTCTCCAGCGGCGTCTGCACTTCCCCCTGCCGAACCAACCCCGGTTCCTGCACCCAAGCTGGTTGAGCCGACCAAGAAAGCGGCCGAAGAAGAACTCGAATCGCAGATCGTTGAGGCCACGGCCAAGACTGTTCGTGAAGACCGGTCTGCCGGAGTGGATCCGACCGAGACCTACGATAAGCTGACCCAGCAGTACGAGGAGCAGCCTCAGTTGGGGACTCGCACTGCGTCCAGCAAAACTGCGCAGGCCTACTCGACCCCGCCGCCCCTGGCTTATCTGGCTGGCATTCTGGCGGATGTAGAGGGAGGTCAACGCGTGGCTGAGACGACTGCCGGAAACGGAATGCTTCTGGTCACGTCAGATCCGACCAAGCAGGACATTCTTGCTAACGAGTTGGACCCGAATCGTCGCACCCGCTTGGAGCGTTTCATCGGAAAGCCTGCGACCGGACTTGATGCGGTGAGCCAGGAGTTCTTCAACTCGCTGGATTCGGCTCAGCCGGATCGCGTTATTATCAACCCTCCGTTTGGCGCTCGATTCATCGAAGGCCAAAAGGAGTCGTTCCCGCTTTTCAGGAGCAGCATCAAGCGGGCGCAGACATCGAGCATCGACCTCGCCATTGCGCTAAACACGCTCGAAGCCATGGCCCCCAATGGAAAGGCCGTGCTGATCTTGGGATCCAAGACTGGATCGCAGTCCAACAAGCTGGGAACTCCAGAAAACCGGCTCAAATCCTACGAACGGGCTGAGTACCTTGACCTGTTCAATCGGTTCAATGTTACCGACTTCTTCACCATCGACGGGGGGATGTACTCCAAGATGGGTGCGGGATGGCCGGTTGATATTGTGGTAATCGACGGAAAACGATCAACCCCTCCCGCTGCCCAAGGAGGATTGGTTCGTCCGTGGATTTCAGCACCTCGCGTTTACAATAGCTGGGCAGACCTTAAACCGCTGATCAATGAAGCTCGCAAACCGAAAGTCACAACCCCTGTCACCCCAGCAGCAACTGGCGTCGGAAATCTCCCAGCTGTGGAGCCAGCAGTTGCAGGAGGTGGAGAACAACCCGGAGGCGTTCCAGGAGCGCCTGCGCGTCCTGAAATCGTACCTCAAGGACAGCGGGCAGAACCTGCACCTGTCGAGCAGCCTGTTCCTGGACCCGGACCAGTTGTACCAAGTGTTCAAGAACAACGACCTGCTGCTCCAAGTGAACCGACGGCAGCTGGACCAGTGGTTGAGCCAACGGCCGCAGTCGAACAACCAGGAGCAGCTGGAGTCGTGGCGGGTGGACGGCCTGAACCTGTGGTTAAGCCGCCTGCCGCAAAGCCCGGACTAACGGCAAAGCTCTCGACGGAAGATCAGGCGCAACTGGAGGCGCTGAAGAAGCAGCTGCGCGAGAAGCTCGGCGGCGTCGGCATGGGCGTTGATCCCGAGATCATCGTGATCGGCGCCCGCATGGCTGCGTTGTACGTTAAGGCCGGCATCCGCACGTTTGCTGAGTTTGCATCGCAGGTGCGCGCTGATCTCCCCGAAATCTGGGATAAACTCAAGCGATCGCTTCTGGCCATCTGGCAGGAGACTGCCAACACCGTCGAGGGGTTGGACGATCTCAATCGAACCCAGGCCACTGGCGTCATTGATGCCATCGACCAAGCCACGGTTCCGACGGAGCCCGAGATTCCAGTCGAGCCCGAAACCGATGCAGAGCCAGAGGTCATGTCTGAGGCTCGGACCAAGCCATACAAGAGCCAGAGCAAGAACGTTGAAACCGGGTTGGTGAGCCCTTCAAACATTGCTGACGCAACTGAGCGTGCTCTGCGCGAATTGGAAGCCGAGGTCAAGATGCCGATCGACAGCTATGTCGCCAACCGGCTGCAAATGACCAAGGACCAGTTGTTCAAGACAATGTCAGCTGCGCAAATTGACGCTGCTGGATTAGCAATCCGAAACATCGAACGCGGTTCGGCGTTAATTAACTCGGATCAGACCGGTGTGGGTAAGGGCCGCACTGTGGCTGCCGTGTTGCGGTATGCCCGGTTAAACGGGCTTACTCCGGTATTCATCACCGCCAAGCCCACCCTGTACTCTGACATGGCCGGCCGGGATCTTCCGGCGATCGGAGATACGAGCATTCGGCCGTATGTAACGAACAGCAATGTCGATTACCTGGCATCTACCGGCGAAACCGTAAAGGTGCGCAGAACCGCCACGAAGGCCCGTGAGGAACTGGCCAAGATCAACGACACAGCTGAACTTCCGGCTGGATCCAACGCGTTCTTCACAACTTACGACCAGCTGAAGGCTGACGTTCCGCAGGGATTCAAAGAGGTGGCCAAGCAACGGCGTCAGCGCCAATCCAAGCGTGTTGCAAAACCGTTTGGTCCGATCTGGCAGGCACTTTCTCGCATTGCTCCCAACGCGATCTTCGTGTTGGACGAAGCCCACCTTGCGGCCGGCGCCAATTCCGACACGAACATCCGCTTCGATCAGGTGCTGCCAAAGTCGAAGGGCGCGTACTTCGCATCCGCAACATTCGCCAAGCGACCGGATAACCTCGGGCTCTACGCGCTCAAGACGTTAATGCAGCGTGCTGGATTGCGCCCGACCGAAATGACCGAGTTGCTAGACAGCGGCGGTTTGGCGCTCCAACAGGCGTTGACCTCGATGCTCGCTGAATCCGGCGAGTTTGTGCGCCGTGAGCAAAACTGGGGTGGTGTGCCGTTTGATTTCGTCACGTCTACCGACAACGCAGAGCGCGAGCGCGAGCTTGCCGATGTGTACACGGACTTTCTCCAGCAGATTCTGCGCTTCAGCAAGAAGGTCTCGAAGGTCGCCAAGAAGATGGAGAATGCGGAAAACCAGACCCGCGCATCGGAAGAGAAGGTCAGCGTTTCATCCACGAATTTCGGAAGTCAACTGTTCAACCTTTCGACCCAGTACATCCTGTCTCTGAAGGCGAAAGCGATTGCAGACAACGCGATCCAAACGCTTAAGGGCAATGAGAAGCCGTTCATCGCGATCAACAACACGATGGAAGGCCCGATCGAAACCCTGAAGGACGAGGGTTACGATGTTTCGTACAAGGGGTTGCTGCTTCGCCAGCTGGACAAACTGCTTGAGGTCACCGTCCGCGACAAAGCGGCCGACACGAAGACCACAATCAAAATCACGCCAGACGAACTTCCGGATGATGCTCGCCAGCAGTACGAGGATATTCGCGACGAAATCGAAGGTGGTGATTTTGGAGATATGCCGATCTCGCCCATCGACTTCATCAAGAACCGCATTCAGCAGGCTGGTTATTCCATCGACGAAATCACCGGACGAAACACGGAGATCGTCACTACGCCCGATGGCAAGGCGACTTCTGTTCCGAGAAAAAAGCGCGATCGACGCGTGATCTTGGACGACTTCAACAACGGCCGTCTTGACGCCATCCTGGTCAACAAGTCGGGATCAACTGGAACCAGCGCCCACACTGATCCGAAGTTCAAAGATCAACGTCGCCGCGTGATGATTGTTGGTCAGGCTGCTCCGGACATCAACGACTTCATGCAGATGCTCGGACGCATCATGCGTTTCGGTCAGACAAGCTTGCCGCGTTACGTGGTTCTATCCTCTTCGCTGGCTGCTGAGAATCGGTTCATGGTGCTGCTGCGGCGAAAGATGGCGTCACTGAATGCCAACACGTCAGCGGACACTGAATCGGATCTTACCGCAAACGAGGGTCTGGTTGCTGACATCTTCAACTCGATTGGCGACGACGTGGTCTACAACGTCCTGAAATCCAATCCTGAGATCGTTGACCAGATGGACTTTAGCCTGCCTGCACTCGACGAGGGCATCGACGAAGGTGGCGACTTTGCCAGATCGGCCACGGGCTACTTCGTAATCCTTCCGGATGACTATGCTGCCAAGCTCTGGCGCGACATCTCGGAACTCTACACTGACCGCATCCGCGCACTGGATGAGGTTGGCGAGAACCCGCTGAAAGCAAACGTCGATGATCTCCGGGCCAAAACAGTTGAGTCCTCAGAGTTCACGCCGGGAACTGGAACGACTCCGTTTGATGGCCCTTCCGTCATGGAGCGGGTTTCTATCAAGCCTCCCAAGGCTCCGCCTACCTACGATGCTGCAACCGAAGAGGCTGCCAAGAACCGCGCTTCGACCAAGGCTATCGCCGATGGATGGCTCAAACAGAGCCGTGCCTTCGAGCAGCAACGTGTTGCGGCGATGGAAGCCAAGGAGGTCACCCCGGCGCAGATCCAATCCGTGAAGGATGCGTTCGAGGAAACCCGCCAGATGGTTATCTCGGCATATCAGAAGATCGGTCGCGCATTCAAAAACCAGTTCGGCTACGTCGCAGTCCCGATTGGGCTCAAGCTCAAGTCGAATGACCCCGGCAACTTCACGCGCCCGTCCGATCACCAGCTGCTGTTGATGCGCAACATGGTGCGCTCGCGTGCCTCCATGCCGCTGTCGATGTCCGAGGGATCAGAGATCGCTTCGTCTCTTGGTGAAGAAGTATCCAATGCCGCTGAAGAATGGCAGACCACAACTGAAACGACCGATCAGCGGTACGTCGTGACCGGCAACCTTCTTAAGGGTTTCCAGGGAGCGCGTGGCGCATCTGAGGTTCGTCCGAAAATCACCATCTACACGACCAACACCGGCAAGCGGAAGACTGGCATCTTGATGCCGGCGAACTTTACGCCTGAGCGGAAGGTGAAGGACATCCGGGTTCCAAGAGAAGAGGCCATCTCGCTTCTGAGGGGAGGCACCGAGATTTTTGCTAAGGGCGAGAGCGATGGCGCGAAGGCAGCTGAACTGCTCCGCATCAAGCCTGTCGGTGGTGGCAAGTACGAGGTTCGCATCCGGGCCGGCAATGCGTTGCGGCCAGTCTGGTCCAATCCAAGCATCCAGCGCCTGTTTCCGGATAACCTCGTTCAGAAGGGATCATTCCTTGTAGGCACGATGGATGCGGCCGATGCGCCGTCTCTGATGTCGGTGGCCGAACAGATCAACCCCGACCTCGGTCGGTTGATGTACGACAAGGTCGAGAACCTGTTGAACCGAGCCATCCAAGCTACCCGCCCACAGGGTTCCTACGAATCCACGGCAGCCATTCCGCTGGCGGTGATCAATCTGGCGCTCCGGGCTGCGCGTGCGGTTTACATCAAGACCCGCGACATCATTCAAGCGCGTCAGGCTGCTATCCAGTATGTGCGTGAGAATGCTCCTGCAAACACAGACTTTGCTGCTGCCGAGGTCGAAATCGGTCAGTTGATCGAAGGCGTGTTTGAGACTCCTGGCGCTGGTAGTCAGTTTGAAGAGCGAGAGATCAAAGCGCCTCGCGCTGCCGCTGGTCAACGCCGGCGTCCGTCTGCTGGATTCTTCCAGGGGCGCATCGTTCGCGAGACCAACGCGGAGCGTAAAGCCGCTGCCCGCGAATGGGTCGATCAGTTCGGGGACGACATCGAAGAGGCGTTCACCGCTGCCACTGGCGGAAACCGAGCCACTCAGTTCGGTATCACTCCGGCTATTCAGCAGACCATCCTTGGTGAATTGATTGAACGCACTGCTGCGCGGATTCAGGGATCGTTCCGTAATCCGATCGACCAACAGCGGTGGGTCTATCTGCTTCGCAAGATCAGTGAAGTAGCAGCGCAGAGCGGTGCTCAAGACTTCGCACAGCCCGGTCAAGCGCGTCGGGCGATGATCAATGACATCGACTACCTGACCCCTACGCTGACCTATTACAACCTGATCAACGAGCGTCAGAAGGAGATTCCGTTCCCTGACGTTTCATCCGATCAGATCCGCCGCTGGTTGCTCGACTCCTCACGTCGGGCCATTGCCAACATCCGGTCCACCTTGTCGATCGCCGACAACGTTGTGTCCCGAGAGCTCAAGCAGGCTCGCCGAGAGCTTGGTGTTTCCTGGGAGGACATAATGACCTCCAGTTTGGACAAGCAGGGGAACTACAAGCGCATCCTGCTCGACGTGATCAGCGAGCACCCAATCCTCAAGACGCTGAGCCGCGCAGGTCAAATTGAACTCGCCAACCTCCTCGGCAATGCCTTCGAGAAGGAGCGCAACAAGATCGTTCGCGACGAGTTCCGTAAGCAGGTCAAACTGCCCGAGGTCAAAGAAGCCGTTCGCAAGAAAATCTACGACTCCATCCCAGAGATCATCAAGTGGGCAAACCTCGGTCTGCTTACCAATCCTGAAGCAGCCGCTGATGCGTTCCGTAACGCCATTGCTCCGAAGTTCGGGGTGGCTCAGATCAACGGCGAGACCGCCCAGAAAATCTCCGACATGGCGCAACGTGCCCAAAGAACTGGCGGTACGTCTCGGAATAGGATCATCCAAGAAATGTACCAGCTGATGCAGCGAGAGGGCGGTATCCGCGCTCGCAACATCATCATGGATTACTGGTACGGTTCCGTCCTGTCAGGACTAACCACAGCGGTCGAGCAGGGCACCGGGATTATCAACAGCATGATCACAGCTGGACTGGCTTCGGTGCAAAGCCCGAGATCGGCTCCGCACATTGCGTCGGCGTGGCTCGATGGCTTGCGCCGTTCGGCCAAGGATTTGCCGGCTATCCTCGGCAAAGGTGAGATGTTCCGTGGCATCAACTTCGATCCGGAACGCCCGACCAGCACGCTCGAAGCGCTCAAGAAATCCGACAACGAGGCTCTCAAGGTTATCAGCAATTTGCGCTTCGCATCGCGATTCATGGATGCCATGGATCACATTGCCGTGACCTCAAACTACGAGGCCATGAAGGCGTGGATCATTACTCGCGGTGGCGATGCGGAGCAGATCAAAAAGTTCCTCATTCCGACTGCGGAAGATGTTCAGCTGGCGAAAGACAAGGCTGAGTCGGAAGGTGTTCCAGCCAATGAATTCAACCGGCGTGTTCGGGAAATCCTCGAGAGCCGAATCCCTTCCGAAATCCTGGTCGATGCCAAGGAACTTGCCCGCCAAGCCGCGTTCAAGCAGGACCCGACTGGAATCGTCGGACTGTTCTATCAGTGGCTGAATCAAGCCGAGAAGAAATACCCCGGCGTAAAGATGGTCACTGGTCTCGCGTTCTTGCGGTTCGCGGCCAACGCCACTAACAGCAGCATCGACTGGCTGCCTTGGGGGTTCACCCGCTATTACCTGAGCGACTCGACTCGCATCAACCAGCCGTTCGGTTATCAGATCAGCGAAAACGAGCGAAAGCTGCTGCTGATGAAGGCATCCATTGGCACCTCCCTGATGGCCATGGCGGGCGCGCTGTTCCTCGGTGATGATGACAAGGAAGAGGATCGCAACATCGACATCACCGGATCATACCGATCGCTTGATCCAGACAAGAAACGCCAGTTGCTCGCGCAAGGCCGTCAGCCGTATTCGATTCGCATCGGAGACAAGTTCATCAGCTACCGTCAGATGCCGTTCGCCATGGGCTTGGCTGCCATTGGTGAGTTGCGCGATCACCAGCTGCACAATCCGAAAGACTGGAATCGCGATGCCATCCTCGGAAAATTCAAGGACGCTGCTCAGGCTGGTATGTTTGTGCTGACTGATTCACCTGCGATTTCCTCGTTCACGGAACTCGTTGGCATGAGCAACGCCTACAAGTACAACGCTGACGACTTGGTCAACAAGGACCTGGCTCGTTGGGCGGGACGCCTTGCTGGATCGTTCATCCCGAACATTCTCAAGCAGGTCGATACGTACTTCGATCCGCAGTATTACCAAGCCAAGATTGGCTCCGAATACTTCCTGCAACAGGTTCCAATGCTACGGCGCGACATTGGCGCCGGTCCCATGGTCAACGTTTTGGGTGAGCCGATCGAACTGATGAAGCATCCCTTCAGCAGGTGGATCAAAACCCGAAAGGATGATCCCGCCTGGAACACATTGGCGACGTTGTCGGAGCGCGGAGTGTTTCTGCCTACGCCGTCAGCCGCTGCAAAGATCAGCGAAAACGGTACGCGCCGTCAGATGAATCCCGAAGAGTTCTACCGCTATCAACGGGAAGTCGGCCAGCAGTACCGCGAGTACATCTTGCGCAAGGGTCCCCAGCTGGTTGCCTCAACGCCAGACCAGGCGATCAAGATCATCTCTCAAGACACCGAACGCATTCGGACGAGAATCCGAGAAAAAATCGACCGGAGTGTTCGATAAATGCTAGACACGTGACGTCAGTTGCTATACGGTGACTGACGTATGAGCAACCTACAAGTCGCAACAACACAGCAATCGCAACCCCTGAGCGCCTTCTCTTCGGAGAACGCGTTCGTGTCCGTCCAGCGCATGGCCAAGGCCTTGGCGTCTAGCACTCTCGTTCCCGATTCGTATCGGGGCGAAGCCAACCTCGGAAACTGCATCATCGCGCTGGAACTCAGTCAGCGCATCGGCGCCTCGGTCATGGCCGTTATGCAGTCGATGGTTCCAATCCATGGCAAGCCCACGTGGTCTGCCTCGTTCCTTATTGCCACGGTCAACAGCTGCGGTCGGTTCTCCCCGATGCGTTTCCGCTGGGTCGGAAAAGAGGGGACGGATGACTGGGGCTGCCGCGCTTTCGCTGTCGAGCGCGAGGGTAACCTCGAGCTTGTCGGCGCTCTGGTGACGATCGCCATGGCCAAGGCCGAGGGTTGGTACGGCAAATCGGGTTCCAAGTGGAAGACCATGCCGGAGCAGATGCTTCAGTACCGCGCAGCTGCGTTCTGGTGCCGCGCCTATGCGCCGGAGATCGCGCTGGGTATGCACACCTCGGAAGAGATCCACGACACTCAGGTAGCCCAACAGGTCGTGCAGCCGTCTGTCGCTACCACCGTGACCAGTTCCGTTGTGGACGTGA
>Ga0181363_1000450_pt1 | contig 11576 bp, 10 predicted proteins | sample Fa13NDMLBSN_FD_130109 | JGI IMG/M metagenome (GOLD analysis project Ga0181363, IMG submission 130109) | Freshwater viral communities from Lake Michigan, USA - Fa13.ND.MLB.S.N | ecosystem: Environmental > Aquatic > Freshwater > Lake | place: USA: Michigan | collected 2013-09-23
AAAATGGGTGGTGCTAATAGCGCAATGTCTGGGCAAGTAGCTGGTGCAGTATTACCACAAAGCAGTTTAAACCAAGCACTCACTGGATCGCCAGCGTCGACTAATCCTATGATGTCATCTAATATTGGTGCACAAGCTTCTCCAGATACTGCTTCTGCACCAAATGGTGGCAAAGGTAAATGGCAAAAGTATGCACAGCAACAAGATGTATCTGCTGGGCTAGCTGCTGCTAAACCTGACAACCCAATGTATGACCAGATGATGCAACAAGCCATGCAGGGTGTTACTAACCAGCAGGGCGCACAAGGTCAGCAACAGCAACCACAAAGGCAGATGATGACTCCTGCTGGCATGCCTCAAATGCCAGGTGCAGTTCATCCAAATGCAACATGGGATACCTTACTTAAAATGCTTTCTGGAGGTGGCTAATGGGTCTCACAATACAAGATTTATTGAGCGGTGATATTGTCAAACCAAGACCACAGCAGGAGCAAAATTCAAATGCTGGTCTTGGAACAATGCTTTCCTTTTTATCTCAAGGAGGGCAGAATCAAATAGCATCAGTACCAAAGCAAGATAATTTTATGGATTCTGCATTTATGCAAAATACTATGAAAGATAGTGCAGATAGACGTGCTTCTGAACAATTAACAATAGCATCAAAAGGATCATTGGATGAAATGATTTCACTTGAAACAAATCCACATAGAGTTGCTATGTTAAAGCAGCAGCAAGCATTTTTGAATTCTGGTAATCCAATTTTGCAAAAACTTGCAGTTCAAAATATAGCATCATACCAAAGTGGTATAATGCCAAGTTATACTCCAACAACTGTACAAAAAAATATTAATGACCCAGAGGCATTAAAGTATTTACTTGATAAAGAAAAACGTGGAAAAACTCCTGTTGGAACAACCATGAATAATAAAGGTGAACTTGTCAATATGCCAATGGCAGGTGGAGGTACTTATTATGATCAGCAAATGGCTAGGCAAATTAATCTTCAAAATAACACAAGTCCATTAGAACAAGCAAATTATAATTTAAGTCTTGAAAATTCTAAAAGGGCAGATGAAGCTGCAGCTCGTGCTGAAGAAAATAATGCTAGAGAAGAGAAAAGATACCAAGAATCTTTAAGAAAAGATATACCACCTGCTCATAGAGCTGCCTTTAATGATAATAAATCAATGATTGACAACATTGATAAAGCTATTAAACAAGTAACTGATAATCCTGATGCATTTGGTTTGATGAATATATTACCTGAAAAAGGAACACAATATTTAGACCCAGAAGGTGTTACTCCACGTGCGGCAGTTGCAGGAATTGGCGCAATAAAAAGACATGATATGTCAGGTGCTACTATAACAGCTGCTGAACAACCATACCTTGCTCCATTTATACCATCAACAGCAGATAGACCAGATGCTATTCTTAAGAAGCTGAACCAGATGAAAGAAACTATTAATAGTGAACAGGGTAATATTCAGAATATGTATTCTGATCCTGCTTTTAGAAATCAACCTTGGGCTAAAACAATATCTGATAATCCTGATGATTATCCTGATTATGAATCATATGCAAATAGGAAGAAACAACCATGACTGATTTAACAGAAGAAGAATTCAATGCTAGAAAAGCTGGACTGACATATAATGGTAAAGTTAGTAATGATAGTTTGCCTAGTAGTCCAAAATTAGGTGACACATACCAGATGGGTGATAAGACTTTGCAATATGATGGTAGTATGTGGATGGATGTTAATACTGGTTATAAACCAAAATTAACTATTGAATCAAATACTCAAAAACCAGATTTGACAGAGTCTGAATTCAAAGCATTGAAAGCTAGCAAATCTCAATCAGTTGCACAACCTATACAATCTGATAGTCCTGTTCAACCTAAAGAAACTGGTATGGGTAACTATATTGAAAATATGGCTCGTGGGTTATCTGGTGGATTTGAGAGTCAAGCTGCTGGACTAGCGGATACATTTAATCTAGCTCCACAGAAATGGTTAGATAAAGTAGAATCACAGAAAAAATGGATTGATGAAAATAAAGGTGCTGGTATAGGTAAGTTTGGTGCGGATGCTATAACAGGAACAGCAGCTGCTCTTGCAATTCCTGAAATTAATGCTGCTGGTGCTTTAGTAAAGCCATTTGCTCAAATTGGGCAAGATATTGCATCAAGTGGCTTTTTAGGTTCATTACTAAATCCAGGTAGTACAGAAGATAGATTAAAATCAGGTGCTATAGATGCTACAGGTGCTGGTATATTTGGCTTAGGTGGTCAAATATTAAAACCAATAGTTCAAGGTGGAGTTGCTGGGTATAGGGCAGTTCATGATTTGTTTAGTGATTCTGGTAGAATGTCTAAACTTGCAGAGTATGTTAGACAGGCAGTACCTGAAGGTGATATTAGTACTGTAATATCTAATCTTGAAAACTATAAACAATTAATTCCTAGCAGTGTAAAAAGAGGAATTAATTATAAACCAACTGCTGCTGAAGTTGGGCAGCATACTGGTTTGAATACTTTGCAAGATTATGCTTCTAGTATAAATCCTGGTCAATATATATCTAGGGAATTGGAAAATATTGGTGCAGAAAGTAAACTAATGAATGCTATTGCAGACCCTAAAAAACTTGCTGCAAAAATTGGATTTAGAACTGCTGAAACAAAACCATTATATGATGCTGCTAAACAAACTATGGTTCCAGTTGATCAGGAATTAGTTCAGTTACTTAAAAGACCTGAGATGCGTAAAGCATTAAACAGAGCAATTACAACAGGTGCAAATAATGGTATTACACCTCCAACAAGAGCTATGCTTAATCAGGTATTAAGTGGAAGAAAGAATCCTCAAATTAGTGGTGATGCTTTACATCATGTAAAACTTGGTATAGATAGTTTAATAAAAGATGCCAAAGACCCAAGAGCTAATTTAAACCAAGATGCATTTAAAGATATAAGAAGTGCATTCCAAGATTGGCGAACAAAAAATATGCCTGATTATGCACAAGCACAATCAAAATATAGACAGTTATCTATACCAGTAAATAGAAGAAATGCTGCGCAAGAAATTATAGATAAAGTCTATCCACATGGTACTGCCGACCCAGCAGCATTGTATAGAACTGATCCATTAAAATTAGGAGACATAATAGCAGACCCAGATAAATTAGTTCAAGCAGGTACTGATTTCAAAGGCTCAACTTATGATAATACATTTACCAATAGACAAAAAGATTTAATGTCTAATGTGTCTGAAAGTCAAAGACGTAGAGCTGCTTCAGAATTAACTTCAGGTTCTGGATTTCAACATGATAGTTCAGGCAATATGGCTGCTAGAGGTGCTGGAGCAATAGCACAAGCAGGTTCTAGTATTCCAGGTGCATACCAAGTTGGTTCTGCTTCTATGATTTCTAAACTATCAGGACAGAATAGAAAAATACAAGAGATGCTTGGTAATATTATGCTTGACCCACAAAAGACTGCAGACTTGTTTAAAGTTGGGAAACGTGATTCAGCATTTAAATCATTTAATAATAGTACATTAAATAAAATACCTGGACTATTTGGGTATTTATTAGCTAATCAATATGCTGATTAATTACTTATTCATTACTTGTTTTAAAAATTCTATGCATTCATCTTCATCATACAAATGTGGTGATCTGCCTTTAATTGCTCTTACACCAAGTACTTTTGGTTTAGGAGCATTTGGCAATCTTAAAAATCTTCTGACATAAGATTCATCGCAACTTAGGTATAGTCCTAATTTTCTTGCTGTTACATAAGGTTTATTTTCCATATTTGTTTTATTTGTTTTAAGGTTTAAAATTTAATAACCTATACGCTAGTATTAAAAAAATATAATCGTTTAATCTAGCGTATATTTTAGCCTATATTTTAACTATTTATTCCGCTATTTTATCTCTAAAAGCTATAGCAACGGGATGAAAAGGAGTGCCATTATTTGTTAGTTCAAAATATTCAACAGTAACATATTTTCCAATATAATTTTCATAATTATTCAATATGTACTCTTTTTCTTTTATGGTTCCTGGAGCACTAACTCTAAAACTTTTACCTTCATTTGTAACACATTCAAGTATAGCCCAATTATCAATACTGCTGTGAACAAATACAATTTCAAATTCATCATCAAAACATTTTTTTACTTTTATTAATGAATGACTTCTTTTACCATCTTCATATCCATTATCTCCTTGCCTGATTATTAATCCTTCATATCCTTTATTGATACTATTCATCAATTCATCTTTTACAGATACTATTTGTGATATGTGTTTTGTTCTAGCAAGTATTATATTTGGAATTGGTTTATGTGGCGCATCTGTCAAACTAAGCAGTCTTAAGTATCTTTCAGAATATGGAACATCTTTTATCATATCATATGCTATAAAATCAAGATTAGCAGTATTCTGCTGTTCACGTTTAATTAGACTTGATATTGTTTGTAGTGATATGCCATGTTTGTATAATTCACCATCTATAAATTCACCTTCATCAAGTTTTATATTATCAATAATATGTTTAATTGAAGTTATCAATTTTCCATTTCTTGAATATGCTATTATATTACCATTAACATTTCCTATTATACATCTATGTCCATTATATTTATGTTGAACAAATGAATATTTCAAATCTACATTTGAAACTTGATCATATCTTTTAGCTAACATAGGCTTTGGCAGACCAAGTGAATTTGTTGGCCTTATAAAAGCATTTTCTATATCAGATGAATAACCTTTATCTCTTTGTTTAGATACTCTTGATGCAATTCTTGATAGTACTTGATCTTGAGTTGTTCTACCACCTTTACCTTCATTAATTATTTCTACTTTTGTTTGCATTGATCCTCCTAGTTGGCCATGGTGTATTACAATATCATTTCCAATTGCCTCAATACTCCACACTCTAACTTTTCCAGTATTATCTTTCATGTACATAGTTATAGTTGAATTCATTTTATTTCCAATCATCTAAATTAACAATATGTTTAATAGTTATCATGCGCCAATCTGATTTTATATTCCCTCTGATTATAACCCATGTTCCTTCTTTTAATTCTTCTGCTAGTTGTTTACCACCTAGTGTTTCATAATCTGTATGTCCAACCATACATAGAATTGAATCAGTATCATCTTCAACTATAAGTTTTAAATAAAATTGATCTTTATCTACTTTACTCCCTCTTTTAGTTACAGCTTGGTAATCATTCCTATCTCTTAAATCTCTTGTTATAATCTTACCAATTAATATATATTCACCTTTACCTTCAATATCTTTTATAAATGCAGGCTTTTTATCTAATCCATATGATACTGGATCATTGTATAAATTTCCCCATTTTTCCTTACAAGGAAACAATATATCAAAATCAGTAATAGGATCAACAAGTTTATTCATAACTGCTTTAGTTGGTGTTTTACCAATATTTCTATCTGCTATAATCTTCTTTGCTTTTGATATTCCTAATCCTTTTATATTTGTCAACCCTCCTAATAGTTTACCATTTGAAACAGTCCAATTAACATCTGATTCATCAGGATCAACAGCTATATATTCAAATCCTTCATTCTCAACAAAATCTCTTAATAGTCTAATGGCTGAATCTACACTTCTAGCATTATTAAGATTTGCTACAGCAAACTCAAGCGGATAATTAGCTTTAAACCAAGCAGTCCAATAACTAACTAATCCATAAGATACTGCATGTGATTTATTGAATGTCCAAGAACCAGTTGCTGCTATATCATGCCATAGCAATTCTGCATCACTTTGGCTTACTTTATTTTCTAATGCTCCAGCAATAAACTTTTCTTTAAACTTGCTAAAGAATTCATCACCTAAAGATTTAGATGCTGCCTTTCTTAGATTGGATACATCTTCCCAAGACATTCCTCCAATCTCTTTTGCCATACTCATCATTTGTTCTTGATATATTACAATACCCATAGTGCTACCAGTTATTTTCCTATGTGCTTCTGATCTATATATTGGTTGCTCTTTACCAGTTTTGTATTTAATATATCTACCAGTACCACCAGAGTTAAGTGCACCAGGTCTAGCAAGAGCAGTAATTGCTACTATATCATCAAATACATGAACGCCCATTTGTTTTGTAATGATTCTTAAAGCCTGACCCTCAAATTGAAATATACCATTTAATCTCATGCTATTAAATAACCTAAATGTTTTGAAATCATCTAATGGTATTTTATATACATCTGATATAGGCATATGAATCATATTACATACATCTTCAATTATTGATAATGTTCTTAATCCAAGAACATCTATTTTTAGTAAATCAATATACTCAGCATCTTTCTTATCCATCATGATTACACCTTCTCTTACATTTACTCCAGAGTAATCAGTTAATGGTTTGTTGCTTACAATTATACCAGCAGCATGTTTACCAGCGTGACTAGCATGATTTTCAATTTCTGATACAAGTGACATTGCTGGATATTTTTCAATAAAGGTTTTTCCAACATCTGTTCCTTCAAGTGTATCTGATATACATTGTGCTGCTCTAGCATCTCCACCACTTCTTTCAATTATTGAATCTTTTAATTCAGTAGTTTCAAAAGGTGGTATATTAAGTGCCATAGCAAATTCACCTATAGCATATTTTGCTTTAAACCTATTAATATTTGCCAATGATGCTACATTGCTTTCACCATATTTATTTATAAGATATTTAATAACAATATCTCTTTTTGTATCTGGAAAATCAATATCTATATCAGGCAAATCAAAACGGTTAATATCAATAAATCTTTCAAAAATTAAATCATGTTCAATTGGGTCAATTTCAGTTATATCTAATAAATAGCATACAAGACTACCAGCAGAAGAACCACGACTTGGACCAACTAATATGCCTTGTCTTTTAGCATACTTAATCATATCAGATACTATCATGAAATAATCTTCATAGCCTTTTGATTTGATCAAATCTATTTCATAATTATATCTATCATTGTATTTTTTATCACTTAGTAAATCTATCTTACTACTTTTTATACACATAGAAACAATATTGTCTCTACCTGTATATTTTACCATATCAGCTTTTTCCAAATTAGCATTGCACTCTTCTGCAATCATATGGGTGTTAAGCATAGAAGCATATCCAAAATACGCAGTAACTTCTTCTTCTGATAATACATGTAATGGGTCACAATCAGTTTCAAATGAATATGATCTTCCATCTTCTCTTTTTGATGATCCTGCCATCAATTCATATACATCTCTATCAGATTGTTTCAAAAATCTATTGTCATCAATATACACAGATTCACTTGATTTAATTTTATCAGGTGTATTAAAATTGATAGCAGTATAATCGAATTCCAAATCAGAAGTATCATTACCATTAATTTTTATAATATTATCAGATATGTTATTAAAATCATTTACAGATATTCTAGGTATATAATAAAATTGTTCCCAGGCTAAACTTGTTAGTTTGTAAATTTCCTTTAATCCATCATTATTCCTAGCAAGTAATATAACCGCTTTACCTTTATATTCAAAACGCTCCTTAAGGTGTTCTACAACCGTCAATCGTACTCCTAGTATAGCTTTCTTTCCTACTTTTTCCATAGCCTTTACAAAAGGTATATGGCCATAAGTATTATTATCATCTGCGATACCTATTGCATCTCCATCTAATTTAATTATTTCATTAATTGGAGCAAAAGCTTTTTTGAAACTAAATTCAGACCTTACTGCTAAGTGTATCATAATATAATATCTCCACGTTTCATCATTTCAATAAAACATTCTGATTGAGCAATAACATCATTTTTTGCTCTATGTGCATTTAACAGTTCTTTGTTGAATAAATATTTATATAATTTACCAAGATTTAATCTATATCCTTCATAGTGTTTGCTTTTCTTAACAGTGCATATATCTTTTTTTGGCCATGGAAAATTTAATACTTTATCAATTCTCATCAATTCATTACCTAACATATTTTTATCAAATGATAAATTGTGTGCTGTAAATATATCAACTCCATTCATAAAATCAGCTATTTCCTCATATGCTTCTGGGAATGTCTTAGCACCAATTAAATCTTTATCTTTTATGCCAGTAATTTTTTTTATAATTTCAGGAAGTTCAATTGGTGGTTTTAAATACATTTCAAGTGTATCCATTACTTCAGCATCTTCAGTAAATTTTAATAAAAATATTTCAATAATATATGGTTGCTCATTTACACCACAAGCACCTGGTTTTAGCAAACCAGTTGTTTCTGTATCAAATGCTACTATCTTTTTCATCATACTCAAGCTCCAATAATATGGTTAATAAATGTATAGCTTTTTCGATATCAAGCTTACCATTTTTGTTTCTATGTCTAACAACATATTTTATAACACTTGCTTCTATAGAAGGTATTTCATTATGGTAGCAGAATTCAATTGGTTGTATCTTTAATCCCTTGTAATGATTACCATCTACTTGTTGCTTTAATGCACTCATTTCATTGTTACTCCATTAATTGCTACTGGATTGGCTTGGTGGGTATTTAAATCCCATGCAATTTGTATTGCTAATTTTTCATCAGCTGATACTTTTACTGTAAAATCTTGAATTGGACACTCTGTATATCTAGGAAAACAGCATATACCACTATCAACACAAGCTACATTAATCATATCAATTGCCCATGGATGAACTTTAGCAACTTCATCTCTCATTCTTTTGAATACTTCTTGATATTCACCTTGTGAACGGTAACACAATCTTACCTTAGCAGTTTCATGCATAGTTCTTAAATCAGTTCCAACTATTATACTTGTAAGAGTATCAATTGGTAGAACACCTCTAGCATCTTGAATTTGTATTCCTCCATCTATCATTTCTGAATATTTTTTAACAGAAGTTTCAACTGCTAAATCATACTCTTCACACATTCCTTCATTATAAAAATTAGCATCTCTAACATCTACAGCTCTCATAGATTCTTGAGCATAATTTTGAGTTCTTGTTCTTGTTAACTGCTGAATGAATCCTCTGCTAACTTCTTTCAATTCAAATGTATATTTAGCAAATTCAAAAGATGACTTTATTGTATCTTTCATATAAGCATAATGTTCCATCTTTTTATCATATGGCCATTCTATTATATCATCTAGTGAATTACTACCTTGCAATCTTGTATCTTTGGTATATAGCAATAATTCCAAAGCATGCTCTTGGTATCCAATTAATTTTACTTTCATTTTATCACCCTATCATAATTTGATTGATTCATTAGTTTTTTAATTACTTGTATGTCTTTATATACATCATCCATTATTAAATTTCTCCATGTAGCAAATCTGCCAAGAGAGTAAATATTATTTTGAACAGTTGTTTTGTATATGAATTCTTTTCTTATTTCTTCATTCATTGGTGATATTTTACCATTTAGTTGTTCATCATTAAAGCAGATACATTCAGGACGCATTAACATCATACCCATAGCCCATCTAACAGTGCTTACATCTTTTGTTGTTATAGGATATATTGATTCAATAATTAATTCAGATTCACTTATAGATGCTCTATAAACCATTGTTTCAGGTGATGGAAAATATACTGTCATATTTATATCACAATCAACTAATTTATATTTTGTTACAAATATTCCTGAACTTCTTGTTTCAGTATTGATACATGTACCAAGCATATTGCTTAATACTTTTAAAGGTAGTGTGCTTATTTTGGGAGTCTTAATATCTGTAAATTCAGAATGTGATTCAATATCTATATTATAGTAAATTCTATCATCAAGCATATCTTTTAGCATTGCGTGAAAATTATCTGGAGCAACCCACCTATCAACAGTTTCTAATTTTGTGATTGATCTTGCAGATAATGTATCAGACACTTTACGTGAATACATTGTTATTAATCGTGGGCTTAATGGAACATCTTGTCCATCTAGTGAAATGCCTTTATATACTTTGACTTTTTTGAATGGGATTCCTACTGCTTTGCCAATTTCATCTGAGCGGAATCTTAGAATTGCTTTGTGAGTTTCTTTGTTACCAAAAGGTTCAAAGATAGTTGAATTTTGATTTAGAACACCAGCCAAACATCCAGCTAGTCCTGCACCTAGTATTATCATTTTAATCTCCAAATTTATAATTGTGGATAGTTTTACTTCATATCCAGGAAGTGGGGATGTTAGTCAGTTTTACACTTGACTAGGTGTTTTTATTAAGTGTTATTTGCAACAATTTTGTTAGCAACACCTAAAATACCTTTATATAATGAAGCGTGTTTCATTGTATTATCGGTGCCAACTTCTTTTAAGAATTCAACTAATTGATCTTCAGTAGCAGATGGGTTTTCACTAATCCAATTAAAGATATCAGATGTTATGCTTGAACGTTCACCTTTTGATTCAGCTTTTGCTTTTTTATAGAAAGGCAAATCATTCTTTTTAGCCCACTGTCTAATGCTAGCTACAGATGAAAGTTCACTTACTTGTAAACGTTGTGCTAATTCAACAATAGCAGATTCAAATGTATCAGAATCAGTTAAATCCAAGCCATCAAGCAATTCATTTAAAATTGAATCTTTTTCTTCTTTTGATACAACATGGCCATCTTCAACCATGAATGCATTAAATAATCTATTTACATTTTTGAATGAAGCACCAGCTCCAATCATTGCAATTTTAATTGAATCAGGTTCTTTACCATCATTTATTGCAGATACAAATGCTTGTTTAATAGCAGCATCAATTACAGATGTTTCTTCAACTACAGTTTCTTCTTGTGACATTTTAATTTCCTAATAATCAAGCCTTAACAGCGAGGCTCTAACGCTTTTAAAATAGTAGGGTTTAATTATAACCTATATAAAAATAAAAAGATACTAATTATCTTCAAATTTATACTTTAAAATTTGAGGATATTTTTTTGTTGTATCAACTAATATTTTAATAGGCATAATAAGCAAATGCACTATACCCATAGCATCTGCTGATGAATGTACATCTTCTGGTGTAATATCATAACGTCTTTTTATAATTGCTATTGCACGTTGTCTTGCATAACCTTTGTAATCTAAGCACCATAATTCAGTAAATATTTTCATTCCACATTCATATGAAACTTTAATGCTATCTGGTATATTTGGTTTGTGTTGTAGGTGATAAAAAATATTAGACACATTATACCATCTTTGCCTTTCTGCTATTATTTCATCTCCTTCAGAATATGTTGTCAACTTTGTTACAAATTTAAATATGTATCCACAGCTATCACATATTTTAACAGTAGGGTGTAGTATAACATCACACTCTGGACAAGTCTTAGTTACTGCTTCTCCACCTCCTTCAACTTTATTTACTTTATTTTTAATATGTACATCATTTACTGGTCCAAGTCTTTTTGTGTTTCCAGCAAAATCTAATATCAAACAGTGATCTTTTTTATCACTTATTCTCAACCCTCTACCTACTGTTTGTATGTGGAATACTGGAGATTCAGTTGGTCTTAATATAACAATTAAATCTCTTTCCT
>Ga0181363_1000451_pt1 | contig 11563 bp, 16 predicted proteins | sample Fa13NDMLBSN_FD_130109 | JGI IMG/M metagenome (GOLD analysis project Ga0181363, IMG submission 130109) | Freshwater viral communities from Lake Michigan, USA - Fa13.ND.MLB.S.N | ecosystem: Environmental > Aquatic > Freshwater > Lake | place: USA: Michigan | collected 2013-09-23
GATTCGGCAAACTCGAAAAGATGCGATGGAACGTATTCAGAGATCCAACGGTTATTCTCCTTCCACGTCCAATCACGCTCGAAAACCTGCTTGGCTCGCATCCAGTAAAATGACCCAGCGTAAAAAAACGCCCCCGGCTTGGATTTAACCAGCGGAGTTTGCGACCGCATCACGCCGCACGTTCCATGACTCGTCAGTGCGTCGTCGACGGATGGCAAATCCATATTGCCGTCCCACAGAATCTCTGCCCACTTCTGCTCTACGGAATCCCGCTGATGCGTGACGCCTTTTGTGTGTGCTCGAAAGATCAGGTGATTCGGATCGTCCGTCTTGAGCAGGCTCATCATTTCAACGTGTGTCAGCGTTTCTGCCAGCTTGTTGTTGTCGGCTCTCAGCCAATGGTCTACGCGAATGCCGTGGAATAGTTCCTGCACTTGCTCCATCGTTGCCGTTTTGCCGTCAATACCCACGCCGATGACGATCTTGCCGTTAAACTTGTCCTGATGCTGTCGAATCTGCTCGATGTGTCCGTGCCAGTTCCATTCCTTGCCTTTAAGCGGATACAGATGAAACATCAGGCTTCGAGCAGGATTCAGCAGCGGCTTGTATTCGTCACGATATGCCGACCACTTGCCGAGCGGACAATGCGATGACCGAGGCATAACCTTCAGAGCCAGATTGCACCCGCAGCCGCCTTTCGTGTCGTCGCACCAGCCTTGATTGTTCAGCGGGCATTCTGCACAAATCTGGCTTCGATGTTGCTGCTGCTCAGTAGTCGCGACGTGCATTCCGTCTTGAACGAAATCAACAGCAGCATTCTTCAGGCTGATCGCTCGATCGACAGCACGGGCGAGTGCAGACTTCTTTTTCTGCTTGCATGTCGTGCATGGCGTGCGGCCCGCAGCAACCTTAACAACGTTTCCGCCTCTTGCTGGCTGAATGACATTCTGCCCGGTGAACATCTCATCGAGTTGCCGAACTTTACCTGCCTTGCACAGCTTGTGTTGGTGCAGGTTAACCTTCACGTTTCGACGTGAGCAAAATCCAGCCAGTTCACATGAGCACGTTTCACTCATTGATTGTCTCGCGGTTCGCGTCAATCTCCTGCAGCATCAGTTCCTTCTCTTCGGCCCATTGTGCCTCTTGCTGCTGTCTCACTCGGTCTTGTGCGACTGTTCCGAATTGCGAGCCGCCCCATGAAAGCCCAATGGCAAGAAGTATCAAAACCCCGATTGCTGCGAGTTCCTGCATTACGAGCACTCCACGGTGATTTCTATCGTGATGTTCCACGGAAACGTGACAGGCCCGCCACTTGTCTCACATCCATCATACGCGACGAAGGTGAAAGATCCAGTTACGAGTCCTCCTGGTTCTACCCCCGCACACGAAGGACAGGTGAAAGTGACTCCCGTGTCAGTCCAAACCTGCCCGGTTGCTTCTGACTTGTATTCCACTTTCCAGTTTTCCGCGTCACGATCACAATAAACGCGAACGGTGAGACTTAACGAAACGAACACCGCATAAACGTTGTTGTTAACATCATTTCCATCGACGCACGAAAACGTGATTTCCTGTTCGTAGCCCTCACCCTCCCCCGGTGGCTTTCCGCAGTCTGTTCCGCCTTCACCCGCTACCGCCAGCAGCACACCGCCGACAGCGGTTTGAACACGACTCCAGCAATCCGGGCAGCACGGACACGGGCACGGCACATTGCACGAGCATTCTTTGCAAGTGACCTCAAATGTGTTGCCGTCGTAGTCCGTGAAAGTCGCAGACATTGCCCCGCAACCCGGAGCCGAAACAGGGCTTAACTCTAGCCCGTCCACGGTTGGCGTAATGATGCACTCTCCATATTGATCTCGACCGAGCGTAAGTGACAAATCGTAGTATCCGATCCGCCCTGCCCACGTCGGCGCGTCACACGGATAAGCGACGTCGCAAAGTTCTCCGCTTTCTGTGCCGTTGTTTGGATCTGTAATCGTGACGCAGACGCATTCACACGAGCATCGGCACGAACCGCAAAAGTGATCTCGACAGCCCGTGTCAGGATCGTCGATCAAATGCAGCTCCCGTGGCTCGTGCTTTGACCAACGCAACGTGCCCTCAAGGTATGCAGTCGCCACCTGCACCTCGCCGCCTGGATCTCGGCAACTTGCACCCTCGTAACACGTCGCACGGTAAACCTCTTCGCCATCGAGCGTGACGACGTACTCACATTCGCCGTCGTAGTTTCTTTCCCAAAACGCAATAAATGAATGGCCGCCAACGGTTCCTGTCCATAATGCCGTGGAAAACTCTGCGGAGCCGTATTGTATTTCTTCGTATTCAACCTCCCACTCAAGGCACAGTTTACAGGGAATGACCCCGCAGCAGCCGTCAGCGGGGATTGTGTCACACGCTTCAACGGTACGCTCGGAGCATGATTTCAGGCGTGTTGACGCCGCTCTTCGCAGATAACGCGGAGGCATCAGGCACACTCCGCTGAAGCACAGAGGTCGTCAATTATCCAGCGTGGTTCGCAGTATCCAGTCAATGGATAGTGATACGTCGCCCGGCCCTTAGTGCCGACCAGATCTGTCGGCGTCAATCCATTCAAATAACTGCAGAGATCGTAGACATAGTACGTGTCATCGTCATTCGCACCGGGCGGCGTCTTGCTGCATCCTGCAGTGTACCAATCGGCTGTGACAACCAGCGTTGTTTCTTCGACGTAATCAATTGCCGGACAAAGTACCGAATCGATCGTGAACCAGATCGTGTGACCGCCTCCGCCCTGCTCCTTTTGTTGCCATCGCCCTCGATTTGGCTTTTCGTTTATCATCCTGCGAACATGTTCACGCGCAATCTGCTTGTACTGTTCGTACCCGTCCTTATTAAAGCCGATTGCAGGTTCTGTCATGTTAATGGCAATACGGAAAAGTCTTTTGCCTCATAAACAACGTCAACGCGGTACTGAGCATTTGCGGGCGTCGGGCTTGAAATTGCCACACCGCCGTTAAGAGGAACTGGGGCTGCTGGCAGTTCGTCGTCGCCATCGTTGCGAATGTTTTCTCTTGCACCGCCATATCCGATTTGACGAAACCCCGCATCGAGTTGTTTTGATGACCAGCCCTGCTTCTGCAGGTGAATGGAAAACGTTACCGTGCGAAATGACGTACCGTTGCGAGATTGCGCTCGTGTTATTGTGATGTTCTGCATTTTTGCAAGACCAGCACCAACCGTAATTCCATCGACGGTAAATGATCCTGAGTTGATAGCGTCCTGATACGTGGTAATCCACACCGGAACCGTTGCGAGATTCTTTGAAATCGTCACATGTGGTCTGGAATCATCGATCATGATTGGCGGGTCAAACGGATCTCCTGCACTGTTCAGAATTGCCTGCCCTGCGTAGTTTGTTACAGCTGGCTTTTGAAACTGTTCATAGCCCCATGTGATTTCAGCCGGGTCATCTGTTGGATCTTCTGCAAGCTCTCGCTCCGTCGAGTATTCCGCCGTAACAGTCCAGCCCTTCCACGGGTCGGTCGGATCGACTTGCAGCGTCGTGCACCATGCCCCGGAATCGTATGGATGCACCTCACCGATGATCGGCAATGACGCATGTGATCCGACGTGATAGGCTCGCTCAGTCTTTGCTGATGTCGTTAGCTTGAACAGTCGCGTATAACTGCGAGCCCCTTTGGAGTTTGTGGCTGGAGCGTGATTTTCTCCGAGATATGTAATTGTCATTCATCCACCTCAACCGCCGCACCTTGAGCCACTGCCAGCAATGCAGAATCACCCTGCAGAATGGTTCCTTTGCGATACACCGCCCACAATCCTGTCACTGGCGCATCAGGGTCGTCTTGAACGCTTCGTGTGATTCTTGCAAACTCGATCGCGTCTTTTTTGGCTTGTGGCCATGTCATCGCGTTCTCTTCCCACCGTTTCACGACAACTTTTGCCTTCATGGATTCACCGCTCCCATTGCCAACATCATCTGCGGTTTATTTTCCTTGAGCGCCTTCTTTAGCTCCCGAGTCTGTTTTTCTGTGGCCTGCACGTTTGGGTCTTTCCCACGCTGCAGCATCGCGGCAAAGATTGTAGAAAACGCTTCCTGAGATCCGGCTGCCATCGCTCCGGCCAGTTGCGGCTCCTGCTTGGATGCTTTGTTCTTATCCCAGTCTGGCGAGTCAAACCAGTTCTGCAGGGAACCGAGCATTGCCCCGCCGCGAATCTTTGCACGGTCGACGATGCCACCGATGCCCATTTGTCCGGCTGCAAGTTTGCCCTGTAGTGTTGCAAACATGCCTTTGGCTGCTTCTGCAACTGGCTTTGTCACCTGATTGGCTTTGTTCATGTTTCGCAACACACCTGCCGCAAATCCCTGTTCTCGTGGCCCTTGCCATTGAAACGGCTGCTTTTGCTGCCCCAGATTCAATTGGCCGATCAGTGCGTTGAGCCTGTTCTGTGCCTCTTGCAAGTCTTGAGGAGCAGCCTCCGGCCTCAGCATTGCCATTAGCCCTTCGCCTTTCACCCACGCTCGTGTCAATCGTTTTGGTGAAAGCATTTCCTCCATTTTTCTGCCCATATCAAACAGCATGTCTGACCAATGAGTTTTTATTGTCTCCATTGCGACATCAAACGACGCCACCAGCACATCACCGAGAAACTTCCAGCGAGCGTCACCAAGTGCGTTGAATGCAGCCAGCACTTTATTTGATTGGTCAACCATTTCGGTGAGTCGCGGAAGAATCATTTCTCCAATGTCGCGACCAATCGCCTTGATGTTGTCCAGCAATGTTGACGTTTGCCCTTCAAATGTCTTGCTCATGTCTTGCATCATGCCGGCGAATGCACCGCCTTCCGATGTCATCGATTTTAATGCTCGCTCAAGATGGCCAAAATTTACCTGGCCTTTTTCAACGGCCTCTCGAACATTCCCAAACTCTTTGGCAAGCTCCGCTGAAATGTTAATTCCACGCCCCTGAAGTTGGTTTATGTCCTCCATGAACAGCCGCCCCTGAATTCGGGCTTTGCCGTATATCTCAGCCAATTCAGTCAGCGGAATTCCCATCCCTGCAGACAAGTCACCGAGGGTGCGTAGTTCTCCGATCACAGTTCCTGCACTGCCACCGAATGCGATCAGTTGTTTTGCGGCCTGCGTGATCTCCATCGATTCAAACGGAGTGTCTGCTGCAAACTTGTTTATTTCATCCATCACAGCCGCTGCAGACGATGCGGATCCAGTTAGCACCTTAAACTGCACCGCCGCCGTTTCTGCTGTTGCTGCGAGGTTTACGGTTTCTCTCGCCAAGCCAAACACGCTCGTAACGGCACTCTTTCCGATGTCGTACAACGCGATGCCAGAAACGATCTTCGTAACGTCGGCCGCAAAGCTGCGAGTTTCGCCACGGGCCTTTGACAGCCCGCTCTGAAACTTGCGGCCATCAACGCCAAGACGTGTTACAAGATCGCCCGCAATGACTGCCATCAGTTCATCCCCGCCAACATCCGGAGGTGAGACGAAATCGCAATGGCGCTTTGCTTAGGCGAAAGGGCTTTTGGCTTTGATCGCTTTTTGTGTTTTGCAATCCACGGCATGAAATCACGGTCTTTCATTTCCTGCCCCATAAACGCCGCAATCATTCTGCCGATCTTTGTGAGTATTCGGCACAATGGCTCACTTGTTCCGATCGGCTCAATCATGTCCTTTGCACACCACTCATCGAATTGCTGGTGCGACATCTTTGACAGCATCTCATCAACATCCGCCGTTTTGGCGACGTGTTCAGCCAGCCGAAGTGCTGTTAATCTTCGGGGGCTGCGTCTGAGTTTTTTGCGAGCTTGTCGATGTCCTGCTCAGAGAACCCAGATAAGTCCAAGGCTACGTTTACAAGTCGCTCAATTACATCTCCGCGACGTTTCCCAAGTTGCTCGATCTGATCTGCTGTAAACAGCTGAACTCCGTCATCATTTCTGCAGCACTCGACAAGGATTCGTTCTCTGACCTGCAGTTTGTGCTTCGCTCGCTTTGCCTCGGAAAGCTGACTCTGCTTGTCTTCCCATGCTGAACGCTCCCGTGGAGTCATGCCCCACACTGGGATGACCATTCCCGGACCAAGTTCAGGGACTGGAACATCCTTCTTCGCTTGTGCCAGTTCAGGAGATGTCAGGAACTGTTCCGCCGTCGCAATAACTCTCATTCGTCATCCTCTTCGGTGTCATCGTCATCCGGCTCGATCCAATTCGGGCCGGGAATATCATTCCCGTTTTCGTCGTAGCCAAGAATTTCGCCGTTGCGGAATCGCTCGCGGTCCTCTGGATCAATTGCACGGGCAAGCATTTCACGAGACAGCAACACATCGGCCCGTTTTGCCTTCCAGCCATAGCAAGCTTGCTCCGCTTCATCGTCTGCGGGCTCACAATCTCCATTACCAACAAGCAACTGAGCGCCGCGCCGATCGACCTCGACAACCGCTCCGAGCTTCCAAAATGGTTGCCCAGAGCTTCTGTCGATCTGATCCGCATATTCTGGCGTGTCAAACGCAGCCGCTACGCCGTTGTCTGATCGCACAAACTTGATTTTCAACGCAGCCCCCGATTATGTTTGGTATGCAAGCAGGCCGGTGATCTTCAGGCTCACGTCCGCCTTCAACCCGTCGTTCATGGCTCCCGTGAAGCCAAACCCAATGCCCGCCGATGTGAATGCCATTGCCGCCGCTGTCGCCGCGGTGGTGGTAATGTTCCAGACACATGCAGCCGGGGTCGTTACGAGATCCGTAATTGCCTGGTGGCCTGCGAGTGTGTCATCGTAAAAAATGGTGAACCCAAAGTTGCCGCCCTCAGAATAGCCTGTCTGGCTGTATTCTTTTCCGGCTCCAGAGGTGTCGAGCGTCGTGGCGTCGAACGTCTCGGATTCGGCCCCGTCATGATTGAAGTCAGTGATCTGAGCGACCGCAGTGAGCGATGCTGAGATTGTCTGCTTGATGATCGTGCCTTTGCACCGAAGTTTGGCCATTTGCTTTTCCCTTATGTGTTGAACTGAACATCAAGATCCAGCGTCACGACGTGGACGCCAATATCGGAACCATCTTGCGGCGGTTCGTAGTCGTCGCTTTCGTCATTCATGACGACTGCACCGATGGTGTAACTTCCGGCCGCTCCGGAGTAGTCATCCAAAAATACTCTAACAGCTGTTGATAACTGCTCGGCCTTGACGCTTGTCAGTGCCTTACAGTCTATCTCGTAATTTATGAATCGAAGCTGCCCAGATCCGCCGTCTAGACTACCGTTTTCCTCGCTGCTCATTTGTGTGATGATTACGTAGGGAAACTCAGCTTTTTGCTTTGCCTTTCCTACATAGATTCTCGATCCGCAAATTGCGTTGACGGTCGATTCATTTAATAGCAGTGAAACCAGTCCATCTTTCATAATTGTTTCTTTGCGAGCCTGACCGTTTCCTTCCAGATGCCTTTTTCAATTCCGCGTCGGATCACTTCGTTTAGTTCGCCTTTTGCCGACATCAGCACATCCGAAACCCCAGCAGCCTGTTTCGGCATTCGTCCAGTTCTCTTGCCTGATTTGGTTTTTCGCTCGCCAGTTCCAACGAACCACCAATGCACGTTGCGAGCACCAATTCCAACGCCCTTCTTGCCGCTTCTGTCTTTGTCCGATTCTTTCTTCCGAGCTACCCCCGCCCCAACCTTCACGCCTGCCACGCCGCCATTAAATTTCGTTTTGACCGACCGCGATTTGATTGCTTTGCGAATCCCCTTGTATCTTGATGGAATGCTTGCCTTCACCTTTTTTGCCGCAACTCTGCCAGCCTTTACGAGCCCAGGCCTTGCGATCTTGTTTGCCATTCCTTTCGATAACTCTCGAAATACTCGATCTAGTTCCGGCACACCGCTGACCGCAGACATCACACAACCTTGCGACGGGTCAAAATTTGAATTTCCTCATGATCCATATTCACGTCGATCGCCGTCAGAATCTCGTAAGTGTTGCCCTCGAAAATCAACCGCATGTCAGGCGTCACGTTTTGCAGCGTCTTTGTCCATTGCGTCGTCCATGCCTGATCGGTGTCCGCGTTGACCTGCTGCACTTTCCAGAACTCTCGACCGCCTTTAGTGATGACCTTACAAAACGCCGTCGCGTAGGTTTGCCAGTTGCTTGCCGTCGTCAGGTCGACATGTCCATGAGCGTCAGCAGTGCCAACCGCTTTCTGAATCGTCACCTTCTTGTCATATTCGGAGAGGCATGTCATCCCTGTGCCACTCCATAGCCTGTCCACGCCAGTTGATTCATAAGCCTGTCATAGACCGCCCGGCTTCCTGTGCAGTCTTTCCAGTTCATTTTGCCGAGTTCTTTGATTGCCAGTTTTGCCTCAACGGGAACGGCTGATGCTGCTCCGTATCCGCAAACCATTTCAACCTGAACCGCGTTTGGCCGCTCGATCTGAACCATTGGCCACGAATAGCCAAGCTTTAGTTCGATCTCTGGAGGTGTCTCAATCAGATTTGTCCAGTAGTCCGTTGATGGCAACGTCTGAAGCGTCTCTGATTCGTCGTAATACTTGACGAATGTAATAGACGACACTGGAGCAAGACGAATTTCGATTTCGTCATCATCCGGAAAGTCGTCCATGTACATTGTCACCGTCTGCGTGATCAGCTTTCGATAGCTGTCGTATTCCACCTGCTTACGGCACACCTTCAACAGTTCGGTCAACTGTTCATCGAAGTCACAACCAGTCACGCGCAGAGCGTCTTTGAACTGATCAAGAGTGATCGGCTCAGTAGTCGGCTCAGTCGTGACTTTGTATGTTGTGCTCATCGTCGCGGACGGTTTTTCTTTTGCTGATGCTGTGGCTGCTGAATGCCCTGAGTCGTGAACTCAGCAGTGCCAGCCATTACCAAAGTTTTCATGATGCCAAGAGGCAGCCGGGAGTCTTGCGACCCCGCGGCTCGCCCTTGCCAACCACGGAGGAACGTGATTGTCTGCATGACTACGCCACCAAAATTTCGTTGCAGCCCGCTTCGCTTGCGGATGTTGGCGAAACTTCCGGACGGCTGAGAATGCCCAAAATTGCGACGTAGCTTCCAGCCGCCCCGTCGCCCGTTGTGGCCGTTACGTCGATGTAACGCTTCTTGCCTTTCAGGTCGATCCGAGCCCGCTGGAACAGATTGTCATCGGTGGCCGATGGCAATGCTGATGTGCTGCCGTCAATGTTCGTTGACGTTCCCCAGACAAGGCCGGTGATATTTGCGTGACCGCTTCCGGCTGTGTCGGACTGAGTGACAGACAACGCCGCCATCGCAATGTCGGTTGCTCCGAGATAGACGATGATGTCTAAAAATCGCCAGCCGAGCGTGTCGATTTCGCCAGTCGTTAGCGTGGCGTTGTCGCTGATTGCCGCTGGGGGTGTGACGCTTACGAGTTTTGTGTCGAGCAGATTCACTATGGTTTCCCCTTACAGGATGATTCGCAAAGAATGCGGGGCTTCAACGCGAAACCCCGCGTATCGTGTCAGCCGTCGATTAGCTTGCGGCCAATTCAAGCCCAACAATCGGACCGGCTGCTGAGTTGGTGCCAAAGTCGTGACAGACAAAGTCGTTTCGGCTTGTAGCCTTAACTGCGATCTGGTCACGTTCCCAAACAGATTGGCCGCCAACGGAAACCTGGTCGCTGAACTCAATGTTCATCATGCGACGATCACCAAACTGGCAACCCATTGCGATGTCGCCGAAGATGACTGGGATCTGGCTGTTTGCCGCGACGGAAGACAGCACCTGCGAAAACTCAACGGGATATCCGAGGAATCGCGGTTGAATGCCGTTGACGATATCGCTAGCAGTTGTTCCGCCAGCAGCAAGAGCCAAGGGCTGCATGACGTTATAGAAGAACGTGCGATGACACACCCAGGTCGGGCTCGCTGATGCGTACTGTGGCAACGCAGCCACCACGCTACTGAAGTTCGCCAGCGTCAGTTCGCTGTAAGCGTTTCCAGCCCCAAGAATGAGCCCCGGTGCTGTTCCTGCGGTCAGCGTGTCGAGCTTCGTCACGATGCCGACGATCCCGTTGTATGTGCTTGTGCCGTCGCCAAGGAAACCAGACTGGTCTTCCTTGATTGCAAACGCCAAAGCAATTTCTCGAATCAATTCGTTGGCGATTGATACGACAGAATCTTCGGACAGTTCGTTGCTCATGCGAGTCAGAACCATCCACTTTTTTGCAACGAGCTTTACTTCGTTCCATTCAGCGTCTGACTCAGTTCCGGCTGTGTTTTCGCCAACCGCGTACGCCGTCAGCCCGCCGACACGTCGCGGAGTCGTCTTCGTTTCAGACTTCATCAGCGTTGCTGGAACAAGACGACGAATAACGCCGTACTGCTCGACCAAACGAATGATGTCTGTCGAGAATTCGTCAGGCACGAAGATCCCAGCACCGGAAACGTCGCCTCCGCCTTCGCCGTGAACGTTCATCAGCCCATTCTGCTGACAGAACTCTACGGAGTTGTAAAACTGAAACTTGCCTGGCATGCACATCGTGGCTGTGGCCAGTGCCCACTGACCGAAACGGTAGGCTCGTTCAACCGGCTGCCGTCCTGCTTCGTCCGCTTCCGGCGCAAAGTTGGTAGGATTGAACCGGCGAACGTTGGCTGGCAGCTTAAACGCACCGTTGCCGCCATTTGATGGCATTGCGGGGGCATTCGTGCCAATCGCTTTGATGCGGTTTACAAGCGGATTCAGGCGAGTTGCCTTGAGCTTGTTCTGTGCGTCGAGTGCCTTCGCGGCTCGATCGTTTGCGGCCTGAAGATCGTTGATTTTTGCAGTCAGGGTTTCTGCCTGAGCGTGCAATTCGCCGATTTTCTTGTCATCGTCTTCGCTGAGTGAGCCAGCCGTTACGCCTGCGTCAACCAGTGCTTGAGCCTGATCGAGAAGGGTGGTTCGCTCGCCAACCAATTTCTGAAATTCGTCCACTGTGTTTGATCCTTTGATTTTGAGTCAGGACCAAACGAAAACAGCATTCGGTCGCTGACAGTGTTGGTGAAACCAAAACTGAGCGATCAAATGCTGCTCATGAACATCAGATCGAAATTTGCCCGCGTGCCCTCATGGGTCGCTGAGCTGATGCGTGAATTGTTAGCGACTAAGTGTCATCGTGTCAATGCTCGTTTCCACATTCGCAGACGATCGGCACTGACGGAGTTCTTTGGCTTGCTCCCCTGCGGAGTCTTGCCAGTGATCTGGATCACTTCGTCGACATAGCCCGCAGCCTTTGCTTCAGCCGCTGTGAAGTGCGTTCCGTCGCCATGCGGCCCGATCAGATGCGACTTTGTGACCTCGACCGAATTGCCAGTGCGAGTCGCGTAGAGTTGTTCAAGATCCGCGTCCAGCTTTTCCATCATCAGCAGCGTGTCTGCAATGTCAGCCTTATGGCCCATAGCGATGCACAGCGAATAGTGCGGATGGAACTTACTCGTAGCATAAGCCTTGATCGTATCGCAGGCCATAACGGCAAGACTAGCCGCCGATCCTGCCAGCCCTTCGATGATGCCGGTCGTCGGTCCTGTGTGAGC
>Ga0181363_1000452_pt1 | contig 11558 bp, 24 predicted proteins | sample Fa13NDMLBSN_FD_130109 | JGI IMG/M metagenome (GOLD analysis project Ga0181363, IMG submission 130109) | Freshwater viral communities from Lake Michigan, USA - Fa13.ND.MLB.S.N | ecosystem: Environmental > Aquatic > Freshwater > Lake | place: USA: Michigan | collected 2013-09-23
TGGAAAAATGCCTGTCTGACATACAGATAGCCTGCACCGTTTGGCAAATTAATCACAGTGTCACCGTCAAAGTTCTTACCCATAGGTGTGTTTTTAAACAACTTAATTGCAAGAGGTTGTATCATTTCCTCTAATGCAGTTACAGTATCTATGGTAACATAATCATACGGTCTTCCTGCTTCCTTGATAGCCTTACCGGCATCTAAGAGCTCTTGTAAATTACCGATCTTGACTTTCATAGCCTCAACATAATCAGTTCCGTTTTCCAAATCAAGAATGAGATTATTCTCAAGACCAGCATACGCTGTGGTTTTACCGGTCTTTGGTTTAGAATAGATAACTATTCTCTTGGGGTTTACTCTTTCCCCTTTAACTTTTGCAGTTGGCAATACTATTCCCATAACTTAAGAATTAATGATGTCATTTAACCACTTCTTGTTGCTCACAGGTTTCTTTAGCATAATAGCTGCAAGGTCTCTGATTGTGACTTGATCCAATGGTGCATCCATGTCTGGGTCCATGATTTCATCAAAGTCTGGGAACTGACCAACTGGTTCTTCAACTGGTTGTTGAACATCAATTTTAATCAGTTCTGAAACAGGGACAAGATATCTGACGTGACCATTGGCTGCGGGTTCAGTCTTCTCATACTCTTCTTCATAGTGAGGATTGAATCTCCACTTGTAAAGAGTTCTGGTAGGATCTTCAGGATCTAGGTCAATACTTGTAAACTCAGTATAGATATCCTTACCTTTCTTAACTTCACTAAGAAAGAATCCAATGTGTTGCTCTCCCATGCCTTTAGGCACATAAGCACACTTGGGGATAAATACTGGGTTGTCTTCACCTAGTAACTTGAATTGCCAATCATGAAACGCATACAACTCTTCAGTCTTTTCTTGCCTGTTGATTGTAGGTTTTGTTGTTAAACTCATAATGTACTATTTTGTTGTTAATCTTTTCTCCTGTATAGGAGGTGTAATCATCTCTGAAATACTCATCTTCTCAAATTCAGCTTTAAAGAAACATAAGCCTGTCTCACCATTTCTTGATTTAAGAAAGTGTAGTACTAAGACTTTGTCATCTTCAATCATATACCTATCCGGCCCATAGAATCTAATCTTCTGTTTAGCAGGTCTATTGATACCAATTACGGTATCAGCATGCTGAAGAATAGCATCTGAGCCAAATATATCAGACTCTAACACATAATTACCATACTTACCTTCTTCACTTCTCTCTGGGTTGTCAATATTTCTATTGAGCTGACTCAAGAGTATAAATGCTACCGGCCACTGTCTTTTAAGAGATGTAATTGCTTCACCTAGGTTTGCTAGCATATCCTGCTTAGACTTTTCACTAGGTCCGTTCTTAAATAGTACAGAGTGATCTATAGTAATCAGTGCTTTTGTAAAAATCAGATTATTCTCAGAATCATAGTGTGCATGGTCCATCATGTATTCCCCAACTATTTGCTTGAACTCTTCAACGGTACAAGGCTTCTCTACTACGTCTATGGGATATTTTATTTTGGCTTTTGCGTAATCATAACATTTTTGTAAATCATCACTGGAAAGTTTTCCGTCAGCACTACATAAGTACTTGTAAGATCTACCAATAACACTGGAATACTCACGTATTGCAGAAGTTCTTGCTAGCATCTCAAATTGGAATTGCAGGACTCTAAAGTTCTCACCGGGGTTAAGAGGAAAGGACTCTCTTACAATTTGCTCTGCAATAAGAGTCTTACCACTGGCAGGCCTACCGGCAATCACAGTGAAGGTATTCCACTCTAATCCATCTGTAGTTGCGTTATTAAACTTTACCCATGGTGTTCTGAGACTCTTAATCTCACCCTTCATTCTACCCTGTAGATATCTCAGAGATTCCTGAAAACCTTCACGTTGACTGTTCCACTTTTTCTTTGGACCAGCCTTTTCTTTGTTATCCATATTTACCTGTTTATTTCCTTCTGCTTGACTTGTTCATACAGCATATGAAGTAGCGTTACCACAACTTCAATACTGAAGTATTGCCAAAAGGTCACTGAGATTATAAATAGATCAACTACTTTGTACCCAATGAGAGTCCCCATTAATGCTATAATGAGAATCTTTAATTTGTAGTTTATCAAAATACTTTTTCACTAAAATGTTTGTCATCAATTCCTGTTTCTCCATTGGTAATCATATCACAATAATTTGCTAACTCTGAATCATATGTCTTATCAGCATTCTGTTTGCGGATAAAGTACTGAGAAGTTCTCATGTACTTGTAACCTTGTCTTTCATACTGGTCTAGATACAATTTTGTGGCGTCAAATACAGTCTCCCAAGAGTAACTATGACTCTCAAAGAACCATCTGAAGTTACCTTCTAAGTTCTTCTTATCTGATCTTGCATACTTGCCGCTGGGAAGCTTAAATTTAGGAAAAAGTTCCAAATAAGCCTCAATATTTGTCATGAAATGTTCACCCATGACTGCTTTAGAAGTCTTCTTCTTACTGTTCTTAAAGTAAGATTCTATCTCTTGAATAAGAATAAGACTCTGACTTGTAATTGTCTCATCTTCATGTAACCATCCACCATTCTTGAGACGCATTAGCTCAACAGAATAGTTGGTGTTAAATGAAGGAACAATACTGTTTTGCTTACACCACAGTAAGTAGAATTGGTTTGGTGTTAAACTCTGCTTTATCAGCTTGTTGAATATCTCTTCCATCACCACTCAATATCAAAATTGTTATTCTTCTTTAGTATGTCTTTGATCTCATTAAACACATTCTTGCAGTCCCATTCTTTTAAGCCGGTATAACTTGCGGCAGCTGGGTGACTAACAAAGAACTTGTAATTGTTATCATTGACACAATCAGCCCACTCCTCTGCTTTCTTGCCTAGATAGACATAGATTAGCCCTGGACAGTGCCAAGTAAGCCAATCAAATAGATAGGCAGCGAAAGGCTTCCAAATTAAGTAATGCTGACCTATCTTACCTACATTAGTTGTCAAAGCTGTATTAAACATTAGAACACCTTGATTAGCCCACCTTGTAAGATCCTTATCCGTGGAAATCTGTTCATTGTCATATACGGTTCTATTGACAGCATTTAACAGGTACTTTAAACTTGGTTGCATATCATCTGTCTGACTTAGACTGAATGATATACCATCAGCATGACCCAATCCGGGATACGGATCCTGACCAATTATTACTACCTTGATATCAGTATACGGACACTCTTCAAATGCCCGGAACCAATTCTTCATAGTAGGAGTAAACCTCTTGCCATCTTTGGCTTGTTTAGCTAACTCTACTATGATGTTATCAAAGTCTTTGCTATATATGAATCCTCTAAGGACTCTGGCCCAACCTGATGGTTGTAGCTTAACCATAATTTTCTCTTTTATTTCTTCAATATCTAGTTTTTCCGTCATATTTTCTATATTTGTGTTATGGCAATTAATGTTAAAGAAATCAAAAAGGATAGTATCATTGAAGTAAAAGTCAATACTAATTACTACATGATGCTCAAAAACACTCTTTACTATATATTCAACCAGTTTCCTGCTGAGCAGAAAGAAGAATCTTTGAAAAAGATTACAACTGGTGATTATGCTGGTATGAATGAGATTGAAAGAGCCTTCTTTACACTTAGTATAATGGTTGCTGAAATAGAGCGTGTTGCTAAAGAGCAAAAGGTCTATGAAGACAAACAAGTATTACAACCTGGTGATGAAGGCTATGTTGAGCCCACTATTGTAGAATAATATTGTTTTGTCTTGCAACTTCATTACAAGCTTCAATAGCTAAGGTTATCTCAAGTGTACTGCAATCACCAAATGATTTGCAGATAACTTTTTTCTCACCTTCATCTTCTACCTCATAGCATAAGCCTGCTTTTTCCTTTATGATTAACTTCATATCATCAAATGGAAACCCAAGTTCACCTGCTAATTCTCTTATGCAGGCATGAACTTTACTTATTTGGGCAGGAGATGTTCCCCTGCCCTTAATACATACAAAAATCTCTACTTCTTCACCGTCCTTGACCTTGTCAATGAACTGGTCATACAGGAGCTTATCTTTCCTGTTAGAGTAACTCAACTTAGAATTACTCTTTACTAAAGTTCCTATAAACATAACTGTTATTTTTTCTGCTTAGTCCACTTTCCAAAGAGTGCAACAAGAACTTGCACGTCTTCAATATCCCTGATAACTATACCAGACTCATAGCAATAGACTTTCCACTGATCATTAGTAATCTCATCACTGGCATCACTCATCAGAACAAAGTCTGGATTGATTTCCAATTGGTAGTAATAGTAATCTGTTTTGTCTCCGGTTTCTTCTACAAGTTGATCAACTCTTTCAAAACCTTCTGCTATAAGTTCTTGTTCTTTCATAATTTATCAAGTTTTTCACCTCTGACTATAAGAGTTGGGTACTTGCTAACAGCTTCTCTAAACTCAGAAGATGCATCTTTACCATAGTCTTTCCATTCACCATGTTGTTTGATTCTTTGCTTTCTAAAGTTATCAATGGCTAGTAAACCTATGTACAGATTATCTTCATCTTCAGAGCTACACATTCTTGCAATGTTCTCTCTTTCCTCTTCAGTAATTTGTCCTAGTGCAACCAACAAGTTCATCTCAAAAGCCAACATAAAGGCTTTATAGTTCCCTTGTTTAGTACCGCTGTGGTACATATACCAAAGGTAATTAAAATTTCTATCCACTGCCAAAGTCATATTGAAATGCTCTTCTATGATTTTCTTGCATAGTTTATTACGCAACTGGACAGTCTTATTACCTGGTTTCTCTACTGTAAAATCATCATTTGTAATCATATGCAAACTTATTAGTCTTCAACTTCAATCACTTTGATACCTTCTTTGCGTTCCACTTTAGGCATAATTACAAGACCATCTAAGATGATCTTATCTAAAATCTGTGTGTGCTGGGTGATAAGTGTTGCTTCTACATCTCCTTTGGCTACATTAGCAAGGATAGCAATCTCAATCTCATTTTCTGGAATAAGAACAATCTTAGTTGTTCCATTCAATAATACTTCTACTTTCATAATCTTAGTTATTATGGTTCTTTAATGCATCAATACATTTCAAAGCTTGTTTGTTATTTACAAAGAAATGACCCTCTTGAAATGTTACACGGACAAGACCCATCTCATAGTTAATGCCAACAGTTTGGTCATTAAATGATATGATGATGCTGTCTTCACCATTAATTGTGGACACAATATACACATAGAACATCATAAGATCCTCTTTATTTGAAAATTCAAGACTCTTATATACTTCAATATGTTTATACGCGGCATCTCTAAATGATACCCAATAAGTAGATACAGTATCCACAGTAACCTTGTTTATACAATGCAAACCCATGTTTGTACAAAAAACAGTTTCCTGCTTTTTACTATAAACTTCAATCTGTGCTGATGCATTAAACACCAACAGTAAACTCAATAATGCTAATCCTCTTTTCATAATCAATACACAATTTGTAATACAATCACTACACTCATACAACATACTATGATACCAACGGATACTCCTACATAGAAGCCTTCCCAAAATCTGTTATTTTTATTCATACTCTAATCATTTAGTGATCCGCTCAGGATTCGAACCTGAGACCTACTGCTTAGAAGGCAGTTGCTCTATCCAGCTGAGCTAGCGGACCATGTGCCACTGAACGCAGTGGCCACCTTACCTAAGTTCTTAAACTAAACTATGCTTATAAAAGCGTAGTCAGGACAGGACTCGAACCTGTATGAAGAGTAATGGCTTGTCTATTATATAATTCAACTCTTCTCACCGTGAGCGTCTACCAATTCCGCCACCTGACTAACCTATCTGGGTTGCAGCAGATACTATAATTCAATAGTAATAATTAAACCCTTAACTTTTGCTACTACAACATCATTTTTATCAATCAGAATCTCAGCTTCTGCTGTAGTTTCTCCATCATGAACAGTAATCTTGATAGGTTCCTGTATTTCTTCATACTCAAAGATAGACTTATATCCTTCCGGATTTTGCATCTTGTGCATAAGATCATCTACAAAACTAAAGCTTTTTGTATAATCAGGTTCTTTGTCAATATCTGTATCTGAACCTAGATCCGCAGGACTTTCAACTTCCCATTCCGGCTCTCCAGGTTCAGGTAGTAATGACCAAATTGATAAGGGTTTTCCACGCATTTTACTGTGGTACATACCCATACATGCTCCCTTAGATCTACCTAATTTACTTGAAGCAAACTCTGCTGCTTCTGATTGATTTTTTCCAGCGTTAAAGGCAGTACCCATAAGGTGTGCTAATAATGCCATCTCTTCTTTACTCCAATGTTGAAACTTTGGTTTAACTATTTTGTCCATCTTGTTTTGATTTTCTTGTTTCTATGTAATCAATTATAAATCCTGCGGCTACTATAAGATTCATTCCTATAGAAGCCAGTATTTCATACAAATCCTCATACATATTCACACTCAGGTGTATATGTCCTACCATCCAGAACGGTATAGATAAGTTTTGACTTATCCATACCACTAGATATTTGAGGAAATGCATCATTTAGAATGCAATTGTGTTGACTAAACTGTCATTGGTATAATACGATACTACGGTACCTTCACCAGACACACCATATGCATTAGACGCTGAAAACTTAAGTGCTAATTCAAGAGTATCACCTCCCTTTTGTCTAATTCTACATGACATAGGCTCAAAAGTATCAGGATTATTACACAAGCCTCTTGCTTCTAAACACACATCAAACACACGGTCTTCAATGTCAAACTCTGATGTTAGACTCTTTGAATCATTCATAAATTCTACACTGTCTTCAAAGGGACCTATTTTGATAAGTACCTTGCCAAATTCAGGGTTAAACTTACTTTCTTCATTTTGTGATTCTTGATACTTCATGTATCCAAAGATTCCACCACCTGCCAATACGGCTAACACTAATGTTACAATAATAAACTTTTTCATACTCTGCTTTTTAACACCCTTCCTCTGGGTTCTTGGTTTTTACTGTTTCTGGATAAAATCCACGTGTATCATGCTTCCGGGTTGCTACCACTAGAGTCATATACTGAATCATCATCTGACTGATTCTCTTCTCCCTGATTTGCCTCAATTTCTTCTTTTCTGAGTTCAAGTTCATGTTCTGCTTGTTGTTGTGCTAAATAGTCCTGTAAGGTGTAACCCGGTGGAATAACCCCACCATGTTGTTCCCACACTTCCATGTAGACTTCTTTCATTTTTCCCATATGATTAATTTTTCTACAGGTCCGTACTTGGCAATCTTCTTTTCTTCTCCAGTGAGATCCTCAACTCTGTACTCCGGTATCATAGGAAAGTCTCCCTCAAAATACGGTTCATCCTTGTGACCTAACTTAACGGCTCTGGTACTAAAGTCTTTCTGCTTATAATGAAAGTATAGAAACTTTGCTTGATATTCCTTGATAGGAAAGTCTCTCATAAGATCACTAATAGTGTGACCAGACCTGATGGCTACTCTGATATTAGCATGTGTTTTATTTGCTAATGAACTGAGTATCCTATTTGCATATTGTCTTTTATACATTAATCATCCTCAATGTTAAAGTAACCCATAACTACACCTACTGGGAAAACAAATGCTCCCACGGCTCTTAAAACTTCTGCCTTGTACGGACGGTCAAAGTTGTATTGGCTTAACTTATACAAGTTAGCAAACCAACCATAACCAATAAGCACAATAATACTGATAGCAATTATGCTACTCTTTGTGTCATCATTCATATTTATTTGGTTTAAAGTTTAAACTTCAGAGGTTTAAATAGCAAACTCTTCAACTTCCTGTTTAGCAACAGCAGTTTCAGGTTCAACTATCTTAAACCGGTCAGCATCAAAGTATTCATATGGGAAGCAAGAATGGTCTAACTCAATCTCCTTGAGTTTAAGACCAATCTTATTTCTTTGCAGATTCATCTGTGTTGTAGCAATTACAGTATATCTCTGACCTTTAACAATCCACTTCTCAGCAGGTACTTGCTTAGGTCTATTACCATCATTAATACATTCCACTAACATAATCTTCCAATTCTACTTTGAGACTTAATTCCTGGAGCTCCGCTTTCATCTCAAACATGTTGAGAAAGTCTCCGGACTTTATTTGACATTTACCTACATTATGTGTTATGAGTGCACATTGCTCTGCTGTAACAGAGTCATGACCACACACCTTGACAAGGCAAGCCATAACATAAAGATATGAATTTTCACTGTCATTGTGCAATACGAGTCTGTGCGTTTTTTCCAAAACCATAATTTGTGCTCAAATTACAAAAATTAATAATTCACAGAGCAATCTTGTAGTCAACCCATGTAATTTTGGATTGATCATAGCCTTCTAATGCTTCTTTGACCCACTTTTCATCTACTGAATCCATGTAACATAGGATATGTACAGTAGCTGTCTCATCTGGGTTAAGTCTCAATAGCCGGCCAATTCTCTGCGCTGACTTTCTCTCATTGCCATATGCATGCATAATAATACCCTGCCGTAAGTTTGGAATGTTTACACCCTCACTTAACTGCAGTACACAGGATAGCTTTGTAAGATTACCAACCTTAAAATCTTCTAAATTTGTAGCAGAATTAGGGTTGTTGCTATGATAACTGTGATTACAGATCCTATCTGCTTGCTCTTGAGTATTGGCAAAGATTATACACTTAGACCTAATGCTATCTAATAGCTTCTTAGTGTACTTCTCTTTACTTGGATAGTCCATTAGAGCCTTCATACGCATGATTCTGGCAATCTGTACAGATTTACCCGGTGATGCATTCTCTACTCTTCCACACCAATATTGATAATTGGCTTTCTCAGAAGTAAAGAAAGAACCACTCTTGGTCTTTACGACCACATTCTTATCATTACTGAGATATAGTTCATGCACAATGATTTTGTAATCATTGAGAATCTTTGCTTCTACAGCATCATCAGTAACATAAGTATGTACCATTGGACAGAACTCACTAACCATCATACCCTTTGCAGAATCTTCTCTTTTGGGTGGTGTACCAGTAAGACCTAGAATCATTCCTGTATAGTTATCCAGGAACTCTCTATGGCTGTCCAATAAATTGTGGCACTCATCTAGATAAACAATATCATAATCCGCTGGATTGTGCTTGTTTATGCTAAGATAAGTACTGAAAGTGACGTTAGTCAGTAAATGCTCTTTCTCAAACTTAACTGCTTGGGCTTTCCATTCATCAATGATTGATCTCTTTGGCGCCACTACCAGTATATTCTTAAGAGGACTGAACTCTCTTTCTAAGTGGAGCAAGCCAACTAGAGTCTTACCAACTCCGGTAGCCAATGCTAATCCACATCTGTGTTTGCCTTGTGTGGCATCCAAGGCTTGCTTTTGAATTTCATCTCTTGTCATAATCATACTACTTTAAGTATCCTAATTCTCTTGATTGTTCCGGGTGTTCATGAACCCAATTGTGACAGGCTCTACATACCGGCAACCAAGTAGACTGTATAAGGTAATAGACGTGTCTATTAGCACCGGCATATGTATGATGCACATCTGTTGCATGCATCATACATCCCGGCACCTTCACCTCACACATATTTCTTTCTGTGAGAAAGCGCTCTCTTAACTTGAGATACTCCTCATCTAATTTCTTCTTTTTAGAAGAGACCAAGGGGATGATATTCTTTGGTTTCTGTGGCGAATCATCACTTTTGTGGCAACTCCAGCAATGTTTGCAATAGGGTTCCCCTTGGTGTCTCTTCCAAATGTATTGTTCTGTGTTACAACCACTACAAATCTTTTTCTTTGGTGTCATGAAGGTATTTTATTACTTTGTTTGCAAGATACGTAGAACACTTGTATTGAGTCTTGATGTAACTCCGGAGCATCATATCAGAAAAGATCTTGTAGTCTTTGTTATCCTTTATGACTGCTGATGCAATTGTCTTAATCTTTAGAGTCATTCTTCCACTCCTTCCATACATCAAAATCTTTCAACTTTTCCAGATCTCTTTTCCATTCTACCATTAGCCTTTTTGCTATAGCCCATGTAAGAAATGCTCCTACTAAAAACCCTATTATATAATCCATACTACTTCTTTTTAAATTGTTCAAACCATTCTTGTTGTTTTTTATAACTAGGACTTGTACGCATTACAAATGTTGCAAATACACGGCATAGATTAAAAACATCTTCCTCACTATACATTCTTTCTTGTTGCCATTTAGCACCTGCAATAAAATGGTTCATAATGTGAACATTTTTAATATGAGGAGCTTTACTTCCACCTTTTACCTGAAAATCATCATTGTATTTTTCAGCAGCTTCTTCTATTGTTTGTTTTTCCATTCTTCAATCTCTTTAGTGTAAACATACTCACAGTACTCTTTCTTTGATTCAGATACTGTGGAATCTTCTGCCCAATCATTGGGTGTTTCATACTTATAGGTCATGGGTTTTTGCCCATTATACCCACCCTCAGTTGAACCAAGGGTGAGTAAATAGACAAATAAACATCCTACTATGACCAATAAACCGGATGTTATTGCTTTCATTTCTTTAATCTAGGTAATTGATTAGGGTCTGTTGTTAACTCTAAGAAGTTCTTAGGGAGTACACCTTCCTGTATAAATACAGATATGATATCTTCCTTGGAAATCTTAAGGTCTTTGAATGTGAGTGTGTTTTTGAAATTAACATCAGTCTCATCATTCCCTAGTAAGAAATCTGTGATAGGAGCATTTGGGAACAGAGTCTTGAAGAACAAATTGCTATAGGCAGTAGTTAATTTCTGCTTATACACATTAATGGCTTGCTGACCCTTGAGATATACCCGGGAAATTCTTTGCTTCTTCTTATCACACATAGAAGCAAGTTCTTGTTCAGTGAGTGCATTTAATCCATACAATGCTCTCTTGTACAAGTAGTTTTGATATTGACTATATGAGTCAACTTCATATTGCATATACCTTCCTGGTTGCAATTGATAATCTTTAATCTGCTGCTTTAACTTTTCCATTTTATACATTTTAAATCATAAATAAACAAGATAACAAAGGGGGACAGTTACCCATCCCCCCTTGCATCTTTGGCTGATAAATCTTAGATATTATCAAAATCAGTATTTGGAGTAATTGACGCTTTTGCTGCTGTTCTAGCATAAGCATCACGCAATTCATCCTTGTTATCATGTTTTACCAAGATATCTTCTGCTGAAGTACTCATTGAGTACACAGTCTTACGGTAGATAGGCTGACCTGCAAGAGTACACACGATACCAGTATCACCTGCAATCTTAAGATCACGCTCTGGGTTCTTTGCATTGAATGGCTCAAGTGACTCAATCACAAGAACATTACCTGGCAACTCTTGCCCTGCAAAGAAACCTGATCCTTTAAGATCTGTTACTGTACCTGGGATCAATGCTGATACAGGCTTTCTACGCAAGAATCCGTTGTCATCAATGACAATTCTTACTTGTTGTACGCGTACCCAACCA
>Ga0181363_1000453_pt1 | contig 11542 bp, 17 predicted proteins | sample Fa13NDMLBSN_FD_130109 | JGI IMG/M metagenome (GOLD analysis project Ga0181363, IMG submission 130109) | Freshwater viral communities from Lake Michigan, USA - Fa13.ND.MLB.S.N | ecosystem: Environmental > Aquatic > Freshwater > Lake | place: USA: Michigan | collected 2013-09-23
AAAGAAGAGAAAAAGAGACTGGTAGGGTTTTGCACCCCACCTTTAAGGTTCCCCAAATGGATCATTCAGTTGGTTGAACCGGTTTGTCATTTGGTTGTTGTGGTTCTTTGTCAGTGTCATCATGTCGCATTTCGATTGACATGTTAAGACCAAACAAAGCATTGATTTCATCAACCGCCTTCGTTCTATAATACAAGCGTAATTCAGTGAATAGATTTATCAATTCATGATTGGCATTGACTTCATCAACAATCAAACGTTCCTTTTTGTTGGTTTCTAAATTGTTGTTAATACCAAGCATTGTCAAGATAAGATTGAATGTCTTGTCAAAGTCATACCAATATGCTTCCGGTGTGTATTGAACATTGAAGTCAAGTTTTTCAAGTTCATCAAGCAATGCACGTTTGTCTGATACAACTGCGATTGGTGATTTACTGCCCATCAATTGTTTAATGGTAGCAGAAACAACTGATGCAGAATCTTTGTTGCTTCTGATCAGATATTTCATACGTGATAAAGATTCATTGATACCAAGTGATTGCCAAATAAATATAAGTCGATCGATAAATGGCATCAAGAAAGCAATGGTGGAAATAGATTGTTCGTTGTTTTTAATTCTTACACCACTTTGTTCGGTTATAAGTTTGCCATTGGTTAATGAATAGATGTCTTTGATAGCCACTTCCGGAAATGATTGACCATTGATTGCAATGGCATTCACCTTTTGTGGTTCACCATATATGTCAAGTTGTGATGCAATGGTGCATGGTAATGCAACATAGTTTTCAAACACTTTGAAGAAAACAACTTGTCCATAATAAAACAACATTTGTTCCAACTTCCATTCTTCAATTTCTTTTGGTAAGTTGACATACTTGAATTGTCTATTGGCAAGTCCTTCAAACAACAACACAAGTTGTGATTTGATTGATTGCATATTGTCTATTCGACTTTTAGATTGTTCGTTATACATAATTTTCCATCCTTAATTTCCGATGATATTATATTCCGGATTTTCATAAATGATATTGAAATTTGCAAGTGTATCAGAAGCAGATGTTTCACTTTCAATGACTCTTACACCACGCAACAATATGTCGGCAAACTTTTGCTTTGCAAGTGGCGACATTTCATTTCCATTAATTTTTCTTAATAGATTTTCATCTGCTACTTTAATGTAATTAAAACGCATTCTATTGAACAAAGCATCATGAACGTTAATGCCCATTGATGGTGCAACCAAAGATGTTTTCCAATAGCATTCACGATTGACACGATAACCATATTCAAAGAAATAGTCCAACACTTGTTTCTTTTGTTCATCCAATAGATCATATGTTGCAACACGAACACCAAGTGGTCTTGTCAATGTATAGTCATGAATGAAATTGTTGCCGGTTGCTTTCATTGAGTCCGGTGCTTTGTTTAAGTCATCCATTTGAATTGCAAAATTCAAAGCAGATGAAACACCACCGGTCAATGCCATTGGATTTTGTGAAGCAATAGCACTTACACCACTTTGAACAAGTGGCATGGCAATTCCACTTATCATCCAATTGCTATGATTGGCAATATAATTTGCATATTGATCCTGACCAATAGCCATTTCATAAACGTTTGAACCACGTAATGCATTGCCATACAATATGTCATTTGGAAAATAAGCATTTGCAATGGTTCGACTTACACCATAAGCATATTTCTGATCAGTTGCAGATGGAATGTCTAAACATTCAAACTTTAACAAACCGCCAATGTCTTCTGATGTTCCACCATTGGAAAAATAAATTGGTGATAATTGTTTTTCTTGTGAATAACCGGTCATGACTTCCATTCGCTTGTATGGTGATGTAAAAAGTTTTGGTTCATATGCAGTTGATTTTTCATATGTCTTGTCCAATGCAGTTGTATCAATAACCGCTTGTGTATCGTTAATCATACCAATGGCACCCATATTCATGCGTTCAGTTTCCAACACATGATAGTCAGGTGATCCATATGGATTTTGTGTGGTTGTGTAATTTAATAAACCCAACATCAAACGTTCATCATCACCCCATTTGGATGTATTTGTTCCACTACCGAATCCGGTTTTAACAAACCATTTGTCGCCGGTGCTTCCACCATCAACACTTATGATATTTGCATCTGCGGTGTCATTCGGTGCAGTAAAATTAAAACGTAAAATGTCGGCAGTAAAAAAGTCAAAGTTTGCATCAGTCAAACCACCGGCACCCAAATTCATCCATTGTGAAAATGGTGCAATTGGTGAAAAGCGAATTGATAGTGTATAAGGATTTAATTCATCATTTTTTATCATTTGATATAAAAGATAAGCCGACCATACACGTTGCGAACCGGTTGTGGTGTTTTTTAATCTCATCGCTTTAACCGGTGCGAATAAAACACGAACACCGGTGTCAAGTGGTTGTTGTGAAGGATCAGTTAATAATTCAGTATAAATGGATGTGCCAACTTTGTTGGTATCTGATTCTTTTGGTGTGAAGAATGCATACATCCAAAGCGTGGATGATAATGCGGTATTAATTCTATCACGCAAATATGTATTTTCTGCGGTGTTGGTAATATTGCCACCGGCTTTGAAATACTCATACTTTAATGGTTGAACATTGGAAGGTATCAACGCTTTGAATTGTGAATCAAGTTCATCACCTAACAAAGCATCATCCGGTCTGAATCGATAACGTGTTGATGCACCACTTCCAACCTTAAAGAATCGGTTGCAATGCTTACGTTCAGTCATAATAGGATCAGTAATGATGTTTGTGTTTTCATACGTTGTCCATACATCTAATTCAATTGTATATTCAACAACTTCCGCACTAACCAATCTTGCTTTTTTAATAAAATAAAAAAATTGTTTATAGTTTGATGATTGTCCAATAAGTTTGTCAACAATGTGAATGTAATTAAATGATAGATATTCGTGAACACGATCCGCCGGTGTTTTATAATTTGGTGCCGGTGTTCCAATAATAGGAACGTTGATGATCGTTTCAAGTCCATCATTCCAATTCATATTGATGTCAACATATTGTGCATTGTCGCCGGTTGCACTAAAATATATTGAACGATTCAAAAAGAAGGCATTGCGATTCGGAACGTTGAATCGAATGACTTCCTTATAATTTGGAAATAAGGGTGCATTCAATGGCAGAATAAGAGCCATATCTATTCCCCCTTTTCTTTGTTTTGTTTCTTACCTATTAAGTCAATTTCATCGTGAAGTTCTTCCGGAAGATGCTTTTTCAATTTCCACTTAATCCATTCAATCAGAACTTTAACAAGTGGGAATAGAATCGTGTTAACGATTAAGACACCTAATGCAATTAATACTTGCACTAATACTTCTTGCGACACCGGTGCAATCATGAAGAAAGCACCGATATCGATTCCGCTTTTAACCAAGAGATCTTTCATCTGCTTAATCCTTCGACTATGCAGGTGTTAATTCATTGACTAACTTGACACCATTGACATGTGGGTTGACACCGGTCTTGACAAAATTGAATAATCTTGTGGTGGTGATTAAGTTAGAAGGATCGAAGAAAGATGTGGTGGTGTTGATTCTGTCTTTGTAGATATATTTGTCTTCATCTAATAAGAAGCCAAGAACTTGTGATTCTTCGGCACCAAGATCAACAACTAAAACCGCTTTGAAGAATTGTTCTTGTCCAACTTTTGCACTATTGAATAATGATGCAAGAACGTTGACATCGAACGATGCTTGATATGAAGCATTTAAGATTAAGATGCCACTACCTTTTGGTGTGATAGCACGTAAGCCGGATTCATTATAATCGGCGGAAGGAATTTGGAACTTGTGAGCAAGAGCCAAGATTTCTTCATATGCTTTGCGTGAATTTTCCGCATCACCACTTCCGGTGATTTCGGTGATCACTGATTCGATCGTGATGCCTTCTTTTAATTCTTCGACAATCGTGTCATATAAGAATAATTCTTTGCTATCACGTAATTTCTTAATGATTAAAGAAACCAAGTCGGCAAGACCAAATTCTTGAACAAATGCACCACGTAATAAGTCCATAGAAACCGAAGTTGTCCAAACTTTCTTGTGCGTGGTTTGAATATAAGCAACCTTCACATCCGGTGTGGAAGTGGAAGTTAAAGAAGAAGTGGTTGTATAGTTTTCTGCATCAACTTCACCAACTGATAATAGTTCTTCGGCATCGCCCATCATGGACATTTCTCTGCGGAAAACTTCATATGGATTGTTCCATCCGGCAAGTGGATCATACACTCTTTGGACAACAATCTTGTTGGTCAAGACCGCTAAAAATTCGTTAGCGATTTCCGGTGCGATCGTTTCGTGAAACGTTTTTAGATCAACACCAAGTTTGTTGGTTGATGCATCATATTGTAATGCATCGGCAATCGTTTCAGATGCTTTTGCAACTTCGATTGCGATTTCAGTATTTGTGCTTCGTTTTGCCATAATTGTATTTTATCTCCTTACAATTTTATTTTTGAGAAGTCGGCATCGACTTCTTCTTGCACACCAACGCTTTGCGAAGGTTGTGTCATAGATAACAATTTTTTGAAATTTACATTGGCTTGTTCTCTTGCAGTTGCTAATTCCTTATAGGTCTTTTGCAATTCTTCATTCTTCTCTGCATACGTTTTCTTCAACACGTTGATGATCATTTTGGCTTCATCAATGTTTTGTGGTTCAGTAGCATCCGGAATGTCCGCAAGTGATGTTATTTTCTTTTCTGCCATATAGTTTTATTATAATTTCCTTTCTTAAAATCGACAATGGAATGAGTTCATAACACCCATCCCATTGCTTTATATATTATGATATAAGATTCACCGATAAGGAATTGACAAGATTCCGACAACTTCCCATAGGGATCGCCTATGTCTTTGGGATCATTGCTTTCAATCGGCTACCACCTACAACATAACCAAGTTTAGAAGTTTCTGATCACTTGTCTTGCAAACAAGACAATCGCATTTTTGATGTTCATCGTTTCGAACATACATCGACCATTGACAAATTCTTTTCCGATGAACTTGATGGTGGGATGACTTTTTTCAAGCCATGTTGATTCACCATTCTTCGCATCTTCAACATAGATGGTTAAATTTCTACCATATTTTTCCGACTTGCCAAAGTATAACAACCCATTCACCAACCAACAACCAATCAATTGATTATTGAGTTTGAGATTGAATCCAAGATAACTTACTTCGCCACTTGGCATTGGCATCACGTTGTATTTATCATCCAATAAGAATTCATTCATCAACGCAAACTTTTCATATTCGCCACCACTTATCAATTTTCCAAATTGTGTTTCTTTTCTGAATGATTGGAATTCTTCGTATGAACAATTCTCAACCACAAAGTTGGTTCCACTTGTAAATTGGTTTGATAGGTCTTTAACATTAAAGTGTTCAAAATATAAATTCGACATTGAGAATGCGTTGCCAAGAAGAATTGTTCTTACCGGTCTATTGCGAAATATCGTATCAATCAAATGTAGCAGATGAAACATTTCTTCATTGACATATTTTCCGGATGTCATCGCTTCATCGAATATCAGATATTTAACATTTGGAAATGGTGTTCCGGTATATTGTGATTCAGTTGACAAAGCCATGAATGTGCCAATAATAAATTTGCTTTTATCTTCTTTGTTGATTGCATACATATCATTGCCAAACACTTTGAAGTTCCATTCCGGAAATAAATTGTTGGCGATCATATCATCAAAGAATCTTAACTTTATCTTTTTAATTTCTTCGTGTGTTCTTCTTAACCAAACAAAAGCCATTGCTTTATTTCGCAATGACTCTTGAATGCAAAGTTGAGTGAATCGGAATGTCTTACCAACACCACGAATGCCAACCACTATTGAGAATGGTCTTTTGAATGATAATAGTTGCGTGGCATCATAGTATTTTGGCATTGATTACATATCACCATAAACTGCTAACGTAAGTTCAACAATATGTGTTTCTTCTTTAACTTCAATTCCTGCCCAACCATATCCCATATTAAGAATTGATATTTCACAATAATCATAAGCAATCCCATAACCATCTAAATTATTGGCATAGTTAGGATTAGAAATAAATGTGGTCAAAAATCCTTTTGGATTGGTGGTATCGTAAAGTTTTTTTAATCTCAAAAATGTATGGTCGCCACTTGGTGTTTGATTAAAATTATAAAATAATACTTTTGTGTTTTTGAAATGTGATGGAATAATAAATTGATATTGGTCGCCACTATCATCATTGATAGAAGAAACAATAATTTCTTTTCCATTATATTCTTCACCTAATGTCCATGTATAAGTTTGACTTGGTTCATCATAAATCCATGGTGCTTCTAAAAAAAGAATTGACACTTTTTCTCTTTGTGGGACACTTACTAAATCATTGAACTGCGTTTTTAATTTTGCCATATATTATTTCTCCTTAATCGAAATATATTGTGATGAAGTGTTTTGCGAATGGTTGTGCGACTTGCATCAGAACACTTCTTGGAATAGATGCAAACATAGAGAACAATTCTTTTGTACCACCAATTTCGGTGTCATTGGCTTCGACATCTGATGTTGTTGCACCGGTTTGATTGTTTGTTATATCAACGTTTGCTTGATCCATTTGATTGGTATATTTATCAATGAAATCTTGCGGTGTTGAATAAATTTGTGCCGGTGTTTCTGCGGTCTTGCTTTCAGATGTTTGTGCATTAGTTGTGTCCAATGAAGATGTTGCATCCACGTTTGAAGTTGATGCACGTTTCCGCATTGTGTTGAACTGATCTTCGGTGATGGATGTTTCCAACTTTGCCAAAACAAGTTGCCAAGTTTTTTGCAATCTTGGTGCTTCTTCATAGAATGTGATTGCAATGCGTTTCTTAAATGCATCGGCACCATCTAATTCAGTGGTGTTTGGGTAAACAATCTTGTCAGTTCCAAAATTGTATTGTAATGCATAAAACACAAATGACTTGAAATCAGATGAAATAGAAATTCCATCAACTTCGTTGTATGAAGTCAGATTGGTTGTGAAACTTGTGAGTGTTGGAAACACTTCATCAAAGGTTTCAAGATCGGCAATAATGTTGTTATACCAATTTCCCATATACTTCCATTATAAATTCGTTATCACAAATCAACAATAATATGATACAATTAAGATATAGGCAAGTTAAAGCCACTAAAAGTTTGTGCATCGTGCACAATCAAAATAGTTGACTTCCTATGTGGAACTGCTACAATATATGTAGAAATAAAGGTGATGACTTACCATCAAGGAAATGTATCAGATGACAAAATTCGAAATGTGGTCGCTTCAAGAAAAGATTGAGAGAGAGTTCAACATCATCCAAAAGGAACTTGAACTTACATTCCAATTGATTGATTATTTATCAAAGGAATATAAGGAATCAACCGATGGTGCAAGAAGAAAGAATTTGTTGGAAATGAAAGAATCGTTATTGGCAGAAGCACACCGCTTGATCCATAAGCAAGATAAGTTATATCATGCTTTGCCAAAGTAGGAATCAATTATGTATAAGTATTTAATCAATGAAACAGAAGTTGAATTTGAAGTGTTCTTATTGTCGATGATGGCTTGTAAGCGTGTAATCAATAGACAAGACATATCAGAATTTATGAACTTTATGCACACGCATTTATCAACATATCGATACGTGTTCAAAACTAATAAGGAATTAAATTTCCGGATTGTGAAGGTGGCTTAATATGACTTGTGTGTTTGAATGGGACATGGAAACATTAAAACGTTTTGTTCGAATCTTGAAAGCAGTTGAAAGAGATCATAGCAAAAGAAAGAAGATTGATTATGAAGTGAAAATGATTGTTTCATTGTTAGCATCTGAACTTGAAGCAGAGTTGATCAATTGGGTAATTTATAATGATAAAAATAAACGCAACATATAAAAGACATCGCATTGATGAAAACACCAATGCACTATTGATTCAAGAATTGGTTGTTGAAGATCATTCTAAAATGACCAACGTGTGCAATATGGTTTCCGCTATATCACTATATGGCATCAAAGCACTTCGCAATATGGATCATTGGACAATCCTACAAAGAACCGGATTGTTGTATTTAAGAAATATATTTCCGGATGGATCATCTTCCACCAATGATGAAATTGTATTAAGAACCATTGTGATTCAATTGAATGAACTTGCTAAACAATTTCCAAAAGAAATCAAGTTTAAACTTATCGTGAATCCCACCCACCATAGTTTTGATTCAGACAAGAGCTCCAACATCTTGGATGAAGGCGAAATATCAGATCAGAAATCTAACACCGGAAAATCCGGAAAAGGAATCTAACATGGCAGAAAAAACCAAATGGATCGTTGTCAATCTACCTTTGTCGCAAGTCATCAAATTGAAAGAAGAAAAACCATATCTTCTTGTCAACCTATATCGTGGTATCACCGCCAATGGTGAAATCAAAGACCGCACCGCACTTGGTGTGAATGGAATATCAACCATCTTTTCAAGAAAACTTCTTGCAAAGAAACAAGAAAAACCACAAACACATCTCACGTTTGTATTTCCAAGCACATTCAACTTCCGCTTACTTGAAACCAAGTTCAATGAAGCGACAAGAGTATATGAAGATGTAAGGGAATATCAAGTTTCCGCATCTGAACTTGCAACCTTAATCTAATATAAAAGGATTCTCACCGGCATGTTGGATGTCGGTGGGAAACTTAATATATGAGAAGTGGCAATAAATTTTTTAGAAATAAGTATGTGATCGCTTTGGTCGATACATCAGAATATGAATGGATTGTTGATATCTATGACAATGCAATTGATATGGCAAAGAAGTTGAATAGACCACTTGATTCAATAAATTCATCTTTGCATCGCCTTCTGAATAAAGAAAAGAAATCTTTATATGTAAATGGTAAGCGATACAAAGTCGAATTCATTCGGCTTAATAGAAAGGACATGTATGGCGAAAAGAAAACCAAGTAAAAAAGCGTTGGAACTTGCAACACAAATTGAATCGTTAGGAAAACGATATCTTCAAAGACATCGCAAGTTGGCTTCAATGCTACGTAGAAGATATGTTAAATCTGATGAACTATATGAAGAACCGGTGCAAGATGTTGAACGCACGATCAATCTTGTTGTTCAAAGATTAAGAAGTGGTGTTGGTCTTCCAAAAGGTAGGAAGATGATATTGCAACGCTTAAAGAAGATGACAAGAAAATCAGTTGCTTCCATTCGTGCCGAAGTTGTTCAACAACAAAGAGATGACTATATTGATGCTTTACGCAATCTTGGTGAAGACCAAGCAACCATTGATGCACTTGTAAAACAAATTGACAAGATTGGTTGGAATCGTTTTTTCAAATCCGACTTGTTTGTGCCACTTGGCAATTATGGATCACCACGCTTGTTGCGTTATATTCAACAATATGGTGAATCACCATTGACAACACGTTTGCGACAATTTATAGATCAGTTTGAATCCGGCAGAGAATATAGAAAGATCGTGGAAAGCGATGAAGGACTTGAAGGATGAAGATGCATTGGTCATATAAACCAAAATATGGTAAAACTAATAATTCAGTAAGAACCAACAATGTTATATACGCACTTGGTTGGAAACGTATTTCAAAACAAATGGAATGGAAGTCAAAAGGTTTGATAGATAAAATTGTTTATACTATTGAAGAATATGATGAAATGTTGAAGAAGATAAAGGAACCAAAATGATATACGTTGCGGACTTTGAAACAACTGCAAAGGCACAATATCTTGTTGAGAAAAGGACAAGAGTGTATTTGTATATGATCAAGTCGGTTGATGGAACAACACAAAACATTGGAACATCAATTGAACAATTCTTTGAATATCTGATGACCATCCAAAAGAATAGTGTTGTTTATTTTCATAACTTATCTTTTGATGGTGAATTTATATTATGGTATTTAATAGAAAATGGTTATATAAACGTTAACGATGAAGAAACAATGCCAACACAATCATTTACCAATATCACCACTGATATGGGATTGCATTATCAAATCAAAGTGATGTTGCCAACTGACACAAGAATAGAATTCAAATGTTCATATCGCTTGATGCCAATATCTATCGAAAAGATTGGCAAGATTGTTGGTGTAAACAAATTAAAAGAAAATCACAACTATGATGAGATGAAGAATTTTGCCACAATCGATCAAGTTCCACAAGAAGAATTAAAATATATTGAAAACGATGTAGAGATATTAAGAAGGTTAATTGTAAAATTGGATGAACTAAATATCACCGACATGACAATGTCTTCATCATCCTATTCTAATTGGAAGAAGACACAATACACACTTGCAAAGTCATTTGTTAAGCCGGATGATTCATATATCAATGAAGTGATTGACAAATCATATAAAGGTGGCATCACTATGTTGAATCCACAATATGGTGGTGTTGTGTTGAATGATGTCATATCTTATGATGTCAATTCTTTATACCCTTCGCAGATGTTAGGACATGCAATGCCGGTTGGTGAACCAAGAGTGTTTGACACAATCAAAGAAGCAAAGAAGGAACCAAAGCACAAGAAGTTCATTTATGTTGTTTATGTTTATAAAATGGAAATCATTGATGGCTATCATCCATTCATTGGTTTATCATCCGGTTTCACATTTTCTTCATACGTTTATGATCCAATCATCGAAGATACAACTTTATATCTATGGGAAGAAGAATTCAAATTGTTTGATGACTTTTATCATGGTGATTATGAAATACTTCGTGTGTTAGCATTCAGAGAAATCAACGATGTCTTCACTCAATATCTGAATGGTTGGAAGGAAGTCAAAGAAACAACCAAAGATGCAGTTGAAAAGCAAATCGCTAAACTAATGATGAATAGTTTATATGGTAAGTTTGGACAAAAGGATGCAAGAACATCCAAGAAGTTGGTTGGCACAAAGGATGGTGGTAAAACTTTACAATATGAAATTGTCGATAGTGAATCGCCATATAAGTATAGACCGATAGCATCTTATATCACATCAATGAGTCGATGCGTTCTTATCAAAGCCATTCAAATGAATGCCAACAATTTTGTTTATTGCGATACTGATTCACTTTACTTGAAGGACATTAAGAAGGCAAATGGTATCACGATATCAGACAACACCATTGGTGCATGGAAGTTTGAAAGTCATTATACTGCCTTCAAATGCTTAAAGCCGAAATGCTATATCAAAACAAAGGATGATGGAACCGTTGTCAGATCCATTGCCGGTCTTCCAAAGGAAGCACAAAACTTGGTAAACTATGACAACTTCTCATCCGGTTTGTTCTTAAAAGGTGTCAAACGATACATGAACCGAGTCAAAGGCGGTGTGATCATTGACACAACTGACTTTTCAGTCAACGTGGAATCCAACTTTGACACATCGGACTGACACAACCAACTGATGTTGGGAACCTTAAAGGTGGGGTGCAAAACCCTACCAGTCTCTCTTTTACC
>Ga0181363_1000455_pt1 | contig 11523 bp, 8 predicted proteins | sample Fa13NDMLBSN_FD_130109 | JGI IMG/M metagenome (GOLD analysis project Ga0181363, IMG submission 130109) | Freshwater viral communities from Lake Michigan, USA - Fa13.ND.MLB.S.N | ecosystem: Environmental > Aquatic > Freshwater > Lake | place: USA: Michigan | collected 2013-09-23
CATTCAACTATGGAGCAAGATGGGAACTCTATAATTCCCCAACTTTCATCACCAATAATTTGGTAGATATGAAACTCCAAATCCCTGATACATCAGCTTTGGATTTCTTCAAAGCAATTGTTAAGATGTTTAACCTTGTGGTTACACAAACTGATAATCCAAAAGAGTTTAGAATTGAACCATTCAATTGGTACTATTCACAGAACTACGCAAACAAATTGGATTGGACACCAAAGATTGATACCAAAGAACCATATAAATTAGAGCCAGTAAATTACCAATTACAAAAAGCGTGGAATTTTCAATACCTTTCTTCTGAGGAAGAGAACCTCGGAAAACTATGGGAGGGCCAATATGTAATTCCATTTGGAACAAAACAATTTAGAGCTATTGGAGATATCCTCCAAGGAGAAGAAACAATTGAGTTTCCATTTAGACCATTACCATCAGATGTAATATCAGGGTCAACAAATATCATTATTCCAATGGTATATGACTTTGATATTGCAACGGGTAAAGAAATACCATACTCACAAAAGAACCATATATTCTTTTGGTGTGGGAATAGATATTTCTATGGTCAATCAGGATATACTCAACCAAAAACTTGGTGGTTAACATCGGGAGCCACTCCTGTTGAATGGACAACTTATCCTTGTGTTAACCATTTATCGACACTAGATTCATTAGACCCCGAAAATATTTCTGATTTAAACTTTGATAAATCTTTTGATTTCTTTGGAAACACAAATCCAGGAATTCAGCAGTTTACAGCATACAATCTTTATCAAACATTTTGGGGTGACTATTTCACAAATCTTTATTCTCCTGAAGTAAGGAGATTGACAGCAAGATTTATTTTCAATCCAATTGAAATTGGGGCACTTGATTTAAGAGATAGAATATTCATCAAAGATTCTTATTTCACCATTGAAAGATTAAATGAAGCAGACCTTGTAAATTGGAAATCAACAGAAGTATCCCTTATCAAAGAGGTTGTGGCTTACAATAAAATTGAACCACCATCACCTGACCACTCGATTTATCCAAACCAACCATATCCTGCTTCAGGTGCTGTTTATACTTTGAGTGCTTATGTATCTACGGACCAATTCTCCATATGTACAAATTCAGTTACAGGACAAACCATCTATGCTTCAACCCCTTCGATATCAGGATTTACTTATGTATATCAGGATGCACTTGGAACACCATATCCGATTGGATATTACGTTCAAGAGACAACATCATCAACTGTTTATAGTACGGTCAACTATTTGGGTCAGGTACTTCAAAATGATTGTTAAATAATATCTAACTAAAGTATTTATCAGTATGGCTAAAAAAATTGCATTAGAGCTTGAGATTGGTGGTGTAAAAAAATCAGTCAGTTCAATAAGTGAACTTGAAACCGCTATTAAGGAAGCTAATGATGAACTCAAGAAGTTAGACATTGGTTCTGCAGGATTCAATAAGTTACAAGGGGAAATCAAAAAGGCTAAAGACCTATCTGAAGATTTACAAGAAAGTTTAAAAGGACAGGATTTAGAAAAAAGGGTTGGAGCTTATGCTAAAGTTGGTTCAGCAATTGTAAGTTCATTTGCTGCGGCTAATGCGGCAATTGCTTTGTTTGGGGAAGAGAACGAAGAGGTTGCCAAAGCGGCAGCCAAGGCTCAATCCGTTTTAACGATAGCACTTACTGCTCGTGAAGTGGCAGAGGGAGCGGTAGCCATCAAGACCGTTGCGGCGAATATTGCGACAACGGCATCTGCTGCGGCAGCAGGGGCTGCGACAACAGCGACAAGAGCTCTTTACGCCACTCTTGCAGCGAACCCTTATGGAGTAATTCTTGCTGTGATTGGAGCGGTTGTAGCAGCTCTTATTGTGTTTACAGATGAGTCAGAAAAACAAGTAGACATTCAAAATGAATTAGCAAAAGCAACATCTGAAGAAGCCAACGCTCTTTCAAATTCTCTTATAATCCTTACACAATTTAATGGTCAAAGAGATTTACAAAATAGGGAGATTGAAAAACTGAAAAAAGAATATCCTGGTTTTAACGCATTTATTGACAAAGAAAATAAGTTAAACCAACAGGGTGTTAAATTTATTCAATTAAAAATCAAACAATACGAACTTGAAGCTCAAGCGAAATTGGTTACACAAAAAATTGCTGAAAACTCAATTAAGATTCTTGAGATTGAAAGTAAATCGATATTAGATAATGTATCATTTTGGGAAAGTGCTTGGAACGTTATCAAAACTGGTGGTCAAATAAATGCATCTATTACGGAAGATTTTAAAACAGGTATTGAAAATCAAAGAAAAGAAATTGAAAGTATTACCAACGAAAATGAAAGATGGAGAAAATCTTTATCTGACATTTATCTTCAAACTGATGATGTATTAAAACAAATCAAACCTTTTGAACAAACATTAGAAGTACAAGTTCAAACTGAAAAAGATTTGGTTAATACACAAGATAAGAAAAAGAAATTACAACAAGACATCAACTCAGCAAATGAAAAGGGATTCAAGAGTACAATTGATTTAGCAGGGGCTGTCAAAAAACTCGATGAATCATTCAAAAATTATAATCAAACTTTAGACAGAATAAGTAAAATTGAATATGATGCACCCATTATTGAACAACTTAAAAAGATTGAACAGGCAAGAAGGGAAGCTGCCAAAGCATTACTTACTGATGTTCAAAATATTAATCAATCTTTGAATGAAGTTGCGGCAGGGGCTATTCCTGAAGACCAATTAATCAAGATTTTTCAGGATTTAAGGGGTAGATTGGAAAATGAATTTACGCTTATATCGGGAGGATTACCAGGAAACTTTGCTGCAATTTATGAAGAATTCATAGCCAACAATGACAAACTATCAATTGACCAAAAGAAATTATTATCTGATTTGGTTGATGCCTACAAAGATGTTTCAAAATTTGTTATCAATACACCAGGTTTTGTTCCTTATATCAAAAATCTAAAAGATGTAAATGTAGCTTGGGATGATTTTACAGAAAAAGGTAAGATGGCTTATAAGGAAGGTGATGCACTCTTACAAATCATTGGTGACATTAGTGCTGCTAGTGGAGAATTCAGATTAGAGTTTGGAAAAGATTTTCAAATTACACCAATCAACTTTGACCCAAAGACAGTTAAAACAAATGCTCAAGCTTATATCCAACAACTTCAAGTTTCCTTATTTAGACCAATAGGTGAGGCTTTAATAAAAGAACAAATAGACCTTGAAAATAAGTTATTATCAATAACAACTGATGCAGTTGCAAAAGCAGAAATTGAAGGTAGATTGAAATCTCTAAAAATTCAATTAGAAGAATTTAAGAAAACAGGACAAATAACTGGTGAAACAACCAAGGTTACAACTCAAGTTATAAATGAACAGGTAGTTAAAACAACTGACAACTTTATAAAATTTGTAACCACTATTACAGCAGCTGAACAAAAGTTTTTAGTTGTAAATCAGGAAGTTGACAAACTTACAAAGACATTAGCTGGCAATGAAAAAGGATTATCCCAAGCAATAGGTGGGGTTGTCACACAAAACATTGATAAGATTCTGAATGTTATTTTCAAGGCTAGAACTGAAGAAGGAAAACTTGAAGAAAGGTTTACAAAACAATATCAAAGCAGTGAAGTTGAAAGAGCAAATTTCAAGAATCTTTTATTACAGCAAGGTGTTAATGTTGAGAAAGCTTCATATGAAGATTTACTTCAAGCCTATATTGCTTACAAGAAAAAAGAAGGTGAGGTTACAGAAAAAAGTGAACAAGATAAGAGAGAGAAATTCAATAAAACTTTAGATGATATTGGAAAAGGAATTCAATTGTTTCAAACTAGTTTGAATGAATTGTCATCGGTGGCTAGTGAAAGAATCCAAGCTGATTTGGAAATGTTAAAAGTTGCGGAACAAAAAGCTTTACAACAAGTGGTTGGTGATAGTGAAACAGCGGCTGAAAAGAGATTAGAAATACAAGCAGAATATGAGGCTAGAAGAAAAGAACTTGAGAAGAAAGGTAGAGTAACCGCATTACAATTTTCATTAGTTCAATCTATAGCAAACGCAGCACAAGCAATTACCGCTTTGTGGACAAATCCATTCGTAGCTGCGAATCCAATCTTGGGTGCAATACAAACAGCCCTAATAGCAGGTGTGACCGCAGCACAGATTGGAATTATCCAAGACCAAATACAAACGGCACAAGCACTTCGTAAAGGTGGATTAGTCAAAGCCCAAGGGGGAATGTTGTTATCTGGTCCAACCCACGAACAAGGAGGAATTCCTTTGGCTCAAATGGGAGTAATCGCAGAGGGACAAGAAGCAATAATAAACAGAAATTCACTTATCAACTACAGGGATTTATTATCAACAGTAAACCAAGCTGGTGGTGGTCGACCACTCGTGGTTAATAGTTTTGATGATACAAGAATTGTGGAGGCAATAGCTCAACAAAAACAGAAACCATTAAGAGCATATGTATTACAAAGTGAAATAACTAATGAACAAGCTCTATCAAAAAGATTGGATGACTTGTCAAAAATATAATTTATGGGACTTAAAGTAATTGAATTATTGGTTGATGATTCCTTAACAGGTGAAACAAGAGTTGAAGAAATTGCTCTTGTGTTACAACCAGCTATTGAAACTGAATTTGTATTTTTCAATAAACAAAAATTCCAAGAGAGTTATTCTGATTATCCAGAGTCAGTAAAGAATAATGCATTGAAAGCTGTTAAATGGGCTGAAGAAAATGGATGGGGTTCTTGTGGTACAAATGTCGGAAAACAGCGTGCAAGCCAATTGTCAAAGGGTGAACCTATTTCCCTTGAAACGATTCAAAGAATGTATTCTTATCTTTCAAGACATAAGGTGGACCTTGAGACATCAAAGACCTATGAAGATGGTTGTGGATTATTGATGTATGATGCGTGGGGTGGAACTGATGCACTTGACTGGTCAGAAAGAAAACTAAAACAAGTTGAAGAGAATATGGGTTATGACCTTGGGTCATTAACCCCTTGGTCGCAAACATCAGGTACAACAATTACAGAAAAGATGTTGGAAGAAAATCCTTGTCAAGAAGGATATGTTGCTTATGGAACTAAAATGAAAGATGGTCGTGAAGTTCCAAATTGTATTCCAAAAGAACAGATGTCAATAGATGGTAATGGATGTGGATGTGGTTGTTGGGATGATGGAACGTATCCATTCCCAAGTGATACAATGTATTTTGAAAATATAATGATTAACGGATTACCCGTTTTCGAGACAATAGAGGAAGCCGAACAATATGCGGATGAGATGGGTTGTGAAGGAACGCACGTCCATACAATCGACGGAAAAGAGTATTATATGCCGTGTGAGATTCATCCTGAATCAATGTGTGGTTGTGGATACAATGATAAGTCAATTGAAGAAGTTCCATATTATTTTTCCGATTATACAGAAGAAGAATATGAAGCAGCAAAACTTTTAAAATACCTCAAAGATACTGATTACCAAAAATTTGAAGCTGTTGTGGCAGGAATGAATGGGGCTACAGAACAAGAGGTCTATGCAAGAAATCATAGAAGTGCTACCCCATATTTTAGATATGATAGAATCCTTACTGGTTCACCAGACAGAGATTTCTGTACATCAATAGAAGGAAGATATTTTAGAAGATTAGAAATAGATTTATTAAGAGATACAAATAGAGATTTTGGTCACAATAGAGAACCATATTCAAAATGGTTATACAAGGGTGGTCCAAATTGTGTTCACGCTTGGAGAAAGTTTTTATTCCAAGGAAGAAACAAAGTTGATGAAGGAATGGCTCAAGGATTAGCAGGAACACCTCCAAAATCAATGCCAAATAACGGGTACTATTCCGAGGAAACAAAGAAGAAATCTGAAAAAGCATATGCAATCTCTCAATCTCAACAGATGTCAAGACAATCAAGTTCTGTAATCATTGTTGATGTAGATGATACGCTTCTTCGTGGGGGAGCAGCAATTGAAAAAACAAAATCTTATATCAATAAGAAATGGGATACTCATAAGATTGTTGTTGTATCTGGTAGACAAAAAAGTGATGAAGGTCAAACAAGAAGACAACTTGAAAGAGCGGGGATAAAGTTTGATGAAATCTATTTGTCAGATTTCCCTGTAGGTCCAAATGCTTCAAGAGCATTTAAAGAATATAAAGTTAAAGATTTGATATCAAGAGGATATTCAATTGTTGAAGCAATTGATGATGATTCAAATATAAGAAGAGATTATACCAAACTTGGAATAAAAGCAATTTCCCCAAATTCAGTTGGTGAATTTGTCAAACAAGAGTTCAGATTGGATGGGGAAAAAAGAATGGTTTATTCACCAGCAATGAAACCAGGAATTCTTATTCCAAGAATTGATGAGGCTACAAGAGAAAGATATTTTGTAACATTTAGACCAGAGACCATTGAAAAGATGGCTCAAAGATATATGATTGATAAAAGAAGTGGTGGAGGTCATACCAATTATGAACATTCAGATTTGAAATTTGAAAATGTTTATTTGGTTGAATCGTGGATTGTAGACGGAGAACAAGATAAAGCATACTCACTCGGATATACCAAAGAACAAGTTCCAAGTGGAACTTGGATGGTTGGATTCAGAATCGATTCTGATGAAGTATGGCAAATGATAAAAGACGGAGAAATAAAAGGGATTTCAATTGAAGGAAACTTCGAATATTCATTTAAAAAGGAAGATAATTTTACATCATCCACAAGTGATGAATATTTACTAAAAGAAATCATAAACATTATAAATCAAATTAAGTAATATGAACGCAACTCACGCAATTGATAAGATTGTACATTTACTAGGTTTGAAATTCAAGAAAGAACAATTCTTCAAAACAGTATTGGAAGACGGAAAAACAGAGGTTACCAACAATCAAGAAGGTGAACTCCAAGTAGGTCAGACATTATATGTTGTGGGGGATTCGACTTTGACACCAGCACCTACGGGTTCTCACAAAACAAGAGACGGAATTATTGTGACAGTTGATGAAGAATCAATCATCACAAAATTGGAAGTTTTGGGTAGTGAAGAAGAGGTAGAAAAAGAAGAAGTGGATGAAGAAACTCAAGAGGGTTTAGCATTCACTGAAGCTAGAGATGCACAGGGTCAATTATTGGAATCACCAACTTTTGATGTTGGGGAAAAAGTGGAAGTTGTCGGACCAGATGGTGAGAAGTCACCAGCTCCTGATGGCGAACACCAAGTTGTCCTCAAAGATACAAGTGGTAATGAAAATAAGATAAGAATTCAAACTGTAGACGGTGTCATTGTTCAAAGAGAAAATGTTGAACAAATGAAAAAGTACAAGATGGAAAAATATCCTTGGGATGAATGCATAGCTGACCAGGTAGAAAAGTATGGTGATGAAGAAATCGCCAAAAAAGTATGTGGTGCTATTAAAGCAGGAAACTTTATGGAGATGCCAGGTGCTCCTGATTTGGACATCGAAATGGCAAAACAAGAACTTGTACGTTCAGTATTCTCAACACAAGTAACTAAAGAAATTGATGATATCAAACAAGGTATTACTGAAATTCTTGGTGTTGTTGAAACACTCAATGGCAAATTCAAAACGGAGTTATCGGATTTAAAATCTGATTATCAAGCTTTCAAAAATTCACCTGAAAGAAAACCAGTTGAAAGAAAGACAGATTTCAAAGAAACATTCGATGATTTTAGAACAGAATTCTTAAAACAATTAAGAAACTAATAAACAAAAATTTAAATTAAAAACAAATATGAAAAACGTTAAAAACGAAAAGTTTTCATATAACCTTTCAAACCTTTCCCCTTGGATTGACGAAAACGCAACAGATATGTTGATTAAATCAATCTTGGGTGAAGTATTACCTAGATATGCGACAATTCGTCCAAACATCAAAGGAACTCAACAAGTTGGTTGGTTAGAAAACGATGTGATTTTCCAAGATGGTTCTTGTGGATTTTCACCAACAGGTGATACAACCATAAACCAAGTTACAATTCAAACTTGCAATAAGAAGGTTAACCAAAGCCTTTGTGCTTATGACCTTTATGATTACTTCTTGAGTCAGAGATTATCTAACTCAAATTTCCAAGAGAGTGTTCCGTTGAGACATACCTTAAGCGGAACAGAAAAATCGGAAGAATTGCTGGAAACTCTTTAACCAAGACAATCAGCAGCCGAGCCTGATGGGGACATCAGGAAGGTTCATCGACTAACGGTATACAGGTAGAACACCAATGAAACCGACACGAGCATCCGACACCGATAAAAAGGTGATGATATAGTCAAAACACTACAAATAAGGTTAAAAAAGAAAGTAGTGAAATCAGAGATAAACAACTCTGGTAGATAAAAAGAAAGTGTTGAGGAATTGATTATGACTGATATTTCAAACAGAATCGCTGATTCTATTGAAAAGCAGTTGTGGAGAAACACTACAGCAACTGGTGGTACTGAATACAATAGTCAGTGTTTCGATGGAGTTTTGGCTCTTGTTACTTCAGGTAACGGTGCAACTCAAGTTGCTTACACAGCGGCTACATCATCTAACGGTTTGACTGTATTCTCAACTTACTATGAGAATATCCCAGCTAACGTATTACACAGAAATGACCTAGTTATGTTCTGTTCTTATTCTGACTATAGAGGTTTAGTAGCTTCTATGAGAAACTCTTCTTACATCAACTTGTTCGCATTTGATGACGCTAGAGCAGCTCAAGGTCAAGAATGGTCTGTAATGTTACCTGGCACAAACGTAAGAGTTATCCCAACTCAAGGTTTGGATGGTCAATCAGCAGTAGTTGTTGGACCAGCTTCTTACTTTATGGTAGGTATGAATGCTACTGAAAATGGTGGTATTGAAATCAAAGGTATGTACGACCCATATGAAGATATCGTAAAAATCTTCGCTCTTATGGTATATGGTCTTGGAGTATTCTCTGTAGATTCATTTGTACTTGCTAAAAACTAATAAACCGTAATTTTAAAAATAATAAACTATGTCTTGTTATATTGACCAAGGATATACTCTCGATTGTAGAAATGCATCGATTGGTGGTATCAAAGAATTATGGATTTTAGGCGACAGCGGAAGTACAATCTCTGGATTTACAACTTCTGTTACTGATTCAATCACATCTTTCAGTGGTTCAGGAACTTGGTATCATTTTGAGTTAGTTAAGCAATCTTCTTCATTCACTGAAGAAATTTTGGTTAACGATGCAGCTCAATCTGTTACATTCCAACCATCAGTGGTAGTATCCTTACCAAAACTCAACCAAACATTAAGAAATCTTTTCTTCGATTTGGTTAAACAAAATGAACTTTTCATCATCGTTAAAGACAACAACGAACGTTATTGGGCTGTTGATTGGTCTAACGGTGGATTGGTTTCTGCTGGCTCAATGCAAGTTGGACAAGCTTACAACGATTTGAATGGTATCACAATCACAATTACAGGTGGTGAACCAAATCCAAGTCGTGAGATAGATGTTGTTACAACTCTTGCAGCTATCGCTTCAGGATTCACAGTTCAATCATAATATTAAATGAGGGGGTAATTCCCCTCATTTTTTAAGCCACATTTTTCCCATATATGAGTCAATTAAATTGGAAAGGTAAACCTTATAGACCAGTCGGTGGTACAGGGTATATCAAAGTATACAAACCTGATGTTAATGAGTTATTAAAACCATTGTCACAAAAAAAAGGTTTGGGTTCAGCATTTCTTACAGGAAATGCAATTAACCCTGTTAATGAACCATCAACAAGTCCAGTGCCAGTAACCCCGAGTCCCACTCCGAGTGTTACAAATACTCCTACCTTCACACCGACTTCCACAAATACTCCTACCCCTAGTATCACTCCAAGTTCGACTCCAATTGTAGATTGTTATTGGGATACAAATAATGACAATTGGGAAAATGATTCAACTCTTTGGAATGATTGTGTAAACGTTCCAACACCCACTCCTAGTCCGACGCAGACGATGACTCCTACCAACACGATGACCCCTACCAATACGTCTTCTCCGACTCCTTCGATAACTCCAAGCAGTACACCTCCTGCTTCTGGTACAACTGAAGCAAATACTTTCTTAAATGCTGTATTGGTTAGTGGTGGAACAGGAGTAACAAGTACAGTAAGTGCGGCAACACAAACTTTATTTACATCAATTGTATCTAATGGATTATGGGATAAGATTTCTGTATTTTATCCAATGATTGGTGGAAATTCAGGTGGTATGTCAATCCAAGGTAAAAACCCTGGTACAAACAATCTGAAGTTCAATGGTGGATGGACATTTAGTTCAAGTGGAGCTACAGGTAATGGAACTAATGCTTATGCTCAAACATTCTACAATGACAATCAGACATCTTTGAATAGTATCCATATGGGTATCTATTCATTTGTTGCTAATAGTAATTCTGCTGTTGATGCGGGGGTATTTTCTGTTTCAGGAAATAGCAGAACGGGAATTTATCTCAATGAATCAACTGTAGCAGGTATAGCAATTCATAGAAGCAATAGTGGTTACGGAACTTGGACTTCAACTGCAAATACTGGAGCTGGTATGTATGTGATTGTAAGAACAGGAAGTACAGATGAAGATTTGTATGTGAATGGTACAAGAAGAATTGATGGTTCTACCTCTTCAAATGCAAGATGTGATTTGCAATATGTTTTCGGAGCGAGAGCAAATGACGCAGTTGTTGATGGATATAGTAATAGAGGTTACAACTTCTTCTGCATAGGTCTTGGACTTACATCTGGTGAAACTCAAACATTATCAACAATTGTAAACACATTTAACACAACACTTTCAAGAAACACTTATTAATATGGAATTTGTAGCAGCTCTTACAATAAATGAGAAAGATAGTTTGGTCGGACAACTTGTTCAACCGAATTGGTATTTTAATCCAAGATTAAGTGGAGATACACTCCCTTGGATAATTTCAGAACAAGAAATAAACGCCTCAATTTATCCAGACCATCTTTGGATAAAAGATTTGACTTTAGTGGAGTATAACCCACCAGTAAATCCTTCAGGTTCAACAATAAATTAAAGAAATATAAAAATATAAATTATGTCAAGTTTATCGGGACAAACTATACAATCGAGTTATTTGGGTTTACTTAAACTCGCTGACTCATCAACAGGAATAACAAGTTCCTTACAAGCAATTCAAGATGGAATCGGAAATAATACAGGTTTGAGAATGGCTTCAAATCAACTTGAATCACCAAATATTCAATCCTACATATCACTCAAAGCACAATACTACGGAAGTGGTTTTAATAATGCTGCTGCAACTCAAATGGCGTCAGGAACACAAAATGTAATTCTTGCTTATCCATTCTATGATAATGGACAATATTCTTATTCTGCTTTAACATATAATCTGGTTACCGCAACTTCATCAAGTGATACTTGTGAAGCGGCAATCTATACATCA
>Ga0181363_1000456_pt1 | contig 11520 bp, 27 predicted proteins | sample Fa13NDMLBSN_FD_130109 | JGI IMG/M metagenome (GOLD analysis project Ga0181363, IMG submission 130109) | Freshwater viral communities from Lake Michigan, USA - Fa13.ND.MLB.S.N | ecosystem: Environmental > Aquatic > Freshwater > Lake | place: USA: Michigan | collected 2013-09-23
CATCAACCCAATAAGTGATAATGCGATCACCGTATAGGAGATAAAACAAAAAAGAAGCAGATTCATAATCAAGATTGTTTTCTTCTTCGTCCACGTTTCTTTGGTTGAATGGGTTGTTCTTCTTCTAATTGTAGCACTTCTTCCCTTTTCAATTGTTTATTGAGTTCCGCAATGGTTTGATTAACACAAGTCACGCAGCTTGTTACCTTTTCATTGCGGCCAGTCATCAATGACTTTAAACGCGCCAGTGTAATCCGCTCATCGTTGTTTAATGCACCATTCTTCCGAGCATTAAAAAGAAGCGTTTGCGCATCCTGTATTAATGAACCATCAACAACTTTCTCCCATTTCCCGGCAGGACAATCGGATAACGTCATTTTTGTTTTTACATCCAAAAAACAACCACATGGTTTAAACTTCACACCGTCAAGTGTCATCGTTTCACCAAGTGGATTTAACTTGTTGAGTGGTGTACCACACGTGCGCGTTGTCGCGTTGTATGCTGGGCATTCAATACAGATAGCCATTCGTTTGTTGGCCATTTCAATAATCGTATTCATAGTCGTATAATTGATTTTCTTAATTCGTCCTTTGCCGCTTTCACGGTTTGGTAAAGATAGCTTTTTGGAATGCCTGTTTCGCGAGAAAGTTCATCGTAACTAAAATCATTCAGCGCATACAGATAAAACACTTCGCGTTCAAAGAATGGAAGTCGGCTAATGTAAATATCTAATTGCTCATTCGTCAACCTATCAGCCATCCACACTGATTCAACCGCCATGTTTTGGAGATGCTCATCTGTAATGTCAGCGTAAAGGTCTGAATGCTTACGATAAAGGTTGTGATATGAAGAACGGTTACTGTAATAAGCGATTCGAATGGCATGAGCAACGTATGCTTCAATATCTTTTATGTGATCAAGGTTGTTTTCGAGAATGCGGCCAATGGTATCGTGGAGCAAGTCGTCCGCTTCAAACGAATTAGCGGTTAATGATAACGCTATCTTGCGCCAATGGTTATATCGCTCCTTTGAAATAGTCATCAATTACTTTAATGGTTGCTTCGAAACCTTTACTATATGTAGCGTAATAACCTCTTTCGTTTAATTCCTTGATCCATTCCTTTTGCTCCTTGCTTACCACACCTTTGATATCTTTAATCTCAATCAACAACCCATGATAATTCCTCATTGGCTCGAAGATTTGCAAATCGGGAACTCCTTTCACATAGCCAGTGGCCTTCATTTTAATCGCTTGTTTCATGGAAGTACGCACCCCACCTGCGGAAGCGCAGTATAATGCACCGGGATAAGTGTATTTTAAGTAATCAATAACCGCCTTTTGCACCCCAGCTTCACCACTAAATGGCTTTTTATATGTTTTTTTGTACGATTTTTTTACGCTAGAAATCAATGAGTTATCGTTTAGTAAATTAAATTTAACAAATTTCTTCATTTTTTTCTTGTTTTATCAAAATAACTTTACATATATTTGCAAACACAAACAAAGATAAACAAAAAACAAAAAACTATGAAAACAATAGCAAAACACACTGGTTACTTCCTTATTAACGAAAAAGGAAACTTGGAAATGGTTACTTATTCACCTGACCAAAATTTAAGCGGGCAAAAAGCATCTGATTCTTATGCACTTGCACAGGGTTTATTTATAGACGAAGTATCACACGACCTTTGGCTTACTGATGTAAGATGTTACAGAGTAGTTGGAACTCCAAGCGGACTTCAAACCATCAAAGATTTGAATTGCAGAATTATTGCAAAGCGAACTTTTGATTGGGATATGTCAAAGCCAATGGGAGAAAGACAAATCAACTTGAAAAAGTCAAGTAAATGGGATGAGTGCTTTACTTTTTACAAAAACAAAAAGTAATTAATACAGGGGTTTGGCAAATAATAAAAAATTAAATAATCAAAAGGGGGGGTGCGCATCCACAACGCATAATAACAAAGAAAAACAAAAACAAAATGGAAACAATGTACCAAGTTCACATCAAAGAAGGAATCAACGCGGAAGTTCGCAATTATGATTCATTAAGTAACGCTAATCGTTACGTTGTAGAGAAAGCATCGGAAATGGGTTTAACCTACGGTTACGATGCAGATGGATGGGCATTCGCTCATGATGGCGAAAACAGTCCTTGTTCAACTGAAATATTCATTTTTCAAATCATTTAAGATCATGGAACAATCAAGAAAAGCATGGAAGTTGGAGGTCACTTGTACTGAGTTGACAATCCTACAAATAGCACTCCGCAGATTTATGGAGAAATATGATGGTGAAGTTTTTGAACCTCATGAACTGCTAAGCACAATGGAAGAGCTATGGACATACAAGTATATTAGTCAAATAAAAGATGGACAACTATGAAGCTCAATCTAACCTACCCCAAAAAGTTCATTTGCGTTCAATCGTCAAGTTACCCAACCGAACAACTCGACTTCAACCAAATAGCGCAGCACATTGCGAACGGAACTAAACGCACTCCACTCGAACGCATGGAGGAATTGTTAAACGAAAAAACCTATCAGAAATAATGCCCTGGATTAAAGACGAAGATGGCCAACCGATATTGGTTGCCAAAGATTCAACCGAAAACAAGTTGGACGAATTTCACATGCAAAGAGATAATCAAATAGCAAAAAACAGTTATACACTTAAAAACCAAAAAAAGATGAAAACAAGTAAAGTTAAAAACGTGCAGCCAAACGGTCAGTTCAAAGACATGAATGTGTTTGAGGTTGCTTTTGAAAACGGAGACGCTGGTAACAACTACGCAAAAGGTAACTGCCGCTTTGAAGTTGGAAAGGAGTATCAGTATGAAATTGGTGGAAGTGGCAAAACCCCATCAATCAAATTCATTGGTGAAGCTGGCGCACCTGCCAAATCATTTGGTGGTAATGGTGGTGGAAGTTATCAAAAATCTCCCCAAGACAAAGCGGAAATAGCGCGAGCGGTTGCGTTAAAAGCTGCGGTTGATGCCATTGGCGCAGGGGAAGAACCTTACAAATATGTGAACTGCGCATTGTATTTTGAACACTATCTAACCACAGGCCAACAAGCTAACCAAGACGCGGTTGATAATGCTTTGAATGATAGAAAATCAGATGCTAACAATGACCTACCATTTTGAATACCTAAAGAATGGATAAGCACATTACAATTGCAAATAGAATGAAAACAGATTTCCAACAACTGATTAAAACCCACTTCGGTAACACGCTCAAATTTGGGCGCGTTATCGGAGTGAGTTACCCAACCGCATGGCGATACGTCAACTATCCTGTTTATATGCGATTAATTGACATTCAAAAGATATCCGATGAACTGAATATCGATATCAAGATAATCGTTCAAATGGCAATAAATAGCAGCGTAATAACAATCAAAAACGAAGGTGATGAATAAGTACTTACTAAACGCTTACGACAAATTGAAGATGAACATGATTCAATCACCCATTGCATTCGATTTACTGCACGACATTGTGACCAATCCAAACGCGTCAACGCTAACTGAGATCATCAAATATGACAAGGAAAAAATGGTGCGTCCAGATGGTGACGAATTAACCAATGATATTTTACAAGCTGTTTGCAATGTCTGTAAAATTGCACCACATGAATTGTTTTGTCGCGCTCGTTATCGCGAGTTCAATGATGCTCGAATTATTTACACTACTTTTTTGCGTATGGGCACTGATTGGAGTTTCGCGAAAATGGGCAGCCATCTAAATCGCCATCACGCAACAATGATCCACAACATGAAGGCATTTAACGCGCTAGTTCAAACGGATAAAAAGTTTCAGAAAAAAATAAATGAAGTGATCCGCATATTGAATAGTAAAAAAATTTATACATTTGACGATATTCTAACTACAAAAAAATGGAAACATGAACGAACTTACGGAAATCTTGAGAGAGGTGCGCGAATTGCACATAAAACTCGATTACTTACTCCAAAAGAAGCAAAGCGACAGCAACAGATTCACACCGCCAACGCTTGAGGAGGTCGCTGAATATTTTATTGAACGTGTGCCAAATGCAGCTACAGAGGATGCTCTCAACTTCGCAGATATATTCATTAGCCATTACACGAATACAAATTGGTATTACGGCAAAAAGAAAATGAAGGACTGGAAAGCTGCGATGAGATCAGCATGGAAATTACACGAATTTATAACTAATAAAAACAACAACAATGACACAATTGGTCGAATACAAAGGACTCAATTACAAGAGTGGATTGACGCCGAATGAACGCGCATACCTTGAAGCAAAGGAACAGGTGAGGTTGTGCGACATCACACTGCAAATGTTCAAATCATTAATTGCGAGAACGGTTGTAATAAGTGGAATTAAACAACTGCCATCCAGCGAAGAAACGCAAATGCTATTTACTAACGCGATTCATTACTACGCATACACAACGATTGGTGAATATGCGTTAGCATTTGAGATGAACGCGGCAGGGGTTGAATTTCCACGCGTTGAAAATTACGGCATGATAACTATTCAGTTTCAATCGGATGTTCTAAAAAACTACACGAATGTCCGTAATCAAATGAACATCGCATTAGAGAAAAAGAAAACAAAGATGGAAACACCGATAGGCGAATACAATGAACCGATCAATTGGAAGGAGATGTTTACAACTGATATTCAGAGGTGGAAGGACAACCAACGGACAACTGTAATGATTCTCGCGCCTAACTTCATTGCGAAATTTTACGAACTTGAAGCTATCAACGATGACTGCTGGACCGATGAACAATGGAAACAATGGAAGTTCGCAGCGCGATTTCAAGTCATCGAAGATTTGCATCTGACAAAAACGCGATTGGAACGCATGAACAAGGATGAAAAAATCTCCTTTAACCAATCAGTTCAAAAAGAGTTGATGCGCAAGTTATATGCGGATATCATGGATAGCACGATTTTACAGCAACGAATAATTGATAAGTTATGAAAACTTATAACGTCCGATTGGAATTGTATGGTAAAAAATATCACATAAAAAAACAATGTGATAATGAAAACCTATTGAAGCAATTGATAAGAATGGATATCCTATTTACCCAGATCAATGAAATACCACGCGAAACAAATTGAAGCACTCGAACAGCTAGCCATCGACAACGATTGTAGGCAGTTGTTGTATGGTGGAGCTGCATCAAGTGGAAAGTCATTTCTTGGTTGTGATTGGCAAATAAAAAGACGATTGAAATATCCCGGAACGCGCGGATTAATTGGACGTTCTGAACTAAAAAAACTGCGCCTATCTACAATGGCAACGTTCTTTGAATTGTGTTCGATGTATGGGTTGAATCCCGACAAACATTGGACGTATAACGGCCAAGACCACGTTATTAAATTCTACAACGGCAGCCAAATTATATTGATGGATTTAGCGGATTTACCGAGTGATCCAGAGTTCCAAAGATTTGGATCAATCGAATTAACGGATGCCTTCGTTGATGAAGCTGGAGAGGTATCTCAAAAATGTATCGACATCCTCTCATCGCGATTGCGTTATAAGCTAATCAACGACAAACCAAAGTTACTAATGACGTGTAATCCGCACAAAGGTTGGTTATACAATGAATTCTTTGATGCGCAGCGTAATGGCACAATAAGAAAAGACAGGCGATTTATACAGGCATTGCCAACTGATAACCCCCACGTTTCAGAGGTGTATCTTGAATCGTTGCAAATGCTGCCAATCATTGACCGCAAAAGGTTGCTCGAAGGAGATTGGGACTACGATGAAACGAAAGACCGCATTTATGAATACGATGATTTGCTCCGATGTTTTCGTTTGCCAAATAATGACAAGTCAAATAATGACAAGTTCATTACTGCGGATATTGCGCGGATGGGAAATGATAGAACGGTAATAGTGTTGTGGAATGGATTACACGCTGAAAAGTTCATTGTGTTAAAACACAAACCAATTAATGAGGTGGTTGATACCATTCGCCAGTTGGCAGAATCTAATGGTGTAAGGTTGTCGAATGTGCTATGTGATGAAGATGGGATTGGTGGTGGAGTGGTTGACTTTATGAAATGCAAAGGTTTCTTGAATGGATCAAAAGCGGTGCGAGATAATTACATGAATTTAAAAGCGGATTGTTATTTTAAGTTAGGTGAACTGATAACGACTAATGCCATTACTTTTGAATCCACACACAAAGACATCATTATTAAAGAACTCGAAATGATACGCAGGGAAAAAATTGATAGCGATGGAAAATTACGAGTTACTAATAAGGAAACATTGCAGAAGAAGTACGGCATTTCTCCCGACTTTGCGGATGCTATCATGATGAGAGCGTTCTATGAATTAAAAAAGAATTTTGGTAAATATGCATTCGGTTAAATAAATTTAATATATTTGAAATCTAAAACAAAAACAAAATGAAACTAAATGAAATGATTAAACTGGAAGCCGAATACTACGCAGCATTCGGTGGAGATGGAATGAGTGGCGAATCGTACTTCGCGTTTATGGCAGGTGCTAAATACGCACTCAAATTAATTGCTCAAGAGATTAATGATGAACTATAAATGGACAGCAAACTTAATTTAGTGTCAATAATTGGAATACAAAAATGGAATTAAAAACTGCAATAGAAATACTTGAATACCATCAGGAATGGCGATTGGGTAAAAGAGATGATATAATCCATGAGCCTAAAAAATTGACAGAGGCTTTAGATCTAATACTAAGCGAGGTAAAAAGAACAAAATCTATGGACAGACAAAAACTAATAAAGCAATTGTTTGTAGGCAAAGTATCTGACATAATTGGATTTGAAAAGGCAATAGAGTTACTAAAGGAATCAACAGTTGCTATTGACGAGATGCTTAAATCATGTTAACTCACATTTTGTCCAGTTTATTAACTAAAAAACAAGACAAATATGAAAGAAGGAAATGAAAATCAACAAGATACAAATAAGCACCTACTTGATAAATTTAATGTAGGTGCTATTGGGTGCATCTATTATGCACAAACTCTTTTGATAATCAAAAAACAAAAAATATGAGCGACAAAAAACAGACAGCATTAAAATGGTTATTAGAACAATGGCCTATTCTTGAATCACAGTTACCATCATCTATTATTGATGAAGCACTACAAATGGAAAGACAACAGATTGTTGATGCTTATACTGCAAAAAGCGTAATAAGAATAAGAACTAAAGCTGAACAATACTACAACGAAACATACGGAGGTAAAAATGAGTAAACAGACAGCAGTGCAGTGGCTATATGATGAATTATCTCACTGCCTACATCGTGAGGAAGTATGTGATTTGGTCTATAAATTAGAACAAAAAGTACTACAAATGGAACAAGACCAGATTGAAAAATCATACACATCAGGTAGGGAACAATGGCAAAAATATGAATTTGCCCATTCTAATTATGAAAACGATGTGGAAATTCCAACCCCAAGAAAATACTACAACGATACATACGGAGGTCAAGATGAAAACTGAAATAACAAAAGATGAATTAGAAAAGGTCAAGGTGTTGAATCTGTTAATGTGGTTACAAGCATCCATTTACGCAGGGGATGAATGCGAACCAATCAAATGGTTTTACAACCACCAAACAAAAATGCTATTGAAACGACTGAACGACAGCATCCAGCGTGAACATGGAAAGACAATAACCGCGTTATGGAATGCAGATGGCGCAATACTGCCAGACATCACTCAACAGATTGATGATTTTACTTATGAGATGTCAACCTATGGCTATTGGATGCTTCCCGAATTAACCGAATTTATCCGTAAACAAAAAGAAACACAACCTAAAATTGAAATTATATGACAGCAAAAGAAAAGGCCAAGCAATTATTTGAGGATTATTATGCAATTATCCTAGGAGCAGATTCTGAACTTTCAGAAAACATCACAACATCTGTTTTGGCAAAATCATCTGCATCAAGAGTAGCAGATGAGATTATCAAAGAAATTGTTGAAAGCGCAAACAATGAAATAAAATCTACGCGAGTGATTTACTGGGAAAAAGTAAAGGAAGAAATACTAAAGCTATGAATATAACACACGATTTTGACAACCTGCAAAGCGAAACATACAAAGAAGTAATAACCGATCTCATTGCGCGTGAAAAGATGGGACGAATTAAATACGGAGTGACTGTGGACAAAGCTAATTTAAGCGAACAGGAATGGCTCAATCACGCATACGAGGAAGCGTTGGATTTTGCTATCTACTTAAAACGTATAATGTCGTTAAAAAGATAGCGTTCAAACTAACCGAATAAAGAGTGGCTTTGCGCCACTTTTTTTTTGCTTCAATGTTTCGTTCATTAACTTGTCGTATATCGCTCAATTCGCGCTCAATTTGTCCGATATATAACTCATTGCGCTCATTTATCTTGGTTAACGCCTGATTTTCTTGACATAACTTTTGATTGTCTATAATCAAATAATTCAGTTGAGTAACTCCCAACACAATCAACCTTTTTTCTTTACTGATAGAATCCAGCGCGCTCGTAATCGCGTAGCTTTTGTATTGCCTTTGTGTATGCGCTATCAATGGAAATAGAATCATACAAATAAATAGTATCAACTTCCTTTTCATAAATCGTCTTTAGTTTAATTCGTTCCTTTTGTATGGTATCAATTCGTGCTTTCAGAACTACAACCGTATCTGAGTTGGTTACAATTTGTAACCGATTCGAATTGCATGAATTTTTACCAATAATGAATGCAATGATTAACCCAATTGCAAACGCAATCCACTTAATAAATTGCTCCTTCATGGATGCGGTAATTTTTAACGTGAAATGCTTTGTTGATTCCTCGCGTAATGATAGCGAACCCGTGATTGTACTTTGAGTAGGGATTGTAATCAGGTGACAATTCAGATAAACAACCCACACCCCAACATGTTATCACCTTTCCATTTACATCGCGTTCAGTATGCTCGGCAGTTTGATGATGATGGCCACACATCGCGTTGGCTTTTGTCTTTAAAAATAACCCACGCGCCACGTTTACAGATGGTAAAAATTGCTTTCCAAATTCATGTCCATGAAATATCGACAATCCCCCAATGTTCAATTTACTTTTTCCATCTAACCATTTAATGTTATGCTTATCGCAATGGGTTAGCGTTGGGAAATCGAAAGCATCAATGTCAAATAGCTCTGGAGCTTTAACACGCATATAACGCCAGTACCTTTCTTCGTGGTTTCCTTCCTTGTAAACAATTTCAGCTTGGGGAAATTGGCCACGTAACTCACTCAAAAAACTGCGCATTGCATACAACTCATCTTTGAACTTTCGTTTCTTGGGATCCTTTACAAAATCGCTAATCATATGGCAGTCGAGCGCATCCCCATTCAAAACAACTGTATCAACTCCCTCATCAATTCCTGTTTGGATTGCAACGCTCAACGCATCGATGTCGTGGTAGGGTATATGAATGTCGGATAATATCAAAACCTTTTGTCCTTTAATATCAAAATGCTTCCTTCCTTTCGCATACGACTTTGGTAAATTGAATGGATTGCGTGACCTTTCTTTTTCCATTACAAATTCTCTTTTACTACCCAAATCTTTTCTGCTTTGCACTCCTTTTTTTCCTTCGATGTACCGCAATACTGATCGCGCTTCTTCCACACTTAAAAAAGTTTCAAAGTGTTCTTTGGCTAATTTCTTTGCGAGTGTTAGCGTTGGCGCATCGGGAAATCGACTTCGTAACTCACGCGCTAATTCAGTTTTTGTTGGTTGTTTTGTCATATTTAAAAAGGTCTGTAAATAGTTTTCCCACCGCTTTTAATTGCTCGTAGTATTTGTTTTCTATTTACTCCTTTGTTGTAACTGACATGAACCCAATCTGGGTTGTTCTCTGTACCAAACTCCCAAATGAGTTGGTCAAATGTACAATTATTTTTAATGTAATCAAAAATTGATTTGTTGCTCACACCTCCAAATAAATCGCCATCAATATCGAGTGCCTTTCCCTCCATGTGCTGCGATGATTTCGAACCACCAATGCGGTTGTTTAATTCAACCGATCTGAATCCACTGCTTATGCCAATTGGTTTACCAAAGTGTTCACGCACTTTGTCGAAAATTTCCGTACATACCAATTTCAAATTCGCAACCTGCTCGGCATTTGGAATGTTGGGAATTTGAAGTACACTCGCTTGATTGCTTTTAATGACTTCCTGTAAAGTTGTGTATTTACTTAACTGGCTCATCGTTCATGATGTCTTTAATATCCTCGTTTTTCCTACCTACCAATGTCTTTATCTTACCCCACAAATCTTTTCCTGTAACCGCTTCAATCGATTCAACAATTGATTTGAATTCGATTACTGCCACAACCGTTGCAATTAATTTAGTGATGGGGATTAACTGATCTATTATGTAGGTTTCAATGAGAAAACCGCTAACGATAGCGAGTTGATACAACAACATTTTCGTGATGCTGTCGCTCATTCTACGTGAACGAATTTTGATACCTAACTTTATTGCTTTCCAAATACCAACAACCATATCCGCGCCAACTAAAAAACCAATGGTAATCATTAGTTCTTTGATGGGAAGGAATATCGTTACTAACGCGAGTAGCCAATACTTTGTCTTTAAAAACAACAACTCCTTCATCATTTCTTTGCCTCGTATTGTTTTTTAAGATATTGCTTTAACAACTTTTCGTATTGCTTCTTTCGGTTCAATACGATGGTGGAAGAAAATCTTTTATTGTCCATCTTAATCGGTTATATCTGTATGAATCGCTTATCAAAAAACTACTCTTTCCATATGGGTTTCTGTCGGGTGAAATGTCATTGTTGGTGTTCGATGTATATTCGGGAAACAACGTGCTATTATAGCACAAATATTGCACCAAACGATTGGTATAATAACGAGCGTTATCACGTGCAGCTTCCTTTAATGATTCCATTTCGCCCTTCGTTACTGGCGTTGTATCTTCACTTTGTCTGCTAACTAAATTACCGTTGTCATGCTTATACAAAAGTGATGGATATAACTCAAACATTGTCCACCACAATAACGACTTTAACACGTAATCATTCAGCAATGTTTCGTAATCACCTGACAATGTTCCTGCGCTAACATCCGCTTTGATTTTATTCATTAAATCAGTTCCAAGATAATTCGTTATTTGCTTATCCTGTGCCAAATAAATGGCAGGTCTGATAATGTTTGGATCAACAGCGTCTGTGATGGCTGTATATTTCTTTAAATAATCCTCTGTGATTAAAAGTATTTCGGGTTGTATTGCCATTTTCTTAAATTTTATTTGATTCCAAAACGTGGATTGTCGGGTAAAAATCCATTGTAGGGCATATCTTTTGGACGCGTTTCTACCAAGTAATTGTTGCGTACTTTATACCCTGCTTTTTCAGCTAAACTCCACGCTTTTTTACGCACATTTGGATTGTTTAAATCTAATCCAAATCCCTTCGCACTGATATATAACTCTTTTGTCCAA
>Ga0181363_1000457_pt1 | contig 11513 bp, 14 predicted proteins | sample Fa13NDMLBSN_FD_130109 | JGI IMG/M metagenome (GOLD analysis project Ga0181363, IMG submission 130109) | Freshwater viral communities from Lake Michigan, USA - Fa13.ND.MLB.S.N | ecosystem: Environmental > Aquatic > Freshwater > Lake | place: USA: Michigan | collected 2013-09-23
ACTTTTCACCCGCAGAGTAGCCGCCAACAGCCAGCGCGAAGCTGGCCGTCGCAAACTGCACAACAGGCGTCAGCTTGGGCAGTTCCATTACTTGTCGGCCTTACGCTCAAGCCGCTCAAAGATCGCTTTGCACATCTCTTTAATCTCTTGGATGTCGGCCCTGTAGTCGTCCTTGCTGACGTAGCTTGTATGCAGTTCGCGCTCAATGGCCTTCATGTCGGTTTGCAGCGCCCTGACGCTCTCCCACACCACTTTCATCATCCAACCAATCGCGGCACCGGCGATGCCCACGATGATGTTGTACAAGTCTTGCGTCATGGGCGGCCTCGTCAGCGGGGTGTCATAGCGTTGGCTACAAACGGGTCTTTATAAGGGTTCATGGCGTTCAAGACTTGAGGAACCCCTCGAGCGGCGGGGTTACGCAATGCCGCCGCCGTAGTTTGAAACGGTGTTTCAATACGCGATACCGTTTTCGCCCGGTTAGCTTCGCGGCGCAGCGCGCGGTCAAGTTGGAACGCCGTCGCGCTAGGGTCAAGCAGATCGCGCGCGATTTGGTCGGCTACTTCGCGGTTCACTTTACCTTCCAACCGCCGGTAGATGTTCTGTGCCAGCGTATACGCCCGGTTCAACAACGACAGTTGCGGGCCTGCCCCGGCCGCAGCTTCAGTCGCAGTGCGGGTAATATCAGGAATGTCCGCCCGGCGCCCAGCGGCTACAGATCGCTCTGTTTTTTCCGCTCGCATCAAGTCTTTTTGAATGTCTTGCACCACCTTAATGTCGTCAGGCGTCAGCACATCGGACAGATAAGAGAACCGGCTTTCGCCGGTGGAACGCTTGATAGTGCGAGGCGCGTTTTCGACCGCCGACGCAAAAGTGCTGGCCCGCGACGCTTCGCCCGTCAACGGGTTTGTCAGCGCGTTCTGTATTTCGCGGCCCACGGCCATGCGGTTAATAGGCCCGCTGGCTTCCGCGTATCCTTCGCGGGCGGCTTTGTACGCTTCAGATTGATTGTCGATCCAATCTAACAGTTCCCGCCGGGTGGCGGTAATTGCGTTGCGTTGTTCGACACCCAAGTTTTTTGGGTTTTCTTTGACGTAATCTTTTAGCGCCTTTTGCAGCCGGTCCAAATCGCGCACGGAGTACTCAAGGGGCGCGGCCGCCGCAGGCGTCGACATTATCGGCCGGCCTTGCGCGTCCAGCATACCTGTCGGCGCGGGCGCAGCGGGCGGTTCGGGGCGCCGGATTGTAAACGGCTGGCCTTTTTCGCGGGCTACTTCTTCTGCCCATGACAGCGCATCGCGTATGGATGGCCGGTCAAACAAGGTTTCAATGGTCGCGTCAGCGCGATAGACTTCCGGTTCGGCCCTACGATACGCCGCGCCCGAGGTTTGGGTACGGGCTTCTTTTGCCACTTCTATGGCGCCGCGCTGACCAGTAACCGGGTTGGCGGGAGCGCCGCTAACCTGCTGCATGTAAGATTGGCGGGCGATGCTTTGGTCTTCCAACCGCCGCGCCAGTTCCGCGGCCATGCGCTCTTCGCCCATGCGCGCAAACGCCGCAAATTCCGGCGACCCAGACGCCGCCGCCAATTGCGATGTCAGCGGTCGAGAGCCTGGCACAAACTCGGCATTCGGGTTGCGAAGCACCTGCACAATCTCTGGCCCGCGCCCGGCCGCAGCGTCCGCGTACGCGCGGGCCATCGGGTCGGTCATGTCGTAGGCCACATCCGCCGCTTTACCCGCAGCGCGGCCCGCCAACTGAATAGGCGCGATGACCGGCGTCAGAGGGTCGGTAAGCCTAGCAGCGCGGCCCAAAGTTGTCGCGGTGCCCACCGCCCCGGCTTTTGTCGCCGCGCCCGCGCCTCCGGTCAGAATTAACGACATATCCGACAAAAAGCCCACCGGGTCTTCCGCAATTTTGTCTCGAATGCCGTCTAAAGACCCATAATTTTTGGCGTACTCACCCCCAACAGTATTGGCTATTTCGCTAATACGCGCCGTTGTTTCAGGGTTGTCCAAACGGTCAAGCGCGTCGGTAACGCTGCGCGGTAACACGGCGCGGGCGCCGGCACGGAGGCCGCCCGCGGCTAAGTCCGCAAAACTTTTTGCGGTCTGTATGGGGCTGGTAAAGGCTTCAACAAGACCGCCGTAGAACCGTTGCGCGCTGGCCGGCAGATTTTGCCGGATGTCGGCAGGAACGTCCGACCATGTGCGGCGCGGGCCTGGGACGCCTTCGCCGGTCGTCGGGGCTTCAGCGTCCTGTAGCCGAAGCCGCGCCTGCGCCAGCGCCATAGCGCGCTGTTGGTCGATGTTTAGTTCTGCCACAGCGCGCGCTCCTCAGGCTTCATAACGCCCCACAAACGGCCCCAATCGCTTTGCGACATACCGGGCGGCGCAGGAGGCGCAGGGGGTGCCGCCGTTGCAGCCGGGCGTTGCGGCGCAGAACCGGCTGTTGGCGTTGTGCTGCCGCCCGCGGTGTACGAAAATTGATCGCGCCGGTCGCGCATAAGACGGATAATTTCGCGGGCTGCGGCCAAACGAGTTTCATTAGGTATGGTAGGATCAGCCAAACGACCTGCTGCTGCTTGATACGCGGCGGTGTCTTTATCAGACTGAGGGCCTTCAAAACGAGGCACCATTTTAAGCACCACGTCTGCGATAGGCGCCAACGCCGCCGCCGCTTGGGCGCCCCGCGAAGACACTCCAACAAATTCGCCCGCCACATCCAAAAGTCGTCCAACACCGCTACCGGTGGACCGTTCAAGAAGACCGCCAGGACGCGAAATACGTTCTAATTCACTTATGGCCGTGTTTAATTTTTCAGCTTCGGCGCGCTTGGCTTCGGCTTCGCGGGCGCGAATACGGGCTGTTTCTTGTTCGCCTGTTAGCATTCCACCTTCACGGGCCACAGCGGGCGCGTTTTCGCGGCGTAAATCTGCTTGCATACGGGCTTCAGCTTCTTTGCTTTGAATATCCCGTATGCGTTTGATCAAGTCCGCGTCACTTAAGTTGGCAGCCCTTGGAAGCCCCGGAAACTCGGGAATGCCTAGGGGTCGTTGCGCTGCCGTGGCGTCAGGCGGAGCCAGCATGGCGTTGGTGGTAGCGCCTGGCGCCACCATGGCATTCGGCGTGGTTAGCACCCGCCGCGCGTCGCGCGGACCCGTATCAATTGTGTTGTTAGCCCACTGCACGATCTGCCCAGCGGTTACGCCGGGGGCACCTAAAATAGTCGGGTTGGCGTCGATAGCTTCGCGGGACACCAACTGAGATATAGGCGTGTTTGGATCGGCCCGCAAAACGGCTCGCGCGCCGCCAGAACCCAAGAAATGCGCGAGGTAAGTGTTACCCGCTGTCGGCGCAAACCCTGCCTGCACCAGCGCCTGCTGATTTTGCGCGGTAAGCGCTGGCCCCATAACATCTTCCACGCGCCGGCCGTCAGGCGTTTGGGCGCCGCGGAATGTCAAAATCTGTTCCGGCGACAGGTTTCGCGCTACGCCGGGAAAACTGCGCCGGAACTGGTCCACAAATGTGCTGTCGATAAACTGATATGGGCCAACAGCCGACGACGCGGGATTGCGCGCGGTGCCTTCGTTTCGACGAATAGCCGCGTCAATCAACAAAGGATCGGTAGATTGCGACCGCGGTGCCGCGGCTGTTTGGCCCGGCGACATCGCAGGGCCTTCAGCGCGGGGCGCGGCGGCCGGTGCGGCTGGAAAAGCGGTAACGCCTGCGCCGGGGACTTCTGTGCCCATTCGGAACGTGCCTGTACGGCGGTCGACAAGCACAGGGACGCCGCCGGGGCCTTGCAGCGCCGTCGGCCGCTCAGTCAGATTTCTGGCGATTTCATCGGCTTTAGAAATCATCGCCGCAAAAGCTTCGTCCGAATACGCGGGCGGGATAAACCCGCGAGTGCCCGGCACAGTAGCTTCAGTCCGCGCGCGCCAAGCCTCCCAAGCGGCCTGACGGTCGCCTTCAGGGAGCGCCGAAATACCACGCAAACTTTCACGGCTTAACTCAAAATTTTTCAGTGTTGCCTCTGCCGCAGCCGCTTCGCTTTGGCGTAGTTCGCGGCGTCCAGAAAGGGCGGCGTTATACGCCGGTCCTCCAATGGTCGGGGCCACTTGCAAGATGCGGCGCGAGGCTTCAGGTGAAGAAATATCAAAGTTTGGGTCGGCCATAAGACCGCGCAGCGCGTTGCGTTCCTGCTCGGCGGCTTGAAGTTGTTGCGACCGCATTTGGTTCAATTCCATACCCTGTAGGGCATTGGTTAAACCAAGAATGTCAGGCGCTTGGAAAGGACGGATTTGGTTTGCGATAGCGTAGTCCACCATGGTTCCGTTTCCTTAATTGCCGCCTTGGCGCATTGCAGCGGCTTTCTGCGAGTAAATATCGTACAGCGGATATTGCATGTACAGATTGGCGCCCGTGCTAAGGCCCTGGTTCAGCGCGCTGGCCATGCCAGTGTAGCCCGACGCGCGGGCGGCGCCGCCGGCCAGCGCAGCGTTTGACAGGCCGGCGCCCATGCCCATGTAGGTGCTACCCATTCCGGCGCCGGTTTGGCCGGCCGCCGAAGTCAGGGCGTTTGCGCTGGTCTGGCCAGAACCCATAATGCTTTGCAGCGGGTTAAGCTGGTTGGCGCGGTTCACTTGGTAGCGGTTGAACGCGTTCTGGTACTCTTCAGACGCCGTGTCCTGCCCGAACCGCGTGATGCCCTTGAGCGTAGAGCCAGACAGAAGGCCGCCACGGGCGGCCGCTGACCGTTCAAGCGCCTTCATGCCCTCGCTGACACGAAACCCGTAGCCGGGGTCGGCAGTATAGTCGGCCAAGCTAAAGTCGCGGGCGTATTTACCATAACCGGGTGTAGATGGGTCGTCGCTCAGCGCCAAATAATCCAACAGCCTGTTTTGCGCGGACAGGCCAGCTTGGCGAAACGGCTCTTGCAGTTCGACCTGTTTGCCGAACATCCGCTCCTGGGCGTCGATGGACTGTTGCGCGGCGGCGGAGGTAGCGGCAGCGGCGTCGCGCGAGGCGTTTTTCTGCGCCTTAGCGGCTTGGCTGGCGCCGTACATGCTAACGCCGGTGCCTAACGCCGCGGCGCCGAGAATTGCCGTTGAAGTTGCTACAGCCATGACCCGGCCCCTTTTGCAAACGTGCGCTCCAAAGGCTTATACCCGGCGCGCGCGTAGAACTTACTCGTTTTTTCCACCCTATCGTCGTCCAACGCAATCATAAAGATCGCGGCGGCGCCATTTTCTTTGGCCCAATCTTCCAGCGTCTTGTACAGCGCCTGCCCTGCGCCGCTGCCCCGCGCGTCAGGGGTCAGCCACCACCACAACTCTTGCACGATAATGTGTTGCGGGCCGAAGTACAGCGGGTACCGCAGTGCCCCGCAGATGCCAACAATAGCGCCGTCTTTGACGGCCATCCACATGCCTACATCGGGGTTGTCGATGGCGCGGACCAAAAAGTCCGCCACGTTGTCGGGGGTGATTTCTACAAGTTTGCTGATCGGCGCCGCCGCAATAAACTCAACGGCCAGTTCGGTATACCGGCCTAGGTCGGCGTATTCAGGGCGGCGGATTGTTATGGTCACTGCGTCACCTGGCGCCCGCTGGCGCGCATGTTGATCGCCGACGCGGTGCCGGCAATCGTCGAGATGAACGCGCTAGGGGACAACACCTGGCCCACAATCTCAGGGAAGGTGTAGGTTTCGCCCGCTTGCAGCGTCTTGTTCTGGACGATCAGGTTGTCGTTGCCAGCAGCGCCAGCGCCCGTCACCAAGTTGATGCTGATCGTCGCGGCCGTGCCGGTGTAATTGGTCGCGGTGAACTTGTCGATGATCGTGGTCACGCCAGTCGACGTATATTGCGTCGTCTGCGTGTTCTCGGCGGTCTTTGCCGGGATCAGGACGGTTACGGTTACGGCCATGGGTTAGACCTCACTCATACAGGATGTTGATGCTGCCCGCATCAAAGGTGTCGGTGCCGCTTAATGTGGTGAGGCGCACACGGTCTAGCGCGCCCGGCAACGTGATAGAGCCGGAGGTAATGTAAGTCACGTTGCTATTGCCTCTCGCAAAACCCCCATTGCCAACCCAAATATTGGTGGTCGGGTTGAGAAGAACAAATTGAATAAGCCCGTCGTGCGTATTTGCAGCGGCGTCCGAAACTACGTCAAAACCAGCAGTTTGCGAAGCAGTGGTCAAGGTAGTGGTGCCAAAGACGGTGTTAGAGCCGGTGTATCCTGACGTTACAACCCCCGCCGATGAACCAAGTTGAAAGCGGTATCGCGAAGTTCCATTAGTGCTGACGCCGCTCAGCATCACCGTCACCCGGCGAACCCAAGACGGGACGCCGGTGAAGTCAATGCTGGTGCCGCTGGTAGACGCGACAGCAGTGCCAAGAACTAAGGGGTACATGGCCGCGGCCACACCGCCGACTTGTAGCGTCCCGGTGAGCGTAGCGTTGCCCGACGCGTCCACCAACAGCCGCTGTACGCCGCCGGTCGCGATGGCAACCTGGTCTGCGGCGGGGTAAAAAACGCCGGTGTTGGTGTCGGCGCCCCGGACAGCAGGGGAGGAAGCGGTGCCGTCAACGCCTGAGATGCCAGTGGAGCCGGATATGGTGATGGGCATCAGATACCTCCTAGCGCGGCCTTAATTTCGTCGGGCGTCGCAGCTATATCAATTGCGTCCTGTATTAAAGCGTATTTCGCCCGAATGTCTTTTCTGGCTTGTTCAGCCGCCGCAGCGTCGGCGCTGGGGATTTGCTTCATGATAACGTCGTCGTAGGGCTTGAAATCTTCCGCGCGGGCCGCGCGGCGGAGGCTGTGTGCGATGTCCTTGGCTTTGTCGACGTTGATGGTGATCACGGCGTGTACTCCCACGCGCCCCGGAAGGTGCGGTCTGTTGGGATGTCAGCAACATCCACAATCTTGAATGGCTTGCCCTCTGGCACATCCTTGGCTGCGATTTCTTCAATCGTCAGACCGCATTCTGGGGCGGGGATGATGACAGCAACGCCGCCTTCGTCTGTAGGGAATATGATGCGTTGGTTCATAGCTAACCCCTATCAGCGGAAAATGGAAACGGAAACATTATTTGAGTCGGTGTTAGTTCCGGCGCCGTTATGAGTAGTAACGGGACAAGCACTAGATGTTTTACCGGTCAAGTCAGCCCGCGCTGATTGAGCGCTAAATCCGCAAGAAACAACGGCTGCGTAATTCGCGTCTGGCATGGCGGTAGTTAGATTGACCGTATAAGTGCCAGTTCCGCCGTCAGTAATGCTGGTGACGTTACCACTAGCATTTATCGCAACCGTCCCCGTGCCGTTGAAATTTACCCAAGCCCGACACCCATACGCCGTGGCAACGGAGCCGTAGCCGGAGTTGAATTGGAGGTTGCCGTCACCGGTTATTCTTACCCTATCAACGCGTCTATCAGAGGTTCTTGATCCTGCTGGAGTTGTTGACCAAAGCCACCCAGAAGAACCATCTGTATTTACATCAACCAACATAGCGGCAATAGCAATGCCATTTTCATTGCGACCGTCATAAAAAAGCCCTCTATACGCAGAAGCACTCGCACCATTGTTTTGATTTGCAAGCCCGGTAAATGAAGTGCCGGTTGCACCCAAAACGGACAAATCGCCCCCAATCCCCACATTGCCGCTGCTGTCCAGCACAATGTTGTTGGTGACGGATGACTCGTGCTTGAGGTTTGTGGCTTGTACCGTGGACATGGCTAAACCTCACTCGTACAGGATGTTGATGCTGCCCGCATCAAAGGTGTCGGTGCCGCCGACGGTCGTGATGCGAACACGGTCGAGGGTAGCTGAAAGGGTTTTATCACCAGCACCAAAAGCATTAGCGGTCGTTGATTGTTTTACTACGTGATCCGAAACCCATTCGTTTCCGTTTATATTCTTAATTACCATGGACCCCGAAAACAAATTTGAAGCCGCCGCAGACCGGATAATAAACCCAGCAGTTGAACTATCGGTAAGCGCCGCCTGAATACTTGTTGAAACATACCCTGTATTTTCAATGCCGCCAGAATCCCCAAGCTGTACAAGGAGCGCGCTTGTCCCGTTCGTGCTGACGCCGCTGAGCATAACCGTAATGCGCTTCACCCAAGACGGGATGCCAGTAAAATCAATGCTGGTGCCACTGGTGCTGGCCTGCGCGGTGCCGGAAGTAATAACGCTGCTGGCCATCGCCGTCATCACGGCGCCGTTTAGCGTCTTGTTGGTCAGCGTTTGAGTTGCGCTATCCGTCACCACATTTCCCGTATTTGCCGGAAACGTCGCTGTAAAATCGCTGGCGGTGCTGGGCGTGGTCAGGGTGACGCTGCCGCCACCAGATGAATTGAGTTTTACCGGCATCTTACGTCACCGTCCATGTGCTGCCTGACGGAACGGTTACAGTAATGCCGCTCGCGACAGAAATTGGCCCAAACGTACCTGCATTTTGACCAGTTGGGATAGTGTAGTCGGTCGTCACGGTCTGGTCGTTAAGGTAGAATATCTTGTCGGTGCCGCCCCCAGCCGCGCCGCCGCCGATACTACCCCACAAAGTGCCATTGTAGCCTTCAAAGCTGCCCAACGTCGTGTTGAACCGCAAATACCCTGACGCGCCTGTAGGCCGCTCTGCGGTAGTCCCTACGGGCACCAGAACGGCGTCTGTGGAAAGGATGGACAGCTTAACCGCGGAACTTGTGCCGCCTATGGCAATCCTGCCGCTGACGTAGGCGTTGCCGTTGACGTACAGATCGCCGTTTACGACGGGATTGAAACTGGCCGCCGGGCCGTACACGTTGTCGTAAGTCGCAATCGTGATGCCCGTCGAGGTTTTCAGCACAAATTTGTAGGCTGTCTGATCGTCCAACCAAATCTCGTTTACGCGGCCAGCAGCGTCCAAAACAATCGGGTTGGCATGTGGCGTCGTGCCAGAAGACGACGTGTAGGTCGCTACCGGAGTCGTGGTGCCCGCCTCGTAAGTGTAGATCAAGCCGCCCGTAAGCGGGTCGCCGTTGTTGTCGAAAAACTGCCCTCCGACGCCGGCAAAGAGTGAGATAACAACGGCCATGCTCTACCTCGGCACAAGGGTTAAGGTAGGTGCAACAGTGTATGTTACACGCAACCGATCATTAGGCGACAACCAAAATACCCCAGAAGTCGAGCCGACACCATAGAAAGTTACGTTGTCGCGCGAAAAAGCAATGGCGGATACCGTGCCGCCCGTCACAATAACATCTATAGACCGCCCGGTGGTGTTTTGAAAAGTGAAAGGTGACGCGCCGGCGGCTATGGCGCGCGGCAGGATAAGCCAGCCTGGCACCTCGTCGATGCGTGGCGGCGTGACCGCTAGGGCCTGCACTTGGCTCTGCAAGACCGCCTCAGCGTTGGCTGCGTAGGTGTCTGTGGGGTTTAGCGCGGCAGCTTGCAGCGCCTGCACGAAGACCGCTGGGTCTTCTGACGGAGGCCCTAGCTGCACGTCTTGGAGCGTGTCGACGTTGGAGCCGCCGCCGGTAAGGTTAAACAAGTTGAAAAAGAACCTGTACCACTCGCGCGCCATTAGCCCGGTGCGGTCGTCAATCAACGGCACCCGAGGGGCCGGGATATTGGTTACATTAGGAGGACTAGCCATTGGTCGGGCTAATCGCCAGTTCGGCGCCCAAAATGGTTATTTTAACCGGGTCAGTGCCCGACACCTCGTACACTCGGTCGCGGATTTTCTGTGTCATGCCAAGGCGCCGCCAAATGGTGCGGTAGCCAAACCGCCCGATCTGGCCCATAGACTTCCAATGCTCGTTGGACCAGGTATGGCCGCCGTCATCAGACCAGCGCAGCATCGCGCGCGGCACCATGGTGGCAAGATTGGTCGCGGTTGCGTAAATGTAGTCGCCGCTCTCGGTTATTAAGAAATCGTCACCTTCAGTCAAAAGCGCGCCCGACAAGTATGCGCTGTCGAATATCTCGTCGTCAGACGGCGCTGTGCTTAGCCCCACGCCAGTTTCGCAATCCAACTGAAGCGCGTGGTGCGCGGTGCGGCGCAGGTCGTTTTGACCAGTAGGCAGTGCCCGCCACGACCGCAGCCATTTTTGCTCGGCGCCGTTGTCAGCGTACACGTCAAGATCAAAAGCGTAGATGTTGCCGTTCTCGTAATCGCCGATGACAATTTCGTCGTTGAAGTTCATCTGGCAATTGCCGCGGTGCCGGGTAAACTGGCCGTTATCCCAGCCGGCGCGCTCGTGCCAGGCTTGGGTAGCCACATCGTACACCCATGTCGTATTGGCTGACGGAAAGACCAACACATAGAACGAATGGCCGTCTTGCTGATAGGTGTAGCCAATTGCGTCGGACAAATTGCCGTACTGTTGGATTTGCCATTCAACGGCGTGTGTGGAAACGCGCTGGCCGCTGTAGCCGTTTGCCCGGTAGACAATACCGCGACCGCGCGCGTCGGCGCCCAACCAAAACAGGCCGTTGTCCAACTTGGCGACCGAATAGGCTGCGGCGCAGCCGATTTCGTTGAACGCCCCTTGGATGCGTTGCAGCGGGAAATCCGCGGTGCCGGCGTCGTACCAAACTTCGACGGAGGTAGTGCCAAACAGCCAGACTTCGCGGTGGTCGACGATCAAAGCCACAAGCCCGTCAGGCGAACCTTCCGCACTGGCAAAGTCCAGCGGGTCTACCTGCGTACCTTCCAGCAAGCTGGTCACCCAGAACTTTTGGCTGTTTGGTTCGTTAAACACAAAATAGCCGTCGATGTACCCGACCGTCACAGCGCCAGGAAAGTCGATGTCATTGATTTGTTGGAAGACGTTTGTGAACGTGTTGTAGATGTAGCTGGGGCCGTTGGCTGCGATAAACAACTGAGTGCCGTTGTCCGTCATGGACACAGGCCCGGTGTTGGCAATCGTGCCTAACGTTGTCGCGGTCCAGTTGCTGTTGAGTTTATACAGCGTGTCGCCAGACACCACATACGCGTAGGCGCCCATCTGCCAAAGGCCGCGCACAGGGCCTGTGCCTATTGTAGCCAATAGCCGTAAACCTGGCGCCCGCTGAAGAAACGCCGGCTCCTTGCCGCCTTCCGGTACAAGTTCTGGAAAGAGGTTGACCATGCGGCTGTCCGCAGCGTTGACGCTGCGGGCTACATAGGTGGACCCAAGGATCGGCGTCTTCATCAGTAGTTGCCGGCAAAAATGTTAAACCGCTGGCGAGTGCCCACAATGCTGTAAGGCAGCGCCATGATGTCGTCAGGGTTGTTGATGCGCTTGAGATTGCGTTTAGATGTCATCGCAATTCGTTGCACTTGCGGAGTAGGCTCTATGCCAAATTCAGGAGCCAATTCGCACGCCAAATTATAGCGGAAACACCGCAGGTAGCCGGGCGGAAACGCCAGCGTTGTAGCCAGATTAGCGGGTTGCGTCAGTGGTTGGACCGACACAATGTGAAATTCTAGCACTTTGGTCGGCACCGGATAGACGTACATTTCAATGTTGGGGTACGTCAT